>Ga0105239_10003229_pt1 | contig 20165 bp, 25 predicted proteins | sample KBSC44metaG_FD_92761 | JGI IMG/M metagenome (GOLD analysis project Ga0105239, IMG submission 92761) | Corn rhizosphere microbial communities from Kellogg Biological Station, Michigan, USA - KBS C4-4 metaG | ecosystem: Host-associated > Plants > Roots > Rhizosphere > Soil | place: Michigan, USA... | reverse complement strand
TTGATCACTTTCTTTACGTAGATTTTGTGGTGAAATTGATGCCGGCATGGATCCCCGGCCCGCTTTTCTGGACTTATTTCGCCGGTGTGGCGCTAATCGGCTCAGGCATTACAATTATATTGAAGATTAAATTGAAATTATCTGCCATCCTGCTTGGCGCAATGATATTCCTGTGGTTTATTTTGTTGCACATTCCACGCGCAGTTGTCGACCCTTATGGTACGCAGGGGAACGAACTGACAAGCGTATTTGAGGCACTTGGCTTTAGCGGAATAGCATTTATGGTTGCAGGCGGGTACAACAGCTGGAAACAGACGAAATAGCTGTCAATAGGTTTGAATTATACAGCCTAACAGGTTGCTTTGACACTGTCGCGCAAGTGTTTGGTAATAAAATGGCGGTCCCGAAAATGTGGCTCATCCACACATTCGTAATCCGTACATTTGCATATCAGAAGCTTATTCTGCCTTTTTTTCGGTATGGCTAACGTAGTAAAATACGATGCCAACGAATGTGAAGATGATACCAATAAATAATGGCCACTTAGCCGTCATGCCGCTACCGCCAATGGTCATTGAGTCTGAATCAACCGGGTTAACTACATCTTTGTAGTAAACTATTAAACCGATAGTGATAATAATGCCAATTACGATAAGAAATACGCTAACTATTTTCATAATACTTTTTGCTAACAAGGCTGCCCGGCAGCGGCTGTAAAGTTAGGATTATTTTGAATAAATTTTATTGCGATTTGATAATTTGAAAATTCGATAATTTGAAGACAGGGCCTTCGCGTTTTTTAATGTTCATTTTCAATTCGTTAATTAAATCTACCTTCATATCCTCAATCATCAAATTTTCAAATCGATTTTGCGAAACTAAAAAAGCCTGGATACGTATACATAGGTAGTTAATCTATTGGCTATGTATACGCATCCCGAAATTGAAGAGATTTTAAATGGAACCGGTCCGGAGTTTTCTACCCCGAACGCTGTGATGTTGCAAAATGCAGCCACCCTTTTAAATTATATCGACGATATTAACCTGGAGCGGACCAATAAATTTGAACAAACTCCCGCCGAAAGCCTTTACCTCCTATGGGTGGCCGAAGACTTAGAATTTCACCTGGAATGCCTTTACGATGGCCGTATATTGTATACCTTTCGCAAAGGCGGTTATGGCAGGGGCAATGGCTGCGTTAACATCGATAAATTTATCCCGATTTTGCAGGACTACCTGCTGATGAGCATCTGGTAAATTTTATTCCCCAAAGCTTTACTTCGATGTCCACTTAAACCATTTGATACCCATAAAGGCAAATACAATAGTGTAACCAAATGTTACCAGCAACGCCATCGATGCTTCATTGTTCCATTTGGCGGGCTCCATTCCGGCTGCAACGATAGTTTTTACCGTACCATACGGCGACCATACGATGATGTCGTGAAGTACTTTTCCGGCTTCCTTTAAAAGCAATTCCCCAAACATGCCCGACATAATAAATACAAAGTAGATCAACCTGCTGGTTGCATTCACCGTTTCCGGACTTCGGATACCACCAACAATAGCCTGGCCAACGCTCAAATAAACCAGTCCGCCTGCAAGTGAAGTAAGGTACGATAATACATATCCTCCCGGCGTCAGGCTTACCCCATCGAATTCATAGCCTGCAAGAAACACGAAAGTTGCGATCAAAAATATCATGCCTAACTGTACTGCTATACGGCTTCCCATTATCGTCCAGGCGGGTAAGGGACCAACCCTAAGGCGCTGAAAAATTCCTTTGTCGCGGTCGCGCGCAATGCTGTTTGAATACCCCATCAGGCCGGTAGCTATCAGGCCAATTGTAATACTGTTTGACAGTACAAAAGGGCCGCCAAGCTTTGGAATGAGGCCCTTCCATGATACCAGTATAATAACCGGCACAATCAACGTCAATATCACTGCACGCCGGTTGCGCCATTGCGTGGTGAGATCGGCACGTAACAATGTTTTTAATATGGTTGATGTTTTTGGGATTGAAGTTTCCATAGAAATTAATTACAAATTGGCGAATTAATGAATTAGTGACTGGTTAGGGTTAGCCCCTTATTGCCTTACCGGTTAATGCAATAAACACATCTTCCAGGGTTATTTTGCCCCGGCGCGATACTGCGATAACTTCCGGGTCGTTGCGGTGCTTGTCAATCATGGCTTGCGGAGTGTCAATTGCTATAACACGCCCGTGGTCGATAATGGCTATACGGTCGCAAACCGATTCGGCTTCTTCCATTGAGTGAGTGGTGATCAACACCGCATGGCCTTTATCGCGGATGGCTTCTATGCGCTCCCATAGTTGCCGGCGCGATTGCGGATCTAACCCTGTAGTTGGTTCGTCGAGCAATACCAGTTTTGGGTTATGAATGGTTGCAATCACCAGCGATACTCTTTGCTGCTGGCCTCCCGATAGTTCCCCGAATTTCTTCTTAGCCTGGTCTTCCAGGTTAATCTCGCGAAGAATGCCCAGCAAATCGTCTTTACTCATTGGTACGCCGTAAATACCGGCATAAAGCTGCAAAACCTCTATTACATACAATTCAGTTTGAAAACTGGTGGATTGCAATTGCACACCTAAACATGCACGCGCATGCAATGGTTTGGCTACCGCATCGTTCCCATCGACCATGATAGTGCCGCCTTGCGGTTTTAACAATCCTTCAACCGCGCTTAATGTGCTGGTTTTGCCCGCGCCGTTTGGCCCGAGCAAACCAAATATTTCGCCCCTGCGCACGCTGAACGATACGTTTTGTACAGCATTAAATTTACCATAGCTAACGCTAAGGTCGTTGACCGTTAATATGTTGTCCTCTTTCATTTAAAATAAATTCAGGAATGCAAGCTAATAAAATTACAGCGGTTTGGCGTCCGTTTTAATTTCTTCCGGCTCATCGGTCACTTCACGCTCAACCGTGATGGTGCACTCGGTAACTATGGCGGCCAAAGCGCCAACCGCGGCAAACATTGGTGCAATCAGCACACCAAAAACGCCTACGGTTAAGGGGAAATTCAGCAGGTCTTTCCCCATTTTATCGCTGATAATAATCCGGGTTACATTACCTTCATTTATCAGTTCCTTTATTTTCGCCATCAGCGATTCGCTGTTGATGGAGAATGTTTCTTTTGTGGTCATCTTAATTTATAATTTAAAGGTGAGGTTTTTAATTTTATATGCTTTGGAGACGGATGGCTATCAGAATGTTACATGGAAAATGAAAAAAATCATGATGTTATCCTTCTTCGGATGTCATTCATCTAGTTGGAAAAAATGTAGCTCACCCTCTTTGCGCTTGCACAGAGAGGGTCGACCAGCGATCCGCTGACTAGCGGACGGGGTGAGTCGACACCGCCATGCTTTTACGCGAATGCATTGGCGCCAATATCGCTCGCATATCGACTCACCCGGTCATTGCTTCGCTCGACCTGCCCTCTCTGCTTCGCAAAGAGGGTGAAAAAAGCAGTTAGTTTAGTTTTCCAAACCGGATTTCAGTTCTCAACCTTAAACCCACTAACAATACTATCCATTTCCACCCAAACCGGGTGCTTATAATCCTGTGGCGAAATCTCGATTAATAAGGCTGTCCGTTTTATTGCCGGATATATGCACACATGTATCAGTCCGTTCAAAGCCAACCCTTGCTTAGTTAGGAAATCAACAGTGGCGATTTTAACTTTGTAGGTATCCATATCCGCGTTACCCGAGGTAATTTTTGTTGCCTGCACGTGGGCGAAATCGCGGTCACCCGTAGGGCTTTCTTTTTGGTTGGTAAAATACAGCCCGGTGTAATATTGGGTAAGATATTTCTTCAACGAATCCTGGTTAATAACCGGCGCACCTTCAACAAACCAAACAAAGGTGTACGACCAATAATCCTGACTTTTAATATCGCCCCAGCCGGGTGTAAAACGAATTTCTTCCATACCCTTAAATGGAATCGATGGGGCAAATTCGATAGGGAAAGGTATTTTTTCTTTGCCCCATTTTTCGGGTTGCGGTAAGGTATATCCCGGTTGCTGGCAATATGCTTTGCCAGCAAAAAGTAAAAAACAGAATAGCAGCAACGGTCGTTTCATAATGGTATGAAATTACAATATAATTGTAATACCTGCCGGCAACGCGGCGTTAATTTATGTTAAAACCATTTTTATGATAGCAAGAATGTGGCACGGCATGGTGCCAAGAACAAAGGCCAAAGCCTACCACCAGTTTTTATTACAAACCGGCCTGCACGATTATGGCCAAACTAAAGGCAACCGCGGTGTATTTCTGCTAAAGCGCGATGAGAATGAAGTAACCCATATTTACACGCTAACCTTTTGGGACGACTATGAGTCGATAAAGCTGTTTGCGGGCGATGATTATGAAAAAGCCCGCTATTACCCCGAGGACAAGGATTACCTGCTGGAGTTTGAACCCCTGGTTTCGCATTTTGATGTTTTGGAGAAACCGGCATACCTGGAACAGCACGGAGCTGCGCATTAACAGGTGCTTTTTATTGCTTCCCTGGTTTCCATTCCCAAACCTGCGCCGCTTGCGGTGTTGTATTTGCTTTGCCCTCTCCATCAACCTGTGTTACGTTCTGCACAAATAAGTCCAACACCTTTTTGCCCTTCCAAAGTTCAGTATCGTAAGTTGGTTCCCATTGGCCAACCGATGCCGGCTTCAAGTCCATTGTTCGCCAATTGTCAGTAGCAAGGTTATAATTAACAGACACCGAAACCCTGTTGCTACGTTCAGCATCGCGGAAAATTAAAGCAGCAGCAGTAGCCTTGCCACGTTGCCACGCCAAAATTTGCGGGCGCGATATTGGAATACTTTTAGTTCCTCCTCCGCTCAGGCTAAATGCTGTTTTACGGAACCCCAGGCTTTTGCTGCGCCACTTCCCGTTGGTGTTATAAACTATGTGGTACTGAGGCACAGCCTGTCCCGAATCGCGCCAGTAAGCAGCAATAAATGGATGGCCCGCATCATCAGTACACATAGATGTTTGGTTAATTAGCTCACTTTTTTGCGGGATAATAGCTGCATACTCTGCATTGGCAGCATTAATGGGCAGCTTGTACTTTTCGCCGGTTGATTTTTCCCAGGTAATGCCGCCATCTTTCGAGCATGCATAGCACATATCATGGTTGCTGACCACATCAGGACTTTCGCGCCATACCCACGAGAGGTGGATGATGCCTTGTTTGTCAACTGCCATTTGCCAGTAGGCATTGCGTTTGCCTTCACCATCAATAAGGTTACTTTGAATTTGAGTCCATTTTTTGGTGCCTGTATTGTACCTGTTAATTACCAGGTTGCCGTTACCCGACGCGCCATCTCGATAAAGGAATAATAAGCCACCTTTTGATAGTTTATAAAACTCGGGGTAAGTAACATGGCTTTCATTGGCGCCGGTCATCGGCATTTTGGCAGACAATGTTAAACTGCCCGGCGCAATACCCATAGCATAGTTTAGTGGTTGGTTATGGTGTCCCCAAACCACGTGCAAATAACCAGCGTCATCAACCATTATGCAAATATCTTTGTGGGCATCGGCAGCATCGCCTTTGTATTGGGTACGGGTAGTTTGCCAGCTGTTTGCACCGCTTTGCCTCTTAGCCAGTATAACAAATTGGGCGCTATCATAATAGGCAGCGTACTGTATCCCTTTAAAAGTTACCAGCGAGTTTTTGCGAAAGATTACAGCATTTACCGAATTATTTGCCCAGCCTTTGCCTATAGTGGTAATTTTAATAGGTTGGGCGCTGGCAGAAAGCGCTGCGATAAATAATAGAAGCAAGTAAAAGTACCGGAGGTATTTTGGCATGATGTCAAACTTACGAAGTTTTCTAAACTTACCGTTTCCGATTGTTAAGGTAGGGGTGTATCGCATACTCCCAGAAAATGCAGGTAACCCCTCAGGTGAATCGTATATGGCGGGGATGTATGCCATACACCCCGACGACAAATAACAGTTTGATTACAATTTTACCCCTCTCAAAAACGCCGCAATATCCATTTGCTTTTTGCCTTCAAGTTGCACTTCGGTTAAGTACACATAGCCATCCTGGGCGGCAAATTTAAGGAAGGTTTTGTTATCGGTTAAAAAGCCACCAGGTTGTATGCCGGGTTCGGCAATTTCAAATTCAGACCGGTATATTTTTAATATTTTCTCGTTCAGCAACGTGTATGCAGCGGGATAGGGGCTTAGGCCGCGTATTTTGTTATAGATACTTTCTGCGGGCTGCAGCCAGTCTATCAGGCAATCTTCCTTAAATATTTTAGGTGCATGCTTTAATTCAACACCGTCACCATCAAGCAATGCCGACTGAAGGTGCACGTTATACCTGCCGCTTTCAATCCCTTTTACAGTTTTTACCAGCAGGCCGGCTCCTTTATTCATCAGGCGGTCGTGCAATTCGCCGGCTGTTTCATGGCCTGTTAATGTTACCTTTTCGGTAAACAGCACATTCCCGGTATCAATTTCGTGCGACAAGAAAAATGTAGTAACACCGCTTTCTTTTTCACCATTTATCAGCACCCAGTTGATAGGGGCGGCGCCGCGGTATTGCGGTAACAATGAGGCATGCAGGTTAATCGTTCCCCGATAGGGCATGTTCCAAACCACTTCGGGTAGCATCCGGAATGCTACCACCACCTGCAATTCGGCCTTAAGCGACCTTAATTGTTCTAAAAACCCGGGATCTCTAAGCTTTTCGGGCTGCAATACTTTAATTCCGTTTTCAACTGCATATTGCTTCACTGCCGACTCACTTAGCTTTTTGCCCCTGCCGGCAGGTTTATCCGGCGCGGTAACTACCGCTACAATATCACACCCTGCTTTTATCAGGGCATCTAACGATGCTACCGCAAACTCGGGCGTACCCATAAAAATTATTCTCATAAGCAATTAAAACGCTGACCTCTAAAGTTAGCAATAAAAATGCACCCCTGCTAATAATCCCGCAAAAATTAAATGCAATTGTTAGCAATTTTACACTGATGTAATATTGGCGAATTACCAGGATGATACCCTGCGGTTTGGATCAATTGAATGTCCAAAACCCGAATTACGGATAAATCAAATACTTAGCCCTCATTGTTTTATACCTGGTCAATCCCGGTTCCCAACTGGCGCGTATTTCAGCCTCTGTTTTTCCTGCTTCTATTTGTTTACGCAATTCGGTGGTGCCGGTGAGTTTGGTAAAGTAGGCATTAAAAAAATGGTCTTTATCAGGGAAGGCTTTGTACAGTTCAAGCAACCAGGCAAGGTTTAGTTTGCTGCTCGTATAAATAATGTTGGTGTCGTAATTTTTTAGGTCGATGCCGTAGCAGGTTTTATTTTTTTGCGGCGGGTCCTCGCTCATGCCCTTAATGCTGATTGGCGTGAACGAATGGCTGTATTTGCCTGCCAGCGCCGGGTGCCCGAGTTGCAAAAATGGCGACATGGTACCCCGGCCCAAACTAAAGGTTGTTCCCTCAAACAAACAAACCGAAGGATACAGCAAAATTGATTTGGCCGTATTTAAGTTTGGCGAAGGGTTCACCGGTAGCGTGTAGGGAGTTTTATGAGTGTAATTGGCTACCTTAATAATTTTTAGTTTGCATTTTTCGCCGTTTTTAAGCCAGCCTTCACCGTTCAGCATTTGGGCGTACTCGGCGGTGGTGAGCCCGTGCACAATGGGGATAGGGTTCATGCCAACAAATGAATGAAAAGCCGTGTCCAATATCGGCCCGTCAACATAAAAGCCATTGGGATTTGGCCTGTCTAATATCATCAGTTCGATGTTGTTTTCGGCGCAGGCTTCCATTACATATTGCAGGGTGCTCAGGTAGGTATAAAACCGCACGCCAACATCCTGTATATCATAAATCATCAAGTCAATTCCCGCTAAATCCTCAGCAGTGGGCTTGTAATGTTTGTTACCGTAAATAGATATCACTGGCAAGCCGCTTTTTGCATCAATACTATTGTTTACATCGGCGCCATTGCTGGCATCGCCCCTGAAACCGTGTTCGGGCCCGTATATTTTTTTCGCCGCGATGCCGAGCTTCAGCAAAGTATCAAGGCTAAGCGTTTTGTTTTTGCCGACAACCGACGTTTGATTGATAACCATCCCGACATTTTTGCCGCGCAGGTAATTGATGTATAGGGCAGTTTGGTCGGCCCCGGTAATGATTGCCGGTTTGTTTGCTGGTGTTCCATTAATATTTCCTGGCGCAGTTGCAGCACACGATAATGAGCAGGCAATTATGGTGATCTGTATTAAAACGAATAGTTTTTTCATAGGTAGATTTTTTTTAACCACTGAGAGCGCAGAGAAGTCACAGAGAGAACAGAGAAAAATTTGCATGGTTTCAAGTATTAGCTATTCTTCTTTTTTAATCTCAGTTACTCCGTGCTTCCTTTGCGACCTTCGTGGTTAAACTCACCCGCAAGTTGTTTCAATAAATATAATTACTGCTTTTTAACCACAAAACCGCATATTTGCGAAGGTACAAAAAATCCATTTGCATTGAGTTTCGCCTATTTTATAGCCAACCGTATAACGTTTAAATCAAAGCGCACATTTTCAAAATTAATTGTGCGCATTGCCATAATCGGCATTATGCTGGGTTTAGGGGTTATGATACTTACGCTGGCTATTGTACGCGGCTTTAAGGATGAAATACGGGAGAAAATCCGCGGCTTCTCGGGCGACATCCAAGTGGTAAAATTCGACTTAAATAACTCCTACGAAAACTCACCCTTTGCGGCCGATGATAACTTTGTAAAAAAAGCTAAAGCACTTAATAATATAAGCAACATTGCACCCTTTGCCATTAAGCCGGGCATTATAAAAACGCAAAGCGAAATTGAAGGGGTGGTGCTTAAAGGTGTCGATAAAAACTATAACTGGGCATTTTTCGGCAAAAACCTGGTTAGCGGCAAGGTGATGGATTTTACCGATACCACAAAGTCCAAGCAACAACTCCTGATTTCGCAGGTTACCGCCAACAGGCTGCAACTTAAGGTTGGCGATAAAATAAAGATGTTTTTTGTGCAGGAATCCATGCGCTGGCGTCCTTTTACCATCAGGGGGATTTTCAGTACCGGCATTGAGGAGGTCGACAAAACCTATGTGATTGGCGACCTGGCCCTGATTAACCGGCTTAACAGCTGGAAACCCGGCGAAATTGGTGGCTACGAAATACAGGTTAATAATTTTGATGACATCAATGCATCAGCAAACGCTGTTGATAATGCACTGCCCACTCACCTGAAAACATACACCGTTATGGAAAACTATGCGGTTATTTTCGGCTGGCTGGATTTGCTCGACGGGAATACCACTGTAGTATTAACCCTGATGATTTTGGTTGCAGTGATAAATATGATATCGGCCCTGCTGATTATGATTGTAGAACGTACCCCGATGATTGGCATATTGAAAGCCATGGGAGCCAATAACTGGGCTATCCAAAAGGTATTTCTTTACAACGCGCTTTACCTTATCGGCCTTGGTATGTTATACGGCAATTTGTTTGGTTTCGGAATAGGCCTGTTCCAATCTTACACGCACTTTTTCAAACTCGACCAGGCATCGTACTACATGAGTTTTGTACCCATCCAGTTTAACTGGGTCGAAATCCTGCTGTTAAATGCAGGTACGCTGATCGTTTGCCTGCTGGTAATGCTAATACCATCGATGCTGGTAACCCGCATTGAGCCGGTGAAGGCGATACAGTTTAAGTAGGTTTTAGAGATTGGTTAATTGGAGATTAGAGATTGGTTGATAGGTGGATAGACTAAAATTTCCGCAAGCGGTATTGTGAACTCTGCACTTCTTAATTCAGCTTGTAACTTACCCCAAACCTCATTAACTCGCTGTGTGCTTCAAAATTAGCATCACCAATTATATTCCCCTGGTAATTGGTGAGTCCGTGCGCATATGACGCCGTGAGGCCAATCCTGTTGTAAACAAGCGCTGCGGCAAATTTAAGCCGTATGTCGGTTGGGGCTTTGTCCCGTTTTAAATCAGTTTGTATTGTTGTGTTACTGCCATCTGTTGTGGTTGCCTTACCGTTTTCGTAAGTACTAAGACCAAAACCTAAATCAACGCCCGGCATTAAATCAAGCTTCATTTTTTTTAGGTTGATGCGGTAACCAACGTATGGGCTTACGTTAACAAACTTGTTCTTTAAATAAGTTTCTCCTTTTGCGTTTACTGGTGGAGACGCAACATAATTGGTATTTGACAGATACAAGTATTCGGTGCTGTAAAGCAATATCCCGGTAATATCAACCTTACTTTTCAATTCTTCGTAACCTGCCTGAAACCCGGCGATAAAGCCGTTTTTACTTACAAATTGCCCCTGTAGCCCTGCGCCATAACCAAAACCGTTCTTGCTGCCGTAAGGGTTGTTTGTATAGTTTGCTATTTTGGGCGGCGCCTGGTGAATATACGATTCAGCCGTTGCCGATTTACCGGCATAACGAAAGAACCCTGAGTTTGCCTGTACTGAAAACTCAATTTTTTGCGCATACAGGCTTGTTAAAATAAAAAATAGTGATAAGGTTAAGGTAAATGCTTTCATTTATGCGATGATAGGAAATTAAACTTAAGGTTTACGCCGCCGGCGCCAAAGCGCAGGTCCTGCGAGCCCATGCCGGCAAGCGGGTATTTTAAAAACGGCTCAATAATCAGCCTGTTTTTGCCGAACGGATAACCTACCCCAAAGGCCACATTTAGCGTTTTTGCAAAATAAAAACTGTTAAAACTGTTTGCGGTAGTTTGATCCCTGGTGGCTTGCAAGGATGACGACAGGAACGACGGGTAGTTATATTTGTATGAGTACGATTCATTAATAAAAGTGCCGGAGCTTAATCCCAGTGAAACGTAAGCGTCGGATTTGTCTGGGTTAATCTCGTATTTTAAATTTATAGGCACATCAAGCCCTACCAGGTTGGCATTATAGTTTTTAACAGTTGGTGTTGAGGTTGCGGTAATATTTGCAGCCTGCACGCCATATGATGACGGCGTGGCTAAATTGCTTTTTGCGGATGCCAAAGCTGTTGGGAAGCCGCCATAACTCATGGTGTTTTGGGCAATAGATATACCGGTTACCACTTTTAAATTTTTGCTTATTTTTATATCCGATGTTACCCCTGCACCCAAATTAACCTGGTTGTCGCTTCCTTTCGAGTAATTGAAATAAGTACCCGCATACACCCCGAATTTTACTTTTTTATCGGGCACAGCGGCATCTTTTCTATCCGGCTGTTTTCCTTTGTCGTTGGCAAACATGTCCATAATAGTTTTGGCCGGTTGTTTTTGCTGCGCGATAACCGGGGCAGGTGTTTTTGCCGCATTGGGATTGTTTACAGGCACGTCTGTAGTTGCCAAAGTATTTGCTGCCGGGTTTTTTGGTAATGCCGCAACCGCAGGGGTATTGTTAGGCACTACTGCATTACCGGGTATTTGGCGCGAATCAGCTGGTTTTTTGGCCGGCTGATTGACCGTATTTTGAGTAACCGCATTATTAGGCGCAGCAGGTTTAAGCAATACAGCCTGGTTGTTGCTGCTATCGGGCGCGGTATGGTTACGCCTTTTAACGGCCATGTTATTGTACTTGCCCGTTGCCTTGTTTTGAACAGCGGGAACGGCGTTATTCGCCGTGTCTTTCTCTACCTTTTTAATTGCTAAATTCTCGTGCTTTGGCTGTTGAGTTACCTTTTTTACAATTTCATCTTTTAGCTGGATGTGTTTGCTGTTCATCCAAAGCCCGATACCTAAAAATGCCAGTAAAATTGCGGCAGCTCCCCACCATAGCCAGATGATGCCGCGCCGCTTCCTTTGCGCCGGAAACTTCTCCCGCAGCAGCAGCCAGCCCTCATCGGCAGTAGTGTCCTCGTAGTTGTCGAACACTTCCCGTATGCGGTTCTCTAAGTCGTTATCCAACTGTTCGTCCATGGTTATGTGTTTCTGCTCGTAATAAATTCCTTAATTTTTCTTTAGCCCTGCTCAGGTAAACCCTCGACGAGCTTTCGGGTATAGTCAGTATCTTTGAAATCTCGTCATGACTATAACCATCTACTTCGTATAAATTGAAAATGGTGAGTTGAATGGGCGGCAGTTGCTGCATCAGCTTTAAAATGTCCTGCACATTTAAATTTTCAATTGCGCTTATGCCGTTGCCAATAGGCGTTGCATTTTCAATTTCAACATGCAATTGAAATTTCAATTCCTTTCTACGGCGGTCAATAGCGGTATTAACTATTATAGTACGCAGCCATGCTTTAAAAGGCCTGTCGCTGCTGTAATTTTTTATACTGTTAAACACTTTTATAAAAGCGTCATTTACAACCTCTAAGGCATCGTCGCGATTGATGCTGTAGCGCAGGCTAATACCCATGGCATAGCCATAAAACTGCTTGTATAGCAATTCCTGGTACTTTAAGCTGCCTGTTTTGCACTTGCCAATTATTTCGTCTTCGGCAATGCCGCGCGGTTGATGCATTAAATATGTTTAATTCAGCTCAAATTTATTGTTAATTTATACCCAATACGATGGTAAATACAAAATCGCTACAGCTGATAAGAATTAGTTTGTTCGCAACGTCAGACTTGGGTAAATAAAAAAAGCCGGCGTTTGGGCAGGCCGGCTTACTTTTTTTTAAATTCTTTAATCTTGGCTCTTGACTCCTGATTCTTGGCTTTTGTCAATTGCCTGTTTTTGTCAAATCATATTGTAGCACCAGGTTATTTGCTGTACCGCCATAAGCCACCATCCTGAATATATTGCCATCGTAAGCGTAGCCATACAATCCATTTAAATGGGTTTTGGTTACAGGCGCCGAGGCCGAGTAGGTTTTATCGGCAAACTGTACAGTTCCATTTTGATAAAATACAAAGTTACCTTTACTGCCGGCGTGTACAGTTGTAGTGTCGCCGGTAACTGCATAGGTACCGGTTGAAATCGGTGAGATATAAACCGTTATGTTTGCTTTTGTGGTATCGGAAGTGTTATCGTCATGTACATGGATAAGCCTGAACTGCCCTGAGTACGTCCCATCAGGTATCGGGTTTGGGTTCGAACTTTTTTTAACGCCGCAACTCATCGCAATAATGGCCACGAATGGCAGCAACAGGTAAGTAAACTTAAATTTCATATCAGGGTTTATTTAATACGGTTACGTTAGTTTTCTATCAACGCTACAATTATCGGCTTATTTTATATTTTTTTTGCCTCATCCCAAAAAATATCCATTTCAGCAAGGCTCATATCCTTTAATTGCCTGCCGTTCTCGGCCGCTTTTGCCTCAAGATATTGAAAGCGCTTGATGAATTTACGATTAGTTTTCTCCAATGCGTCCTCGGGGTTAATATTTATAAACCGGGCATAATTTATTAGTGAAAACAACAAGTCACCAAACTCACCTTCGGCCCGCTCATGGTCAATGGTGCTTTCGTCTTCGGCGTTAAATTCGTTTTTAAACTCCTGCATTTCTTCTTCAACCTTGGCCCATACCTGTTTTTTCTCTTCCCAGTCGAACCCTACACCCCGGGCTTTTTCCTGTATGCGTGATGCTTTCACCAGCGCCGGTAATGATGCAGGCACCCCGCCCAGTACCGATTTGTTGCCCTCTTTAAGTTTTATCTGTTCCCAGTTGCGCTTTACATCGTTTTCGTCCTGCACTTCAACGTCGCTGTAAATATGGGGGTGGCGGTTTACCAGTTTGTCGCAAATGCCGTTAAGCACATCAGTAATATTAAACTCGTTGGTTTCGGATGCAATACGGGCATAAAAAACCAGGTGCAACATAATATCGCCCAGTTCTTTTTTGATCTCGGGCATATCGGCACTCAATATGGCGTCTGACAGTTCATAGGTTTCCTCGATGGTTAAGTGACGCAGGCTCTCAAGCGTTTGTTTTTTATCCCAGGGGCAGTTAAGGCGCAAATCATCCATGATGGTCAGCAGCCGGGTGAAGGCAGTTTCGGGTGTAGATGCAGTAGATGGGGGCGTTAGTGGCATGTTGTATTTGATTAACACGAATTACACGAATTATTTCGAATTACACGAATTATTTTGAATCACGATAGTTGTCGGCGCACGAATTTCGCTAAAGGCAGGGGTAGAAATTGTCAAAGCCTGAAATACTAACCATAAAAGATTATTTTTATCAAATCTTAAAAAATGGAAACTGTGATAAATCGCATAATTGTTTGGTAAAATGATCCTGGCCTTCGATAGTTACTATTTTGATGGAAAAGCCAAAACAGTTTGCCTTGAATTTGAGAATTGGGCCGATACAGCTGATTTTAATGTTTATACCGAGGTACTGGAACATGTTGCTGAATATGTACCAGGAGAATTTTACAAACGCGAATTACCATGTATTTTAAGCCTGCTCGGCAAAATTAATATCCAAAACGTTTCAACGATAATTGTAGACGGTTATGTGTTCCTGGATGACGATGGAAAATTGGGACTTGGCGGACATTTATATGAAGCGATAGCGCGCAGATGGCCGGTCATCGGCGTGGCTAAATCAAATTTTGCTACAGTAGATAAGCTGAAAACACCTGTATACAGGGGCGATAGTAGCAACCCATTGTTTATTTCCTCCATCGGGATGGACACTGAAACAGCCGCCGCTCATATCAAAGGTATGAGTGGCAAATACAGGATGCCACTGTTATTAAAAAAACTCGATCAGCTGACAAAGCAGGTCTGATGCCGGCGAAAGCTATTGTGGCTATTACTTAAATTGAAGCATGCAAAGCTTACAAAAAGTAAATATCTTTATTTGTTTTTAATGATAGCAGCCATGCCCGACTATACCCAAATGCTTTACGATATCGAGGTGCATTCTGTAGCCGGTATCCGCAATTATTTTGCACAGGGCGGGAGCCCGAACGAGGTACACGATGGTGTTCCGCTCTTTACCACGATGGTCGAAATGTATTTTCGTTCGCCCCGGTTTAAAGATTGCGTACAAGAATTTATTGATGCCGGGCTGCAATTTGAGGATATGGCCCTGCTCGCCGTTTTTACTGATGACGCCAACAAATTATCAACATTAATTGCCAACGACCCGGTCATCATATCCAAAACTTATTCGTTATTCAATAATACGTTTACACCATTAACCGGCGGTACCCTGCTGCATTTTTGCGCCGAATATAATAGCGTTGCCAGTGCAAAAGTATTGGTACAAAATGGCGCCGATATAAATGCAAAAGCGGCGCTGGACGAACACGGCTTTGGCGGCCACACCCCAATTTTTCATACAGTAAATCAAAACCTGAATAACTCGGCAGATATGCTGTATTTCCTGCTTGAGCATGGCGCTGATTTAAGCATCACCGTAAAAGGCCTGGTATGGGGCAGAGGTTATGAATGGGAAACATTTATCCCGGCAGTAAACCCCATCAGCTACGCTATGATGGGCTCGCTGCCCCAAATGCACCGGAAAGAAGAGACGGTAGCCAGGGTAGTTTCGCTGCTTATCAAGCATGCCTATGGAATTGATTATACCCCGTCTAATGTACCGAATGCTTATGTGAAAAGAGGCTGAGCAACTTTTGGTCGAACCCGGTGAAATCCAAAAAGAATCAACGAAATCAGCGCAATCAAAAAAATCAGCGGTTCAGGGCCCTCAACATTTCCCGTTTCCCTGGTGCACCAGGCGCTTTTTCTACTTTGCATCCGAGCGCTTTTAATGAGCGTTTCAAATTACCTGTAATAGCGTAAGTAACGAATACACCGCCCGGTTTTAAAAATTTAACAGTATGGGCTATTGCCGCATCCTCCCACATTTCAGGCTGTTTTCCAACCGCAAAAGCATCGAAATAAATAATGTCGTATTGATGGGCTGATTGAAAATTATTAAGCGTGCTGTGGGCAATTTGCAGCTTGCATTTAGGGTTTATCAAAACATCGCCGACTAATGCTTGCGGATATAGTTCAATGAATTGTTGCCATACCGGAGGCGATGTGTATTGATTATAGCCTGTTTGACTAATCATTTCGTCGCTAAGCGGGTAAGCTTCAATGCCTAAATAATCCAGACTGATGTTTTTTCCAATGCAGAAGTCTGCAGTCAGCAAAAAATTCAAACCAGTACCAAAACCAACTTCCAGAATTGAAACTGCCGGCGAGGGATTGTCGCTTCTATCCAGGAAATATTGCAAGCCCGAGTTCAAAAAAACGTGCCTGCTTTCCTGCAATGCCCCATGTGTCGAGTGGTAGTTTTCACCAACCTGCGGGTTATAAATGGTGTTTGAACCATCAGCAGTAGGCACTATTTGGAGTTCATGGTTCATAAGAAGGTGTCCATAGTCGATAGACCATAGACCATGTTGTAAAGGGTAAAACGTATTAAATACTATCGACTATGGTCCATGGTCTCAACTATGAGCCGAAGCTTCTATCTCCACCACCGCTTCACCTAAATCATATACGGGTACATTGGTTACCTGTCCGCCAATAATGCTCACCGCTGCGGCCGAACGGTAACCCGCGGCGCAATGTACTACTATAGGTTTATCTGTCGGTATTTCGGTTATCCGTTCACGTAACTCGGGCAACGGAATGGTTATGGCGCTTTTAAATATCAGCCCCTCCGCTGTTTCATTATTATTGCGAACGTCAATTACAGTATAGTCTTCAGTGTGGCGCACAAAGTCGGTCAAATCCAAATCGGGGACTATTTCAAAACCGTTCACAGGTTCTAACAGTGCCGCCTTAATATTTTTCTCGTAACCTATTTTGGCAGCTTTCGCTATCATTTTATCCAGTTCAGAGGCATCGGCCCCAATCAGGTAAAACTGCTCATCCGGGCCGACTATCGAGCCAAGCCAGGTTTCAAACTTATCGCCATCCTGCAGGTTTATGGAGCCTTTTACATGCCCGTTTCTAAAGTCGGTTTTTGGGCGGGTATCAACAACCAAAATATCTTGTTCCAATTCAGCATCGTTAGCCACTTTCTGAACAGCGTTGATGCCTGCTTTAAAGCTGGGTGCGCCCTTTTTGTTTAGCATTACGTCCCCGCCAAAGTATTTCGGCACAAAAGGCTGATCGGTGGTAAGTATTTTAACAAACTGCAGTTCGTCCATCAGTTGCAATGCATAGTTTTCGCGCAATTCGCGGCCAATGGTACTTTGCAAATCAGGACTCATATTTTTACCGCATAGTGAGCCAGGGCCATGCGCCGGGTACACTATTACGCCGTGCGGCAGCTTCATCAGTTTGTCGCGGGTTGAGTGGTACATCTGCCGGGCCAACTCTTCTTTTTTTGCGGTGATATTGCCCACGCTTTCACGCAAATCAGGGCGACCAACATCGCCTACGAAAAGGGTATCTCCCGTAAAAAGTGCGGTTTCTTTTCCGTCCTCATCCTCAATCAAAATACAAATTGAATCGGGGGAGTGGCCGGGTGTATTTATAGCCTTAAGTTTAATGTCATTTAGCTGTATTACGTCGCCGTCGTCAAACGTCTCATGCGGGTATTCCGCGCCGGTGAGTTTGCTGGTGTAAATTACAGCACCGGTGGTTTCGTGAATTTCAAGATGCGAGCTCACAAAATCGGCGTGGGGGTGAGTTTCAATCACGCCCACAATGTCAGCATTGTGCTGTGCTGCAAAATCATAATAAGGCTGCGGGTCGCGCGCAGGGTCAACCACTACCATCTTGCCGGTCCTGATCAAGGCATAGGAGCCATGAGCAAGCCCCTTATCGTAAAACTGCTGGATTATCATTTGGCTGCAAAGATAATTGAATTTCGGATTTCGGATGTGTGATTTCGGATTTGTGGTAGTGTGATGACGTTAAGTTAATTATCTCGAAATTTGTCTAAACCATAATTAACCTCGTTAATGAATTCCGCGATTGAATAGTAGGTCATCACGCTAAGATTCAGCGAAATCAACGCAATCATCAAAAATTAACGGTTCATATTTCCTCCCTTTTCACCAGTAAAAACTCATCCCCATCCAGTGGCAAATATCCATACTCATAACAAAAATGATAGGTTTTACCATTTTGGGTATGGTAACTGCGGGTATGGTATTCAAAATCAAATCCTTTTGACAACATTTTTTTCCGGGTGGTTTTTGTTTTGCCACCAGGGTTTAATTCTTCCAGTATCCGCCGGTTTCGCTTCAGTATATTATTGATGTTGCGCACCAAATTATAACTGCTGCTATTTAATTGATTATTGTAGTTATTGCGGCACAGGTCGTTACAAAACTTTTTGTCGGCCCGGCCGTGCAGGGGAGTGCCACAATCAAGGCATAGTTTTTCTTCACTCATTGGCCTAAAGGTATAAATAATATTATCCGTTTGCAAACGGTTGCAAATGGATATTGTCGACTATAAACGGTTATTAACCGGCTAAAATTTTTAGTAACCCCAACCTTTGTGGTGTCAATTAAAAACAAATTAAAATTTAAAAACATGAATTCATTAAGAAACAGCGTACGCCTGGTAGGTCACCTGGGTACCGATCCCGAAGTAAAAACATTTGACACCAGCAAGCAACTTGCAAAATTTCCGCTCGCAACAAACGAGACCTATAAAAACGATAAAGGCGAGCGTATTTCCGAAACCCAATGGCACAACCTGGTGGCATGGGGCAGCCAGGCAAAATTTATTGGCGACTACCTTAAAAAAGGTGATGAAGTTGCCATAGAAGGAAAACTTACTAACCGGAGCTGGGTTGACAAAGACGGCAACAAGCGTTATATGACAGAGATAATTATCAATGATTTTATTAAACTAAAAGGATAACCCCGAACACATAACAATATGAAAAAGTATATTTTAATTGCCTTAATGGCGTCATGTGTGTTTGCTGCCCGGGCACAGAAACTCGACAAACCGAGAATTGATAAAATTACAGGTGATACAACACTGCTAACCAGGGAGCAGGTTTTGGCAAACCCGTTCACAATTCCCGGTCATTACCTTGCCGGGAATATTATGAAAGGGAAGGACTATTGCGTGCTCAGCTTGCATCTTAAGGATGGTATGGATATACAATACTCCGTATTAAGCGGTGATAAAGCTATCGTGAAATTTGCCGACGGTAAGCTGTTGGAACTTAAAGCGATTGGGGATACCTATTCATCCCTTATCTCTTATGCCAACCCTGCTGTTGCCGAAAGCTCTTTGGCGTTCGATTTAACAGACACTGACATTGCAGAGTTGAAAAACCGGAAAATTGCGGTTATCAGAGTTAACACCTCACTAGGTCCGTTTGATTATGATATTAAAGATGGCAAAAGCGAGGTTATTAAAAAACAGCTGGAATTGATAATGAAAAGGTAGAATTAAAAAGGGCTCCTCCGGGAGCCCCTTTGATTAAAAATTACAAACTTAATCAGCCTATTCAACTAAATCAACCTATTTCAACACAATCAACTAATCATTATATTTGTTATGTACTTAGAAGCAAAAGAAACAGCCCGGCTTTACAAACTGCTAAGCGATAAATTAGGCAGTGATACAACCGAGGCGATATTTAAATACATTGATAGCAAAACCGAACGTTCTGTGGAGGCAACAATTAAAACATTAGCTACGAAGGAAGACATTGCCAATGTACGCAAAGAGGCAAGCGAAAACAAAGCCGAAACTATTAAGTGGATGTTTATTTTTTGGATGGGGCAGGTCGCAGCAACATTAGCAATAATTGCCTTATTCGCTAAGAAATAGTTAATGCTAATTTCACTTTCACTCCCCCTTTAAATAAACAGTTTTCTCAACTATTGTATGAATCACTTCATCCAACTCTTTTGCGGTGGCGTCGATATGATTGATGATTTCTTTGTTCATCGGGTTATCCAATATGTTCCGGTCGAACAAGTTTACCAGGCCAAGTATAGTAGCTACCGGCCGCCGTATTTCATGCGAACTGATTGAGGCAATTTCCTGCAGCCGCCTTGTCTGGTCCTTTACATGGTCCTGGTTCCTTTTGTTTTCAATTAAAACCCTAAGAATGTTTGTAGTACGCTCAATCATTCGCAGTTCTTCGCTTTTTGGCTCGCGTTTTTGGTTATAATAAACCGCAAACGTGGCCAGCACCTGGGCGCTGTTTGAACTTATAACGGGGGTCGACCAACAGGCCCTCAACTGATGGGGGAGTGCAAACTGTTTG
>Ga0105239_10003227_pt1 | contig 20166 bp, 10 predicted proteins | sample KBSC44metaG_FD_92761 | JGI IMG/M metagenome (GOLD analysis project Ga0105239, IMG submission 92761) | Corn rhizosphere microbial communities from Kellogg Biological Station, Michigan, USA - KBS C4-4 metaG | ecosystem: Host-associated > Plants > Roots > Rhizosphere > Soil | place: Michigan, USA... | reverse complement strand
CTTCAGTTCAACATTGAAAGATTTGTCCTTTGCCCTCAATCCATGATAACTTAATCGTAAATATTCATCTGCTAAAGCATTAATATTAGTTGGTTCTTTTACACCTGTGCTTGACCGTGAGTGTTGCAGCATTCCTTTCACAATGGCATCTGCACGTTTGCCGTGGTGATTTATTTTTTCTTCGTTGGTGATCACATCATCTGCAATTGCGTTGGCATCATCAATATTCCCTTTGTTCATTTCGTCTTTCATTTCAAAAAGCAATTCTTTGTTGACATCAGAGAAATTATTCACGAAGTTCAACGGGTTTTGTATTTCGTGAGCTATGCCCGCAGTAAGTTCTCCCAATGAAGCCATTTTTTCGGATTGGATGAGCTGGGATTGAGTGGACTTAAGTTCATCCAATGTTTTTTCAGCCCTGTTTTTTTGAATATCAATTTCTTCCTTTTGTTGTTGCAGAAAAATATTGGCTTTTTGTTTTTGCCGGTTGTTGCGGTAAAGAATAATAGCAATTAGAAATAATATCCCCAGTCCGGCAAATAAAGCATATTGTTTCATTTTGTTTTGATAACTAATTTTGGCAACCGCAATTTCCTTTTGATGTTCTTCTTCCTGTGCAACTAATGTCTGAATGGCTTCTATATTTCCCGCACCAAACAAAGTGTCTTTGTAAGCATCAGCTATTTTAAGGTAACGAAGTGATTCCTTAGTATCTTTTTGTTCATATAATTCTGACAACAGAGCGGCTGCTTCCAGAATTGTTTTCTTTTGGGAAATCAATTTGGATTCTTCAAGACCTTTCCCTGCATAATCAATTGCAGAATCGGGTTGATTTTGATTTTTATAAAATGCGGCAATTTTATTATATGCAGTTGCTGAGGCCCTGCGTTCATTATTTTTAAGAGCAATCTGAAAGCTTTTTTGGTAGAAATTCAATGCCTCGCCAGGTTTCCCCAATTTCACTGCTACATCTCCAAGTGTTTGATAAACCAAAGGTTCTTCGTGGTTATACTTTTGAAAAGTTTCAATAGCCTTTTCTTCATAAAGACTGGCCGAATCAAATTGATTCATTCCATCAAATGCTACTCCCATATCGAAATACGCATAAGCCAATCCTTCATTATTTGTTGGCTCCACGATAGAAATATAAGTTCTCAAATAACTTAAAGCTTTTGGATAATCTTTTAGTATGATGTAAGCTTCTCCAATACCATCGAGAGCCGCTCCGGCCAGGCTTTCTAAATGATGCTCCTCTGCAAGTTGCAATGCCTTAAATCCCAATTCCAGCGATTTTGGCAAATTGCCCTGTTGTTCCGTTACAATGCACATAAATGATAAGGCCAGTATTTGCCCCGGCAGGTAATGAATTTGTTGAGCCGATTGAAAAGCCTGTTCACCGTATATAAGTGAAGAATCTGTATTTCCCAAACGATACAATAGGCATAAGGCTATTTGAGCATTAATCCTGCTTGTATCATCTTTGGCGATAGCCAATTGATGTTGTAAGCTATCAACTGCTTCTTTTGTCTGGGTAAAACCAATACTACAGGTAAATGCAAGAAGAATGGTTAATGTGAATGTCCTTATCATTAATTGGTATTAATCGTTAATTGAATTATAAACTCTGTTCCTTCTCTTTCCTTCGTTTCCACTCTTATTTCCCCACCATGCGCCTTCACAATATCGTAGCTTAAACTCAATCCCAATCCCGTTCCCTGCCCGGTGGGTTTGGTGGTAAAGAAGGGTTGAAAGATTTTGTCTAAAACTTTTTGTGGTATCCCGTTGCCGTTATCGGCAACTTTAATTTCAACTGTAGTATCATTTTGCTTCGTACTAACGGTAACCGTTGGTTCGTAAGATTGTCCTTCCGGGCCTGTAGAAGCGTTTTTCTTTTCCGTTACCGCATAAAATGCATTGGTAATTAAATTCAAAATCACTCTTCCAATATCCTGCGGAATAATATTTACTTTTTCTAACCCTTTTTCAAAATCTGTTTTCACGGTTGCATTAAACGATTTGTCTTTTGCACGAAGACCATGATATGTCAACCGTAAATATTCATCGGCGAGTGTGTTGATATCTGTGGGCTCTTTTACACCTGTGCTTGACCGTGAGTGTTGCAGCATTCCTTTTACAATGGCATCAGCACGCTTACCATGATGATTTATTTTTTCTTCATTGCCGCTGACATCTTTTGCAAGAAGTTTTACTTCTTCAAAATTTCCTTTTTCAATTTCTTCCGTCATTTCCGCAAGCAATTCCTGGTTCACTTCAGAAAAATTATTCACGAAGTTTAGCGGGTTTTGTATTTCATGTGCAATGCCGGCAGTAAGTTCTCCAAGCGAAGCCATCTTTTCAGATTGAATCAATTGTGTTTGGGTCGCTTTCAGTTCTGTGAGTGTTATTTCAATGCTTCGTTTTGCTTTTTCCAGCTTTGTAAAATCTTCATAACGGGCATAGGCAATCGAAAATGCTTCTGCCAGTGATTTAACCAAATCAATTTCATCATCGGTAAGTAAAGCGGTGTTGCCAACATACAGCATTCCCTGCGTGAAGGGAACGAAATGAAGGTGAAGAGACTCGGGTGGTTTTGCTGCCCCTTGGTAGGTTTCAGGGTTTTGTACTTGTCCCTGTTCAATCATTGACTGCATCCAACAAACAAAGTCTTCCTGGCGCCAATGTTCTGTATATACCAATCCTTTTCGCCAGTACGCAACTGAATTGGCTGTTAGTGTATTTGATAATAGCGGTAAATTCATAGCAGCCAAAGAATGGCCATCGGGTGAGGATAAATAAATATGCGCTTCTGCTTTTACTTCATCAATAATAAGCACACCGCAACGGATGAAGGGCACTCCGAGCATAGTAAGTTCATGCCAGATTAACGGCGTTATCCTTTGGAGATCTTCTGTAGAACGCATACTGGCAATTTGCCCGCGAACACGATCAAGCGATGCCTGTTTGGTGGCTTCCCTTGCCTGTGCTTCTGCTCTTTGCAGATCGAGAAAACGGGTATAGGTCTGGTCAAAAACTGCGGCAAATCTTTTGAAGACATCATGAAATTCAGGGCAAGGTGCCAATGAAATGAAAAGCAAATTGCCATGCGAAAAATTAGCGAGGTAGTGTATTTGTGTTTCCGGTAAATCGAAACCTACACTTATTGCGTAGTCGAAATATGCCTTAAAAGCGGGGATCGTTTTAAGATATTGATAATGCTCCTGCATTCTTTCTCCACGCATTTCCAAAACAAAAAATGGTTCGCCTTTTTCTTTTGACTCAACATAGCGGATAAAATTAGCATCTTCAGTCAGCGGGATATTTGGAACCCCGTTAATGATACTTCCATCCTGTGTACTCATCCAGGAAGTGAATTCCTTATCATCTTTTTCCCAGATATTATAACCGCAACTATAAGCAGGTACTCCTAATGCTTTTGCCTGCTGAAATAATAATGCAGCTGCTTCTTTCAGTTCATCACTATGCTGCATCGACATTGTTCTTGCACGAACCCTTTCCAATGCCAATTGAATTTGTGATTCTCTTGCCTGAGCTTCTGCTTTTTGCAGATCGAGGAACCGGGTATAGGTTTGTTCGAATACTTTGGCAAAGCGTTTGAAAATATCCCACATTTCAGGAACAGGTTCATAAGTAATGAACATGAGATAGCCATTCAAAAAAAAGGCGCAATGTGTGATTTGATATTGTGGAATTGGGAACCCCAAGTCCTGGGCATCATCAAAATATTTTTTTACAGCAGGAAGGTTAAACATGTAATTGTAGGTAGCTTCCAGTTCTTTGCTACTCGATTCCATCACAAAAAAATCTTTCCCATTTTGCCTCGCCTTATAAATTTGTTTAAAAAAAATGTCTTCGTCATACGGTAGCCTGAAAGGCGCCTGGATGCTCCCATCGGGAGCACTCGCCCATGCAGTAGTTGAGATATCATCAGTATTCCATATTTGAAAAGCACTTGACCAAACTTTAATACCAAAATCACTTACTTGCCTAAATAATAATGAAGCAGTTTCTGATAATTCATCGCTTCGTTGCATTGCCATTGTTCTTGCACGAACTCTTTCCATGGCCAGTTGAATCTGCGATTCCCTTGCCTGTTCTTCGGCTTTTTGGAGATCAAGATATCGCCGGTAGGTTTGTCCGAACACGGCCGCGAACCGTTTAATTACCCGGGATGTTTCATCAGGAATGAATTCTGCTGTAAATGCAAAAACAGCACCTTCAGGGAAATAAAAATCGCTGTGAAATTCTTTGGAAGGCAATGTCTCCATGTCAAACTTTGTCGGATAATATTCCAGTTCATTGAGTGCCTGGTAATAATTCCTCAGGTCGCTGCCTTCCATTGTGTAGGTGTAAAAAGTCTCTTTCTTCTTCCACGCTTTGTGTATGCCTTGTAATAACGGATGTACGGTCATGTCCAGTTTGCCAATAATTAAATTGGCTTTCCCTCCAGGATTTGATTTCGCCGTCCACACTTCTGCAGCAGGGTCATCACTAAAAATTAAAATGCCGCAACGATTGGTTTGTATACCCAATCTCATAAATTCATTAAACATTGTTGCTACAGTATCCCCTACGTCCTCACTACTATGCATCGCCATTGTTTTAGCACGCACTCTTTCCAATGCAGCTTCAATCTGTGCTTCTCTTGCCTGTGCTTCTGCGTTCTCAATATCCAAATACCTGCGATATGATAATTCAAACACTTTTACGAAGCGTATGAATAAATTGGTCCCGTCTTCATTCAATACTTTGTATGTTGAGAAGCCTAATGCTACAGGGCCAAGCGAATACCAGTAGTAGTTAAGCGAACTGGCTGTTTCAAGATAAGTATCCAGGAATACATTGGTTGTTTTCTGAAACTCGTACCAGTCCTGAACTTCTTTTCCCTTAAAACTATGGATGAATATTTCATTGGGTCCTTTAAGCATTTGATCGGCAAATCCACTTTGCACCGAATGATTTTTATACTCCACTTCGGTGACCAGGGATTCATTGTGTTTTGCATAAAATTCATAATTAATATAGGTGCCTTTGGTTTCGTAAAAGATAGCTGTTTGCACGTTTCGAATTTCTTCTACATTCAAATGCTGCAATTGCTCTGAAATGACACGACATACCTGCAACATATCATCCCGCCTTTTCATGCTCATAGCTATGGTTCGCACTCTTTCAAGGGCAGTTTCAATTTCCAGTTCCCGGTTTTGTGCTTCTACTGCTTTTCTTTTTTGCTCCAGTTCTTCAATAGTTTCTTCCAACAGGATGGCAGTAGTGTGTTTTACTTTTTCTGTGCGCTCGAGTTTAAAAGAGATTATTTCTAATTCTTTATCAGCATCTTTTAATGATTGTAAGGCTGCTTGTTTTTGATCTGTAGCCAGGCTTTCATCCTGCTGAAGGATGTTCATTAACTTTTGAAGGTGCTTGTTCATATATTTTCTTTTAATGCTACCCAACAACAGGTGTTATTATGATATTCATTATTTCCATTTTTAGTTCTGCCAAACTCCCCATAGGTAAAAAAGCCTGCCATAGGCATATTGAAAACCTTTCTGACCGCCTCTATTTCATCACCCATCAAGGGGCCGAATTGCCCGAGCCTTCCAATACAGGAAAACATCAGTAACGCATCTGCTTCCGGCATTTCATCTTGTTTTATTCTTTCCGCATTCTTGCTCACTTCTTCCACCACCTCAAAATCGGGAGGTAGTGTGAGACGTACTTTATCTCCTTCTTTTATACTTCCAAGAATGAATATGGATTTATTCTTCCAGTTGAACACTCCTACACCCCGCAGCACCGGGTCGCCTTTATCGCGGGAAACGCTCAACACAACGTTAGCGTCTGTGGGATTGAAGGTCTCGGCTTCTTCTTGTGTTAAATTTAGTCCCAGGTACTTGAGCACCATTTCAGCCGCTGGTTGATGGTCAATCTCATATACCCAGTCACCTCTGGTTTTGGTAATCGTTTTTTCTGTGCCTACAGGCTTTTGCCCGGAAGCCGACAATCCCTTCGCCGTAATTTTATCTGCATTTAAAACAAGCAGAAGAATGCCTCTTTTTGTGGATGCCCGGTTGGTAAATACAAAGGTTTCCTTAAACTGAAAATCATCACCCGCATTACCTCCCCATATTATAGTGTTTGCTCCACAAACCACCTCAATTGCTTTGACGATAGGGTCACCGATAACATTGGAATTCACTAGTTCAAAGCTGCTTGAAATTATAAATGAGGGGTTTTTAAAATGCTCCTTTGCTTTGCCTGCCATTTGCTTTGTCACAGATTCAGGGTCTTTATCTTGATAATCGCCAAGTAAAATCATGAAGTTAGAAGGATCCATATCCACCAGCAGGATGGCAATGGTACCGGCGCCTATTTCTCCATCAATAAATTCTCCGCCGGTTGTGGCTCCAAAAATCTGTATTCCCAGTTGATCCAGGAGCGTGCAGACAGCATCAACATCTTGCTTGATAGAGATAAAAACAAATGCCAGTGTTGGTTTGAAGCCATCATTTACACTTTGCTCCAAAGCGGTTTTAATTTCCGCTGTAGAATTTCCTTTAATTGACTTTGCTTTCATACAATTTTTGATTTTTGATCACTACGTTTTTTTTGTATTTATTTATTTCAAAGAGTATTGCGTTTATTTCTCTCGTGCCTACGAAAAAAAAAGGTTTTCCCATATGGCTTTTATCATAATTATAGTCTGGCAATACTGATGAAATACACTTTTTTTGGTTTCTATTCAGAAGTAGCAAGGTTATTCTTATAAGGTAACAACGACGATATCTCAAAAGCAAACGGTATATCTGAATCGCCATTTATTAATAAAACAATACGACAAATTTTCGGGGGTATAATTGTATCGTAAGATATGAACTAAAAATGAACTGGTGCCAGGTATCAATAGTAAGAATTAGGTAACTTTCTTCACTCTGCAACAGGGATTGTTTTATACACTATTCTTTCTTTAAAAATTACAACAAGGTTTTTCCGATATCTAACAGTAAGCGCTATGCGAAGAAGCATCTCTTTTCGTAACTGACTTTTCTTCTAAAGTTCCGTTTCGCAACAATTTTCCAGACTTTAAATTCTAACGGCTTTTTACTTTTTTTTTGAAAATTATTGACAGATAATTTACTTTTTGACCCGTGGGTTTATCTTAACTTTAGTTATAATATGTTTTTGTAAAAATCTTTTAAAATCAGCTTGTATGAAAAGTATAGTTAAGTTGGTGATATCGTTGTTTACAACTTTCATTTTTTCTTATTCATTTGCACAAAATTTTTCTTTGGGAGTAAGGGGTGGAATCAGTATCCCTAATCTCTCTGCCGGAGGTTCTAATAACAATCCACTCAATACCGGTTACAAGTCAAGGTTTGGCCCTGATTTTGGAATTTTTGGAGAGTTTATAATTTCTGATCTGTTCTCTCTTCAGCCAATGATTGAGTATTCGTCGCAGGGTGGAAAGAAAAGCGGGTTACAGGCGTTTCCTACACCACCTGCTTATGCGGCTTATTTCCAGCCCGGCCCGGCACCAACTTACTTATATGCCAATTTTAAAAGTGAGGCAAAGCTTAACTATCTATTGATTCCGGTATTAGCAAAGTTTGGCTGGAATTTAAAACCTGCGTCACCCGTAAGAATTTACGTTGATGCGGGACCCTTTGTTGGCTTTCTGCTTTCCGCAAAACAGGTAACATCCGGTTCGAGTAATATTTATGGAGATTCGGGCGGACAGCAGCCGCTTGCGCAAAGTGCGCAATCTTTCGACGCTACAGATGATATAAAAAGCCAGTTAAATAAAACCAATTTTGGAGTTGAGGGAAATGCAGGCGTAAGTTATTTTATAGGTAAAAGCAATATTTTTATTGAAGGCGGATTTAATTATGGATTTTTAAATATTCAAAAAGGAACGGCCAATGGTAAAAATAATACAGGAGCCGGCACCGTTTCTTTGGGGTATGCATATACGTTAGGTTCCCCGAAAAAAGGAAAATAATACAGGCAGGTTGTTTCCGCGACAGTTAAAAGATCCGGTTTTATTTCTTGACCATTTCCAAAACTCCTGACCAGTTTTCGGGAGCTCCATTTTGTAAAAAACTTATTGAATTGTCCAGGAAAAATCGTGCAGTAAGATCCGCAGGGTTGATATCAGTTATGGATTCGAAAGCTTTTACAGCATTTCCGAATGCCCTATTCAAATAATAGTACATTCCTTCATTGAAAGTAGTGAGTGTTTTTTCTTTTTTAATTATTTGTTCTTCGCTATCGCTGCTAAAACATTCGTGTATACCTATAGAGGATTGCTTCCCTTTTACCTGTACTTTGCCGAGATATCGCAAATGGAAATTTTCGGGATGTTGTATTTGTTGCAAAGTAATTTCGCTGAGCAATATTTTTACTTTATAATACTTCGTGAGGCTTTCGATTCTCGAAGCGGTATTAACGGCATCAGAAATGGTTGTTGCATCAAGGCGGTTTTTATCGCCGGTAATGCCCATTATGAGCGGCCCGGTATGCATGCCAATACCCATTCTTATAGGAGGTAACTGAATGATTTTTCTCATGATGTTGAATTCATGAATATTCTGTTGCATTTCTATTGCGGCCGACAAAGTGCCTTCAGCACTTTCGGGGAAAAGCGCCATGATGGCGTCTCCAAGGTATTGATTGATAAACCCACCATGCTTTCTAATGATAGGGCCCATCCGTTCATTATAAGCATTTACGAATCGAAAATTCTCTTCAGGTGTCATTTGTTCTGAGATAGTGGTATAATCCCTAATGTCAGTAAAGAGAACAGTAACAACTTTTTCTACCTGGTCGCCCAGCTTTACATCCGTAATTATATTATGTCCCAAAGAACCAATAAACTCATAGGGAACAAACTTGGCTGTTATTTCATAAACGCGTCTCATCGCTTCTTCTCTTTCACGGGCCTCCTTTAAATTTTTTTCATGAAGCAAGGCGCTTTCAATTGCAGATGATGATTGCAGTGCCAGTGTTGTAAGAAATTTCAGGTCGGAAGCAGCATATTGCATCTGTTTATTTCCGGCGAGGATGATGGCTCCCATAATTCTGTGCTTCACTTTTAGCGCCGAGTATATTAGTGAGTGTACATCGGGACCAATGATACCCTCGTCTCTAAGGGTGGAAAGATCACTCATTATTTCTGACTGGCCGCTTAAGCCAATTCTTAATAAGAGATCTGCATGGCTGGTTATTTTTTCCTTGTCAAACAGGGGTTCACCTGCTATTGCGGGTATTTGTAGTTGCATAGTTGCTTCATCCCACAATACAACGAGCCCGCTGTTAGAATGAATGAGGTGCATCGCTTCGTCTACGGCTAACTGTGATATGGCAACCGGCCCGATTGCCTGGGCCAGTTTATCAGAAAAATTGAATACCATATTTACTTCCTGGTATAACACGAGTACTTCACTACCCAGTGTCTTTCTTTCAAATTCTCTTTGTGCCAGGAGTGTAAGCAGTTCTGCAATGTGTATGGCTTTTTCATCACCTTTTACCCATCCGATAATATCATCATCCAGGTTAACAGGATGATTGAACGTGGTTATGACGTCGGCATTGCCGCATAACAGAACCCCTTTCTCGTCTTCGATACTTACGTGTGCACTCATTTGCTCAATGAGGGAATTCACCAATGGAGAAACTTCATTTTTTTTTGAAAGAATGCTTTTGAGCGTTACCCTTGCCATAGTTTTATAAAAGAATGAATTGCCAAAAATGTATTATTGCAAGCCCAGTACTTCCCTTGCTTTGCTTAAAATGGCTTCAGGGTCAAATGGCTTGGTCATATAAACATCTGCACCTACTTCGTTTCCTTTTTGCCTGTCTAATTCCTGCCCTTTTGCTGTTAATAAAACAATAAAAACATCGTTAAGTTGCAGTTCTTTTTTCACTTTTCTGCATACTTCCATGCCATTCATTTTCGGCATCATTACATCGAGGAAAACCAGCTGAGGTTTTTCTTTTTGTATAATTTCTAAAGCTATCTCGCCGTTTTCTGCTGTTAGAAATTCTACATCTTCATCTTCCAGCTCTTCAAGTGTTTGTTCAATCAGCATTCTTATATGAGGCTCATCGTCTACGATCAAAATTTTCTGTTCCATTAAATCAATTAGTTTTAATTAAAGCTTTTTGGTTTTTCGAATTTATGTTTTGATATACATTACTGGTAAATTAAAAACAATACATTTTCCAACCCTTTTTCGAAGCGTAATGATTGAACAATTTCATTTTTGTCTGACACAACCGAATTCAAAATGATGATATCAGGCTGCGTTGAAATTGCCTTTTCTACCAATTCTTTTCCGTCTGATTCAACAACAATATATCCTTTTGCCTGTAATACTTCCGTTAAAGAGCGTACCGCTGAAGTGTCTTCATCAACTACCATCACCTTTTTCTTTGACTTGCCCTGCTCTAATAAATTACCCACTTCCTCAAACAACTGAACGGTGTCGATGGGTTTGGTAAGATAACGGTCTACGCCTATACGAAAACCTCTTGCTTTGTCCTGTACAATAGATAAAATAATAATTGGGATATCCATCGTCTGCGGATCATTTTTCAGAATGGCGGCTACATCGAAGCCGTTTATTTCCGGCATCATCACATCCAGAATAATAAGATCGGGGCGATTTTTACGGATGCTTTCCAGGGCCATTTTTCCATCTCTTGCTTCTTCAATAATATAGCCGGCATCGCTCAACTCCTGGTGTAATAATGACCGGATAGAATCATCATCGTCAACTACCAGAATCGTTGCATTTTTCCCATCTGTTTTAATTCTTGAAAAAACCATTTGTTCTTTCAATTGTTTCATCAATTCATTTAAGTGAATCGGTGTATCCTGTGTCTTCCTTCCTGTTGGAACAAGCGGTAATGCAAATGAAAACTTGCTTCCTTTACCCACTTCACTTTCGAGCCAGATGCGGCCACCGTGATGTTCTATTATTTCTTTGCAAATTGGTAAGCCTAAACCGGTGCCTTTAGGCTTGTCCGTTAGGGTATCTCCGCCAACTTGTTTAAATTGCTCGAATACCGCTCCAAAATCTTCTTTTGCAATGCCAATGCCTGTGTCGGTAATGCTCACAATTACTTCATTATTATTGTGAGATGAGGTGCAGGTAACAGAACCGGCATCCGTAAATTTTACCGCGTTAGAAAATAAATTAATTACAACCTGGATAAGTTTGTCGGTATCACCAATGATGGTTGGCACATCGTTATCAATATGTTTTATTAGCTTGATATCCTTTTGGTCAAAAAGGGAAGTGGTGGCCGCTGCCGCTCTTTCAATAACTTCGGTAAGAGATACATTCTCCTGGTTCCATTCCATTTTTCCCGCTTCAATTTTGGCCAGATCAAGTACATCGTTTATGAGGTGAGTTAGCCGCTCGCCTTCAGAAATTACTACATTCAAATTTTCAGAAACCTGGTCAACTGTCTTTCCTGTTTTGGAGTCAGTTTTGTCCAGCATCGGAAATATTTTTTCTTCCAGTCTTTTCTTAATTATTTTGGCAAAACCTAAAACAGACGTTAACGGCGTTCTTAGTTCATGACTAACGGTGGAGAGAAACGCACTTTTTGCTTCATTGGCTTTTTCTGCAATTTTGCTTGCCTGTTCTGCTTCCATCTTTGCTTGCTGTACATCTTCGAAAAGCTGGGCATTTTTTAATGCCACTCCTACTGAAGAAGCAATGGTTGTTAGCAGGCGTAAATCGTTTTCATTAAACCTGTTTTCCTGCTCGGTGCTTTGCACACTCAGTACGCCGATCATTTCGTCACCCACGGGAATGGGAACTCCCAGATAGGAGGCTGCGGGTATGCCTATGCGTTGTAATCCTAACTGGCCGGTTTGTTCATCTACTCCTTTATTTATCAGGAGGGGTTCCCCTGTCAGGATAATGTTAGAGGTAAGCCCTTTACCCAGTTTCATGGATGGCATGTTATCGCCGTATTGATAAGGAAAATTGATGATATTTGTTTGTTTGTTCAACAATGCCAGGTAAACAATGTTCGCTTTAAACAATTCTTTCAACTGGTCGCCAACTAAATTTATAAGGTCATGAGCATCTAATTTTGAAGCCAGTGCTTTACTGATGTTGTTCACAGTACTCAGTTCGGAAGCTCTTTGTTTTGTCTGTGCAAGAAGATGGGCGGTTTCATCAAATAGCCTTGCGTTTTCAACGGCAACGCTCATGCTATTGGTAACGGTTGCGAGTAAACGAACATCGGCTTCGGAAAACGCATGTTCCTTATCTACGTTTTGCAGACTTAAAGAACCTTTCACCTCCTCGCCTACTATCATCGGTACAAATATTGCTGACCTTGGAGGCTGGCCTTTGGAAACTCCGGAACCCCCAAATTTTTTAGCTGTTTCAAGATAATTTTCATTAATGAGCAATGGCTTTTTCGTAACCAATAGTTGCTTGTTGGCCCAAATTAATGGTTGGGGGTCATTCTTTAACTTAACCCCTTTTTCTATAGCATACTGCCAATATTCAAGGCCGGTTTCGCGGTCAAATGTGCGAATAACCATTGTTTGTGTTTCAGGAAATAAAGAGCAAATGCGGTCTCCCACCATTTCAAAAATAGATTGTGTATTCATCTCTCTTACGAGGCCTTCCTGCACACTATTGATCACCGCAAGTTCTGCTGTACGTTGTTCTGTTTCTTTTAACAGTCTGGTGGTTTCGTCAAACAATCTTGCATTTTCGAGCGCCACGCTCATAGCTGATACGACAGTTTGAAGCAGGCGTACATCCGAATCGCTGAATGCGTTTTCTGTTTCATAATTGCTCATGCTGACCATGCCCAGGGCTTTATTTCCTGCCATGATTGGCACAGCCATGAAAGATTTCTCCATTTGTGTCCCGGGAATCGGAGTTGAACCGAATTCTTCCATGCGCCCAGCCAGGTTCTCATTAATGATCAGGGTTTGTTGCGTTTCGTAAACATGTTTGGACATGCCCCTCAAAGTAGTGGGAGAAACGTCGATTTTTTCACCGCGATCCCTCATGTATGGATAAGAGACCTGGTTCGTTTCCGGTGAAAACAAACGAATGTCAATATCAAGGGTATGCATCACCTCACTTAATTTATCACCCACCAGTTCATAGATACCCTGCATGTGAAGTTCTTTTGCCAATCCTTCTTGCACGCTGTTTATCACAGAAAGCTCAGCTGTACGTTGTTCGGTTTCTTTTAAAAGCCTGGTAGTTTCATCAAACAAGCGTGCATTTTCTAAAGCAACACTCATACTGTTAGAGAGTGTTTCCAGTAAACGTATGTCAGATTCAGAAAAAGCATTTTCTGTATCTATATTTTGCAGGCTGACATAGCCTTTTATAATATTACCGGTAAGAAGAGGAACAAATAATAAAGATTTTGGCATTTCGGTGTCGCCAATAGCTGTTATCCCATATTCCTTGCTGGCCTTTTTTTCTGTATCTATATAAATGGTATGTTTCTTATCAATCAATAATTGTCTGAGCTTATTAATGGGCCTTGATTCCTGCTTATACATTTCACCTTTTTCAAATGCATAATTGAAATGTTCCATTTTATTATCAAGGTCGAAACTTGCAATAATTACAACCTGAGCCTTAAACAGTTTTTGAACACGATCGCCTACAAGATTGTAAATACCCTGCATATCCATTTCTCTTACCAGGGCTTCCTGAACACTGTTTATAACCGCAAGCTCAGCAACCCGCTGGCTTAATTGCGATGTTCTTTCTTCAACAGTTTTTTCAAGCTCTGCATGTTGTTCTTTTAACTTTCTTATTCTCCAACTAATAAATAAATAGATAATTAAAAATGCAGCCAATGCATATAGTACATAAGCCCACCAGGTAAAATACCAGGGCGGGTTAATAGTAAAACTGAAAACCGCTTCTTTGCTTAATTTATCATAAACATTTTTAGCCCGCACGTGAAAGTGATATTCTCCCGAAGGCAGGTTCGTGTATTCTTTATAATAGTTATTATCAAAATCCGACCATCCTTTTTCGAAACCCTCTAACCAGGTTTGATATTGTGTTTTCTCTTCCTGTTCAAAAAAAGGCGCTGCATATTCAAACCGCAGCGTGTTGTTTTTATAATATATTGAAACCGGTTTTTGATTCGAGGTTAAGTCAACACTTATCGAACGTTTTCCTGCCTCAATGTGTCTTAAAACTGTTTGGAAAGATTCATCAAAATCTTTCTCAAGATTTTCATCATAGCGTATCAAACCGTCGGTTGTGCAGAGCCATAAGATCCCTGTTTTCTCCGGATAAAAATCCTGGACAGTAAATTCTGCGACTGGTTTTAACTGGGAATAATCAAGGGTGTAGCTTCCCTCAGGCTTTGGAGTTGCCAGCAAAGTTTCTCTTCCAACCCTGATCCATACCCTCCCACTTGAATCTTCTTCAATTGCAAATTGGCTCGCAGAACTTCCTTTTGGGAACTTCCCAAATGTATAGTCGGGAACAAAACGGTTTTGCTTATCATCGAAGGTGTATAATAAAGTATCAGCATTAAAATAACTTTTGCCTTTTATAGTAGTAACAGTTCCAACAGCATCTTTCAAACCTTGCTTAGCGCTGAAAGTTTCAACAAGCGTCTTTGCCTTATCAAGGTTACCCGCATTATCAATAACGGGTGTAATTCTATATACAATTCCATTCGCTGAACCGGCCCATATTTTCCCGGAACTATTCTCTGAAAATGACCAGATCTGTTCTGTTACGCCAGGGATATTACCACCAAAGTGCCAGGGCGTTGGTTCTGTTCCAGGCTGGTTGCCATTTTTGCGGGTAAAAACAACGGCGCCAAAAGGGCCGCCTCCAATAAGTAAATCACGATTTTTTCTCGGAATGTATAATCCTGATAAAGTAAGGTCACCGCTAACCGAAGGCCTGATGGTGGTAACTTTTTTATCCTTTATGGCAAAGAGTCCGTCGCCGGCCACGAGCAATTCATCGCCGTCTCTTAAAATAGTAAATATCTGGTTTTGAGGTATCCCGGGAACCGGATTAAAAAACTTTTTGGCACTGTCATATTTTAAAAGGCCGTTAGTGGTACCAAGATAGATGTTGCCGTCAAACCTTCGCATGGTAAGAACGCCGGTGCCGATGCCTGATTGCAAAGTAAATTTGGTAAGTGGCGAAGATATCTCCACCCTCGATATTCCATTATCCAGTGCCAGCCACAACGCACCTCTTGAATCAACGAAGGAATTATAAATTGATTCGTCCTGTAATCCTACATCCCTGTTTATTTTTTCTATCAAATTCCCAGCTACGTCTATTATCACAAAGCCTTTACCTGTTGTTAACAATACATAATCTCCATTTTTCAATTGCAGGCCTTTATATAAAAGTGTTCCTGATTTGAAAACAACATCAGCTTTCGTGGAAAATGGCCGAAATGTTTTTCCGTTATAAATGTAAAGGCCGCTGTAAAACATTCCGATGAGGTATTGTTTCTCATTATTCGGCCCGGGCGGGTACGGCAACATTACCTGCATTCTTTCTTTGCCAAGAAACTCACTACCGGGAACTAAAACCAATGAATCGTTGATCATTTTGTAAAGCCCCAATCCCTGTTGATGCACATAGTAATTGCCGTCCACGTAAAAGGAATACATGAATTTGGTTTGGGGTTTCCAAACTTTCACGCTTCTCCTTTCAGTTGCATTATTATTGCTTATTTTGAAAATGTACTCGCGGGATTGAAAATAAATTCCATCGTCAGCGGCATAAGCAGACCAGATATCCAAAAAATTCCGGTTAGCTTTTGGTATATCGTCGAGTAAGGATATGGTTTTCATTTGTCCCAGGCTGTCTTTTCCAAGATATCCTAGATCGCCATAGGCTCCATAATATATAACGCCGTTTTTATCTTTGGGCATTGCCCTCACCACGGTAGATGGTGAATTGCCAACGGTTATCTTCCTCCATTTTAATCCATCATACTCCAGTACATAGCTTTGTATGCCGAAATACATAATTCCACTTTCGCCTTCCTGAATGCACCAGGTTTGGGGGAGCGCCTGGTAGGTTTTGGCGAGATAATTTGTGATAAAGGGAAGCCCTTTTTCTGATTCGCTTTGTGCTGTAATTGAATAAGAAGCAAGGATTAGTAAGATATTAAGCAACCATTTTAATCTCATAATGGTTTTGTTTGGGCAGACGAAATTTTGATTTTTACTCATACTTATAGAACAGTTATTTGTCGGGACAGGTGTTCTATTTCTTTGCGTAAATACGATACACGATATTAACGAAGGAAAGGTTAGTTTTTAATAAGATAAGTAAATATAAAGTACTTTTTAGAAACCCAAACATTTAGGAAAGAAGAATTTTATCTGGCATTTTAATGCCGGTTCCTGGTTGCTCTTAACAATTTGCGTTAACCGTATTAACATTTCTTTCTAAGGGATACAACAAATAACAGCATCTTATTTGCTGCAACATTTTTTACAATTAAAAATTACAATTATGAAAAAGATTTTTACATTATTACTTTCCGTAGGTTTTTTTGCAACGTCATTTGCTCAAACCAGCCACCAGGCAAACGATAAAAAAAGTAACCAGTATGTTACTAATAAGGAATACAAAAAAATCGATAGTCACCGCGATAACCTGTATACATTTTCTGCAAAAGAAAGAGATATGCAAATTGCTAAGATCAACAATAGCTTTAACCTGAAGGTAAAATCTATTGTTAGCAATCGTCGTATTAAGAAGAGTGAAAAAAGAGTGTTGATTCAAAAGGCTCAGAAAGAAAAAGATCAACAAATTGATGTAGTAAACGCAAAATTCAATAGCAAATTTAATGCTGCTTTTAACGATCATGCAAAACAATATGATAATCGCAAACACTAATCCTCTCAAATATTAGAATAACAAAAAGCCCGGTAACGGGCTTTTTTCATGCCTTTCATTTTCCGGGCATACAACATTTGCCATTATAAGCCCGGTAACTATTTATTAAAGGAGTTTCGTGATTATCTAAACGCGTCTACGCGTAATAGTTTTATTATTTGTATTAACATTTCATTTTTTAAACCTCAGCGATAAATCACTATCTCATATTACAGAAACACATTTTAAACAATTAAAAATTAAAACGATGAAAACGATTAAACAAATTCAAAAGTTCTTTGGCTCACAGTTCTGGAACTTTGCCGCCCCTTCAAATTTTGGATGGGCCTATAACAGCTAATTAATAACTAGCGGTAGTAACAAAAATTAGAACAAACTAAATTAAACAACCATGAAACAACTATTTATACTTTTGATTTGTGCGGGTGCTTTTACAACATCATTTGCGCAATACCATCCTGGTCACCGTGATGATAATACGACTTATAATCAGAACGGCCATTTCGAACATGGAAAGCCGTTTATTAAAGACCGGGGGTTTTTAGTAATGAAAATAAACCGTGAGTATGACAGCAAAATAAGAGCTATCCAAAATGATTGGACACTTAGGCGTCATCAAAAAAAAGTAGCTGTCCGTGCACTTGAAAGAGAAAGGGAAAGGCAACTTCGCCAGGTTAAGGAAAGATCAAGGCACTACTAAGTAACATGATCATTATTGGTAATAAATTTCCACAATATCTTTTTGAACACTCAATATATCGCCCCGTTATTCGGGGCTTTTTTATAACCATCAATATTTTTTATAACCCGTTTTTTTGAAAAATGAATTCAGCCACAGTATATTTATTCATCTTTGCACCATCTTTGTCCCCTCAAATGCCAGTTGTAAATAAGTTGGATACAATTTTGAAAGTAATAAAACAGTTATGTATTTTAAGAAGCCGGGGAAATATGTTATCACAAAAAAAATCGATAGTTTTTTTATTGGTTTAAATGATGCATTGCAATTTATATTGCGTTTTTTTAAGGAAATTTTCAGGCCTCCCTACGAGTTCAGGGAAATTATCAGGCAATGCTACGAGGTGGGCTATCGGTCACTTTTTTTGATCACATTAACCGGATTTATAACGGGTCTTGTTTTTACCAAACAATCGAGACCCTCGCTATCGCAATTTGGTGCCACATCATGGTTACCTTCTCTTGTCGCGATCGCAATCATACGTGCATTGGCGCCATTGGTAACCGCTTTAATTGCTGCCGGAAAAGTTGGATCTAACATTGGAGCAGAATTAGGTTCCATGAAAGTTACTGAGCAGATAGACGCGATGGAAGTGTCGGCAGTTAATCCATTTAAATTTTTAGTAGTGAGCCGTGTGCTGGCTACCACACTTATGATGCCCATGCTCATGTGTTATACAGGCTTTGTTGGCATGTTGGGCGCATATCTAAATGTTCACCAAAACGAAATGACGAGTTTTACTTCATTCTTCCAGGCTGCTTTTGACCAGATTTCTTTTCTTGATATATTTTCTTCGTTAGTAAAAAGTATCGTCTACGGGTTTACGATAGGTATCGTTGGTTGTTATAAGGGTTTTCATGCTACCAATGGAACCGAAGGCGTGGGCAGGGCAGCCAATGCATCGGTAGTACTTTCTATGTTCCTGATTTTTGTAGAAGAAATATTAATTGTTCAGATTACAAACAGCTTTAGACCTTAAATGGAAATTGAAACTAATAATATTTATCATGGCGAAGTATTGATACATGTAAGGGATTTGTATAAATCATTTGGAGATAACCATGTGTTGCAGGGAATAGACCTGGATGTCCATAGTAAAGAAAACGTAGTGGTACTTGGGAGATCAGGAACGGGGAAATCTGTACTCATAAAAATTATTTGCGGGTTATTAAAACCCGATGTTGGACAGGTAGAAGTTTTAGGTAAAGAAGTAGCTAAATTAAATGACAGGGAATTGAGGCAGCTCCGCCTGCAAGTGGGTTTTTCTTTTCAAAACAGTGCCCTGTACGATAGTATGACTGTAAGAGAAAACCTTGCTTTTCCTTTAGTAAGAAATGCAAGGCATTTGTCTAAAAAGGAAGTATCACTTGAAATAGAATCTGTGCTGAACGATGTAGGATTATCGCAAACAATCAATCAAATGCCATCCGAACTTTCCGGAGGCCAGAGAAAAAGAATTGGCATTGCACGCACATTAATTTTACATCCCCAAATTATGTTGTATGATGAGCCAACCTCAGGTCTTGACCCGATTACGAGCATTGAAATTAATAAACTTATTAACCATGTAAGACACAAGTTCAATACCACCTCTATAATAATTACTCACGACCTCACTTGTGCTAAATCTACCGGCGACAAAATTGTAATGCTGTACGACGGAAAGTTTATAAGGCAAGGTACATTTGGCGAGGTTTTTAGTACAGATGACGAGAGGATACAAGACTTTTATAAATATAATTTTATCGACCAATGACGAAATGTGTTATAACATTGCAGGATGATATAACGAATTTCATTAGCTAAATAACGAATTCAAATGAAATCTACGGGCGCTTCGCGAGCAGTAATAGTTGGGATATTCGTTTTCCTGGGGGTTACTATTTTTATTATTACCGTACTCACACTCGGCTCTCAACATAAAACTTTTGAAAAATCAATAACCATAAAAACTTTTTTTCAAAATGTAAACGGGCTTCAGAAAGGAAACAATGTATGGTTTTCGGGAGTAAAGGTGGGTACTATAAGAAAAGTGAGCTTAAAAGAAAATGGCCAGGTAGAAGTAGAAATTGATATTGAAAATGTATCTGTGAAATTTATTCCGAAAGACGTAAAAGCAAAACTGGGCTCAGACGGGTTAATTGGGAATAAGATAATTGAAATATACGGGGGCACACCAGCCGGCGAAAAAATTGCCGAGGGCGATGTAATTGGAAGTGATAAATTACTAAGTACCGATGCAATGATGAACACGCTTTCAAAAAATAACGATAATATTTTAGCTATAACAAATGACTTTAAATTAATAACCAACCGACTTGCCGCAGGTAAGGGTTCTATTGGAAAGTTATTAACTGATGAGACAATAGTTGACCAGTTAACTGCAACGTCAAATATTTTAAAACGTGCAACAGAGAATTTAGTGAAATTATCTGCAAATGTTTCAGCTTATACTGCTAAACTTAACGATAAAGGTTCATTGGCAAATGATCTGGTAACCGACACCGTTAT
>Ga0105239_10003226_pt1 | contig 20167 bp, 7 predicted proteins | sample KBSC44metaG_FD_92761 | JGI IMG/M metagenome (GOLD analysis project Ga0105239, IMG submission 92761) | Corn rhizosphere microbial communities from Kellogg Biological Station, Michigan, USA - KBS C4-4 metaG | ecosystem: Host-associated > Plants > Roots > Rhizosphere > Soil | place: Michigan, USA... | reverse complement strand
TGGCAATATCCAGTATATCTATATTTTTTCGCTGGTAGCCATATTTATCTTACTGATAGCCTGTGTTAATTTTATGAACCTTTCAACCGCGCGGTCGTCAAACCGGGCCCGTGAAGTGGGTGTACGTAAAGTTTTGGGCTCGCCACGCAAATATTTGATCGCCCAGTTTTTAACGGAATCAATTTTGATAACGCTGGTTGCAACTATAGTTGCTGTGTTAACAGCGTGGGCATTGCTGCCGTTGTTTAATCAGATGGCTGGTAAGGAATTAGAGATTACCGGGCAAATTTTACGCTGGCTTTTGCCGGTGTTGTTGTTTATTGTGATAGTGATAGGTTGCCTTGCCGGATCATACCCGGCGCTTTACCTTTCGGCTTTTCAACCCATAAAGGTACTCAAAGGCACAATTGCAGCAGGTTTTAAGGGTGGCATGCTTCGCAGTTTTTTGGTGGTTTTCCAGTTTGCTATTTCAATATTTCTGATAATCGGCACACTGGTTATTTACAACCAGTTAAAATTTATCCAGAGTAAAGACCTCGGTTATAACCGCGACCACATATTGGTAGTTAATAACGTGTGGGCATTAGGCAATGGCGCCAAGACATTTAAAGAGGAAATTAAACGGCTGTCGGGAGTGGAAAGTGCCACCATTAGCGGGGCATTGCCAACCGGCGGCACAAGGAACAGTACAAGCTTTTTTAAAGACCAGGTACTCGATCAAAAAAGGGCCGTAACATCACAGGAGTGGACAGTTGATGAGGATTATATCAAAACGCTGAAAATTAAGATGTTATCGGGCCGTAATTTTTCAGTCGATATGCGTACCGATACTGCCGGTCTCATCATCAACGAAGCAGCGGCAAAACTGCTAAATCTCAAAGATCCGTTAAATCAAACCCTTTACACACCTGCGGATAATATGGTTACAAAAATGGCCCAATTTCACATTATCGGGGTGATGAAGGATTTTAACTTTAAGTCGCTCAGGGACAACGTTACACCTTTGGTATTTCTTTATGGTCAGGACCGCGGAGCTCTGAGCATAAGGCTTAAATCAAATAACCTCCCGCTATTAATTAGCCAGGTTGAAGCGAAATATAAAGCGCTGGCTCCTGGTCAACAATTCAACTATTCGTTTATGGATAATGATTTCGATGCACTGTATCGCTCCGAACAGCGTATGGGCCAGATCTTTATAACATTTACCTCCCTGGCAATAATAATAGCTTGTTTGGGTTTGTTTGGCCTGGCCGCTTATGCTGCAGAACAGCGTACCAAAGAAATCGGCATCCGCAAGGTTTTAGGCGCCAGTGTATCGACTATCGTGGGTATGCTTTCAAAGGATTTTATTTTACTGGTATTTATTTCTATAGCAATTGCTACCCCACTTGCCTGGTGGGCTATGCACAACTGGCTGCAGGGCTTTGCGTACCGGCAAAATATACAATGGTGGGTAGTAGCGCTGGCGGGCACAGGAGCTATTGCAATAGCTTTTGTAACCATCAGCTTCCAATCGGTAAAGGCAGCACTTACTAACCCCGTTAAAAGTTTAAAAAGCGAATAATTAACTAAAATTTATTATAAACCTGGTGCAACTAAATGGACAGCTAAGTCGTCTTATTTTTATAAAAGTTGCCCCAACCTAACACTAAACTGAAATGATAAAAAACTATATAAAAACTGCGTTTCGCGGTTTGATGAAAAACAAGGGCTTTACATTTATTAACGTTCTCGGCCTGGCTTTGGGGCTGGCAACTTGCCTGTTAATTGTATTTTATGTTTTTGATGAGCTAAGCTTTGACAGCTACAACACAAAAGCCGACCGGATTTTTCGCGTTAACAATAATATAAAGTTCGGCGGTAACGAAAATTCGTATGCCGTATCGCCGGCACCCACTGCTGCTGCAATGAAGGCGGATTTTGCAGAGGTTGAGCAGGTGGCCCGTTTTAGGAACAGGGGTGGCAACCAGGTAAAAAAGGGGAAGCAGAATATTGTGGAAGACCGGATGGTATATGCCGACAACTCGATATTTAGCATTTTTACCCTACCCATGATAAGCGGCAGCCCGCAAAACGCGCTGACTGCACCACACACTGTCGTTATAACCGAAAAGATCGCCAGGAAATATTTTAACAGCACAGATGTGGTGGGGCAAACTTTAACTTTTAATGATACCTCCCTTTATAAAGTAACTGCTGTTTTGAAAGATATTCCTAAACAGTCGCATTTTAATTTTGACTTTTTTATTGCGATGCCCGGCCTTGCCGAAAGTGAGGAGGATGCCTGGCTGAGCAATAACTTTAACACTTACGTGTTACTGAAGGAAGGCGCTGATATAAAAAAGCTTGAAGCAAAAATGACGCCCTTTATGATAAAGCATGCCGGTCCGCAATTGCAGAGCATGATCCATTTAAGTTTTGCTGATTTTGAAAAGGCGGGTAATTATTATAAGCTTGATTTTATACCGTTACGGAAAATACATTTGCACTCAACCAGCGTTGCTGAACTTGATGTGAACGGCGACATCAAATACGTATACATATTTTCGGGCGTGGCTATTCTAATCCTGTTGATAGCCTGTGTTAATTTCATGAATCTTTCAACAGCCCGTTCGTCAAACCGGGCCCGCGAGGTGGGTGTACGCAAGGTACTGGGCTCGCCGCGTAAACACCTGATCTTCCAGTTTTTAACTGAATCTGTGTTGGTTACTTTGTTCGCTACCCTGATAGCCTTACTGGCTGCATGGCTATTTTTACCGGAATTCAACAAAATGGCCGGAAAAGAATTGGTAGTAACCGGGCAAGTTATATCGTGGCTTTTACCAACACTGCTTTTAATAATTTTAATAATTGGCTGCCTGGCAGGTTCATACCCGGCTTTATACATGTCTGCCTTTCAGCCTATTGAAGTATTGAAGGGGAAAATTGCTGCAGGGTTTAAAGGTAGTATATTTCGTAACGTACTGGTGGTAGGCCAATTTTGTATCTCTATATTTTTAATAATAAGTACACTGGTTATCTACAATCAACTCCAATACATCCAAAGTAAGGATCTTGGCTACAACCGCGACCATGTACTGGTTATAAAAAATGTCTGGTCGTTGGGTAAAGGCGCCAAGCCATTCCGCGATGAGGTGAAGGCGCTTGCAGGTGTACAAAACGCGTCTTTATCCGGGGCATTACCCACAGGGGGCTATGGTAATAGCAGTGCGTTTTTTAAAACACCTACAATGGATCAAAAGCAGTCGACACTTAGCCAGATATGGCCTGCTGATGAAAATTACATACCGACACTTGGTATCAAAATAATTGCCGGAAGAAATTTCTCAAAAGAAATGTCGACCGACACCGCTGCATTAATTATTAACGAGGCAGCTGCTAAACAGCTTGGCTTCACAAATGCCATCGACAAATTCCTGTATACTTTTAACGACGGATTAGGTAAAACCATCAAAAAATACCATGTTATCGGGGTCGTGAAAAACTTTAATTTCACTTCACTTAAAGACAATATAACGCCACTGATGTTCAATATGGACGAAGACCGTGGCGCTGTAAGCGTCCGCGTAAGGTCGTCAAATATCCCCGGTATATTACAGCAGATAAAAAACAAATACGACTCGTTTTCGCCAACCCAGGCGTTTGAATATTCATTTATGGATGAGGATTTTGATGCGATATACCGTGCTGAGCAACGCATAGGGACAATATCTGTAGCATTTACCTCGCTGGCAATCGTGATAGCTTGTTTGGGTCTGTTTGGCCTGGCTGCGTATGCCGCGGAACAGCGAATTAAGGAAATAGGGATTCGAAAGGTTTTAGGCGCCAGCATATCGACAATAGTAGGTATGCTATCAAAAGATTTTATAAAGCTAGTATTGATTTCTATAGTAATTGCAACTCCACTAGCATGGTGGGCAATGCATGGCTGGTTGCAAGGCTTTGCTTACCGGCAAAATGTACAATGGTGGGTTTTGGCGCTGGCAGGCGGCGGGGCAATCATCATTGCGTTTGTAACCATAAGCTTTCAATCAATAAAAGCTGCGCTTACTAATCCGGTTAAAAGTTTGAAAAGTGAGTAAACAGGTCATTAGTCACTTGTCATTAGTCATTGGTGGCAAAAGTACAAATGTGCCAACAATAAATGCCTAATAATAGTACAGCGAGACAACCAATGACTAATGACAGCGAAGCGAAATGACCAATGACTAACTCATGATAAAGAACTATTTCAAAATTGCCTGGCGTAACCTGGTACGCAACAAAGTAAGCAGTATAATAAACATAAGCGGGCTGGCCATTGGGCTGGCTTGCGCGCTGTTGATTAGTATGTATGTAGCCAATGAACTGAGTTATGACCGCTTTTTTAAGGATGCCGATCGCATTTACCGCGTAAACATCGACGGTAAAATGGGGAATAACCAATTTGTTGTTGGGCATACCGGGCCGCCTGTGGGAGCTGCTTTGCAGAACAACTTTCCGCAGGTTGAAACCTTCACCCGAATGTATTTGCCAGGTGATGAAATTATCCACTACGAAAACAACGGTCAGAAAAGCTCAGTCACTGAAAAAAGCCTGCTGGCGGTTGATTCTAATTTCCTTAAATTCTTCAATTATCCATTAGTTGCCGGTGATGCTTCTACCTGTCTAAATGGTATCAACTCGGTTGTGCTTACCCAAAAAGCAGCTAAAAAGTATTTTGGCGACGCATCGCCGATAGGTAAAACGCTTGTTTTTGACGAGTACTCAACACCGTTTACGGTTACTGCTGTTTTAAAAGATATCCCAAAGCAGTCGTCATTGCAATTCGAATTGTTGCAAAATACTGCCAGCATCCCGCCGGTAAAACGTTTTGCCTGGAGCTGGGTTTGGCTGCAAATGGCTACTTATGTAAAGCTTACGCCAAATGCCGCTGCCGACCCGCAAACTATAACCAAATTAGAAGCTAAATTGCCCCAAATGGTAGCTACCCAGGCCGCCAGCGCCTTTAAACGCATAGGTCAGCCATTTGAAGAATTTAGGAAGAAAGGCGGCAAATGGGATTTGCACCTGCAACCATTAACCGATTTACACCTTTACTCAGCAACTATCGGCACCCGGTTTTTCGACCAAAGCGATATTAAATACGTTTATATATTTTCGGCAATAGCTTTATTTATTATACTGTTGGCTTGTGTCAATTTCATGAACCTGTCAACGGCGCAGGCCGTGAAACGGGCCAAGGAGGTTGGTATCCGCAAGGTTTTGGGTTCGTTGCGCAAGCAACTGATAAAGCAGTTTATAACTGAGGCTATCCTGTACAGTTTCCTGGCTGCCCTTGTTGCCATAGGTATAGTAATGCTGGTACTGCCGGCATTCAACAACATTGCAAATAAGGAATTATCCGTTGGAAGCTTCCTTGGTTTTGGCTCAATCCTGGGCATTTTATCATTAATAATAGTTACGGGCTTGCTGGCTGGCAGCTACCCGGCGTTTTTCCTTACATCGTTAAAACCTGTCAGTATTTTAAAAGGCAGCGGACTGTTCCGCAATAATGGAAGCGGTTTTTTCACCCGGAATGCCCTGGTAGTATTCCAATTTACTGTATCAACCGTGCTTATTATATGCACCATTGTTGTTTACAAACAATTGTTGTACAGCCAAAGCAAAGACCTTGGCCTTAATAAAGAAAATGTTTTGGTGATATCAAATGCTGACAGGCTCGGTAAAAACGAAGAGGGCCTGCGCAACGAGTTAGCAAAACTCCCGCAGGTTAGCAGTGCCACCATATCAACCAGTCTGCCCACTAAAAACTCATTTGGCGATACCTATATTCCGGAACTAAACGCCGGAGATGTGCACAGCGCCGAAAATAATATCATGCTGGCATCATTTATTGTGGATGATGCGTTTATACCAACCCTGAACCTAAAGGTCAAAAGCGGTCGTGCGTTCGCTAAGGATTTTTCAGATTCGGCATCGGTAATACTAAACGAAACTGCGGTAAAACAAATAGGGTGGAAGAACCCCATTGGTAAAATGCTCACCTATCCCGGCAATAACAATCAACGCTTTAAAGTAATTGGCGTAGTAAAGGATTTCAATACTGAATCGTTACGCGCAGAGATTGCACCTTTCGCGCTATTTTACACTACGTCAAATACTTATAATATCGGAACTTCATTTATCTCGGTAAGGATTAAAGCTGGCGACTATGCGGCCGCTATAGAAAGCATTGAGCGGAAATGGAAGGAGTTTGCTCCAACCACCCCGTTCGACTACAGTTTTATGGATGCCGAATTTGACAAGCTTTACCGTTCCGACCGGGTAATGGGCAAAGTATTCACTGTGTTTACAGCACTCTCTGTAATAGTAGCCTGCCTTGGTTTGCTCGGCCTTGCCATATACACTGCCGAAAAACGCATGAAAGAAATCAGTATCAGGAAAGTACTGGGCGCCAGCGTTCCGAACCTGGTAACCATGCTCTCAGCTGATTTTTTGAAGCTGATAATTATCGCTTCTGTATTGGCATTTCCCATTGCCTGGTATGCCATGAGCAAATGGCTACAGGGCTTCGCTTTTCGCACCGATATTAGCTGGTGGGTATTTGCCTTATCAGCCGGGGTAACAATATTAATAGCATTAACTACTATCAGCTATCAATCAATAAAAGCGGCATTGACCAATCCGGGGGTGAGCTTGCGTTCCGAGTGATTAGAGACCGAAGATTAGAGATTAGTTGAAGACCAATGAACAAATGAACAATTGAACAAATGAACCAGCAATGATTAAAAACTATTTAAAAACCGCCTGGCGCAACCTGCTTAACAATAAGTTTTACAGCGCCATAAATATTACCGGGCTAACCGTTGGACTAACTGTTGGCTTACTGGTATTACTTTGGGTGAATGATGAACTTAGTTTTGATAAATTTAACACCAAAGCCGGGCAAATTTATAAGGTAAATGCGCAGATTGGAACCGGCAGCAGTCAACAGGTTTGGGGCGGTGTGCAGGGGCCGGTGGCAACTTTTGCATTGAAAGAAGTACCGGGGGTAGTTAATGCTGTACGATTAACCACTTGTTACAACTATTCGTTTTTTAGATATAAAGGACAACTGATAAGCGAGAGCAACGACAAATTGAAATTTACCGATCCTTCGCTGTTTAAGGTTTTCGACTACAAATTATTAAAGGGCAACCCGGATAACCCGTTCCCAACCGATAACTCCATTATAGTTACCGAAAGCACCGCTAAGAAATTTTTTGGTAACGAAAGCCCGATAGGTAAAGTACTGCTGGCAGATAACAAAGATAATTTTGTTGTTAATGGCGTGGTTGCCGATTTCCCGGGAAATTCGAGCATTGATTGCGACATCCTGTTTTCGATGAATGTGCGTAAAAATATGTATGGCAAAACCGATTTCTGGAAATCCATGGATAGTGATTGGGGCGATTATTACCTTGAGACCTACCTGCTATTACAGCCTGGTGCATCAACAGAAACTATAGCAGATAAGCTTACCCGGATACACGTTAAAAACCAGGACGGTACTAAATTATCTGATGGGCACTATCTTTTACAACCGCTCGAAAAAATACATTTATACGCTCCGGATGGCAGTTCTTCGGCGATGCAAACAGTTAGGGTGTTTGCTATAGTTGCTGTCTTAATTTTGCTGATAGCTGCTATTAACTACGTTAACCTGAGCACCGCCCGTGCCATGCTGCGCTCGAAAGAAGTGAGCGTGCGTAAAATTATTGGGGCGGCCAGAGCACAGTTGTTTAGCCAATTTATTGTTGAGACCATCTTATTTTTCGGCATATCGCTCATCCTGGCGTTTGCACTTATTTCAATTGTGATGCCGTTTTATAACACGCTATCAGGCAAAAACATGCATTTCGATTTGATGAGCGTATCTGTATGGCAGGTTGTTGGGTTAACAGTTTTTATTACATTAATTGCATCAAGCATTTATCCGGCCCTGCTGTTGTCGTCATTCAAACCGATAAACGCGCTCAAAGGCAAACTTTCCTTGGGAGTTGGCAACTCAGTGTTCAGGAAAGTGCTGGTTGTTTGCCAGTTTACTTTCTCCATCGGGCTTATCATCGGCACGCTAATCATCAACCGGCAGCTTAACTATATTCAAAATAAAGAATTGGGATTTGATAAGTCGTTCGTATTCTCGGTACCTATGCGCGACATGGAAAGTCACTTTGAAGCAGTTAAAGGTGAACTAATGAACCAGTCGGGCATAACAGGGGTAACTACCGGCGATGGCAGCATTGTAAGTATCGGCAATACTACAGGCGATACCGATTGGGATGGGAAAGCTAAAGACCGCTCATTTATGATACACCCAATGGCCATCGACCAGGATTTTATCAAATTTTTTAAATTGAAACTGGACGCCGGCGCAGGCTTCACCGGCATAAAACCCGATTCGGCACATTATATTTTGAATGAAACCGCCGTGCGGGACGCCGGTATAAAAAACCCGATAGGCAAACGTTTTAGTTTGTGGGGCACTAATGGTATTATCATCGGCGTACTAAAAGATTTTCATTTTGCATCATTAAAACAAAAAATTGAGCCCTTCGTCTTTAAATACCAGCCGCATACCTGGCAACTGCTGGTAAAAACGACCGGCAAAGATGCACCAAAGGCCCTTAAAACTGTCGAGAACACCTGGAAAAGATATAACCCCAATTTTCCATTCACCTATACTTTTCTCGATCAAACCTATGAGGCATTATATAAATCAGACCAACGCACCGGCACGCTGTTTAATGTTTTCGCAGGTATTGCCATTTTGATTTCCTGCCTTGGTCTATTTGGCCTTGCCGCCTACACTGCGCAGGTAAAGGTTAAAGAAATAGGCATCCGTAAGGTACTGGGCGCAAGCATAGCCAATATCACCACCATGTTATCACGCGATTTTTTAACGCTGATAGTGCTCGCCATTCTTATTGCAAGCCCGATTGCCTGGTATGCGATGAATAAATGGTTGCAGGACTTTGTGTACCGCGCAACCATCCAGTGGTGGATATTCGCCGTGGCCGGTATGGCAGCTATTTTAATTGCATTGATAACTATTAGCTACCAATCTATAAAAGCAGCGCTGGCTAATCCGGTAAAAAGTTTACGGTCTGAATAGTCATTGGGCATTGGTCATTAGTCGTCGGTATTCAACGACTAATGACAGCGTAGCGAAATGACCAATGACGTGAAGCAAATGACAGCGCAGCTAAACGAACAATGACAAAAAAGAAATCCCCCTAAGCGGGTGATACGCAAAAACAAAACATGAAATAGATTTATCTGGCATGAAATGCAATAAAGTTTTAAACTGGTGCAACGCATTGCCTATTTCAACGGTCTATTAAATTATTAAAATAAACGCTCAACTTTTTTCACGATGTTAAAAAATTACCTGAAAATCACCTGGAGAAATTTGCTAAGGCATAAAGCATTTTCTGCTATTAATATTGTTGGCCTGGCCATAGGTATGGCGAGCGCTGCGCTGATACTGTTATGGATACAAAACGAACTTAGTTTTGACCAGTTTCACGAAAAGAATGATAGGCTGTATTCAGTTTATAACCGCTCGGTGTTTGATGGTAAGCTTTGGTGTTGGAATACCACACCAAAGGTAATGGGCAAAATTATAAAACAAGAATATCCGCAGGTTGAGGATGTTTGCCGCACCAATTGGGGATCAACATTTCTGTTTACCGTTGGCGATAAACATTTAAACGTTCAGGGTACCTTTACCGACCCTAGCTTTTTAACTATGTTTAGCTTTCCGCTAATCCACGGGGATAAACACACAGCGCTGGGAAATATTAAAAGTATTGTAATTACAGAGAAATTATCGAAAAAGCTTTTTGGCAATGATAACGCCATGGGTAAAACCATTAAAATTGATAGTAATGCCTACTTTAATGTAACAGGCGTTATGAAGGATTTACCCAATAATACCAGGTTTAATTTTGAGTATTTATTGCCCTGGACATATATGACAAAAATTGGGCAGGATGACCAGGGGTGGGGTAACAACTCTATCCAAACGTGGGTATTATTAAAGCCAGGCGTTACTGAAGCAATGGCAAATAAATCGCTGATTAATGTTACTAAATCGCACTCAGATATTAAAGATATCTCGCAATTTATATATCCCCTGGCCAAACTTCGATTACATGGTAATTTTGAAAATGGCAAACCCTCCGGCGGCCGGATATCAACGGTCCGCACATTTTCAATTATTGCTGCATTTATTTTATTGATAGCTTGTATAAACTTCATGAACCTTAGTACAGCACGCAGCGAAAGGCGCGCCCGCGAGGTTGGAATACGTAAAGTTGTTGGGGCGTTAAGGGGATCACTTATCAGTCAATTTTTAGGCGAATCGGTTTTAATAGCTTTTATAGCCGGTGTAATAGCTTTAGTAGCTGTACAATTAAGTATGTCGGGCTTTAATATACTTACCGACAAAACCTTATTCGTTCCTTATGGCAGCGTTAGTTTCTGGCTTGTATTTGTAGGGTTTATTTTATTTACCGGTTTAATTTCCGGCAGTTATCCTGCGCTGTATCTTTCCTCATTTAAGCCGGTAAGTGTGTTAAAAGGCACATTTAAAGCAGCCAATGCAATAATTACGCCGCGTAAGGTGCTTGTGGTTGTGCAATTTTGGTTTGCTGTTGTGCTGATAATCTGTACTATAATAATCCGTCAGCAACTGCAATATGCACAGGACAGGGATACAGGGTATAAGAAAGACAACCTGGTTTATGTGTCTATGACCGGCTCTATCGAAAAAAATTATCTAGCTATACGTAATGACCTGATTGCAAGCGGCGCGGCTACATCTGTTACCAAAACAAGTGCGCCGATTACGCAGGGTTGGAGCGATAGCTGGGGATACACATGGAAGGGCCACATGGACAAAAATAAAATTGACTTTAACATATTTAATACCGATGGTGACTTTGTGAAAACCATGGGGCTTAAAATTGTTGCCGGCCGCGACATTGATGTTAAAACCTACCCAACTGATTCGATGGCGATGCTTTTAAACGAAGCTGCGGTTAAAGTTATGGGATTTAAAAATCCCGTTGGCGAGATTGTAAACAACGGCGAGGGGAAAGACGCCCGCCACTATAAAGTTGTTGGCGTGGTTAAAGACTTTATACTGCAATCGCCATATGAGCCTGTTAAGCATATGCTTATACAAGGGCCAAAAGCATGGTTTAACTTTATACATTTTAAGCTTAACCCGGCCAACACTACGGCTAATAACCTAAAACGCGCCGAGGGAGTGTTCAAAAAGTATAATCCTGATTACCCTTTTGAATACAATTTTGTCGACCAGGAATACGCCCGCAAATTTGGCGACGAGCAACGGTTAGGCACTTTGGCCAGCTTATTTGCAGGTTTAACCATCTTTATTTCGTGCCTTGGTCTATTTGGTTTAGCCACCTACATGGCTCACAACCGGATAAAGGAAATTGGTGTGCGTAAAGTTTTAGGCGCGTCGGTTACCAGCGTTACCACACTGCTGTCAAAAGACTTTTTAATACTGGTGATGATAGCCTTTGTTTTGGCAATACCAATGGCATGGTGGGCCATGCATACATGGCTGCAAAGCTACGCCTACCGCGTACCGATAAGCATTTGGGTATTTGTGGTTGCAGCGTTTGTAACCGTATTTATTTCGCTGGCAACAGTAAGCTTCCAGGCCATAAAGGCTGCACTTACTAACCCGGTTAAAAGTTTAAGGACAAATGATTAGATAAGCACTTGGCAGTTTTGAGTTTCCAGTTGAAAGATTTTCTTCGACAGATTTGAAAATGATCAATTGCAATGACTAATAACAGCGCAGCGAATGACTAATAATCAAAGACAATGATTAAAAACTATTTTAAAACAGCCTGGCGTAATTTGTGGAAAAACAAGTTCTTCTCGGCCATTAATATTCTTGGACTTGCACTGGGCATGGCCTGTAGTATTTTAATAATACTTTGGGTGCAAAATGAATTAAGTGTCGACGCTTTTCACACTAATGGCCCGCGTTTATACGCAGTAGTTGAACGGCAGTACTACGATCATAAAGTTGTGGGGCAATACTCTGTACCAGGTGTGTTGGCCGACGAAATGAAAAAAACGCTGCCACAAATTGAATATGCGGCCGGTTTTAGCTACAATAATTGGAACACTTTTAGGGTAGGCAATAAAATCATTAAACTGGAAGGTACCTCAGCAGGCGCTGATTTTTTCAAAATGTTTAGCTATAAGCTTTTACAGGGAACCCCTCAAACAGCCCTTAATTCACCGGTAAGCATTGCGATTTCGAGGAAAATGGCCGGGCAGTTTTTTGGCAGCCCGCAAATGGCAATTGGTAAAACTGTACGGTACGAGAATAAAAAAGATTTTACAGTAACCGCGGTTTTTGAAGACTTACCCCACAACTCGTCTCAAAAGTTTGAATTCCTGGTAAACTGGGATAATTTTTTGCTCGAAAACAGCTGGGCAAAAAGTTGGGGTAATAACGGGCCGTCTGCATATATAATGCTTCGCGAAGGTACCGACCCGGTTGCCTTTGATAAAAAGATAGCCCGTTTTTTAGACACGTACAACAAAGAACAAAACGCTGCTTTCCGCGAGGAACTAGGAATTCAAAGAGTTAATGATGTTTACTTGCACAGCACCTTCAAAAATGGTAAACCTGTTGAGGGGCGTATAGAGTATGTCCACCTTTTTAGCATAATCGCGGTTTTTATATTGGTTATTGCCTGCATCAACTTTATGAATTTAACCACCGCGCGCTCAGTAAAACGGGCCCGCGAAATAGGCGTCAGAAAAGTAGTGGGAGCAGTGCGCTCCGCACTGATTCAGCAATTTATTGGTGAGGCAATTTTGTTAACCTTTTATGCCGCAATCATCGCAGTTGTAATTGTTTTGCTGCTGCTACCGGTATTTAATAATGTCACTCAAAAACAGATAGACTTTCCTTTTGGTCAACTTAATTTCTGGTTCGGCCTTGTTGGGCTGGCACTCATAACAGGCACATTGTCAGGTAGCTATCCAGCTTTGTTTTTATCGTCGTTTAATCCTGTTAAGGTTTTAAAAGGCACAGTTAAACTAAGCACAGGCGCTGCCTGGTTCCGCAAAGGGCTGGTGGTGTTCCAGTTTATGCTATCCATCGTTTTAATTATTGGTACGATAGTTATCTCGAAACAGGTTAATTATATCCAAACAAAAAACCTGGGCTACGACCGCGAGAATCTAATTTACATACCATTGGATGGCGACCTGGTTGCAAAATACAAGGTATTTAAAGATGAGGCGATGAAGATGCCGGGCGTACAGCAAATAACCCGTATAACCAATGCGCCAACCAATTTTGGCAGCACAACCGGCGGGGTAAATTGGGAAGGCAAGGACCCTAACCTGAATATTGAATTCACACAGGTTTCGGCAGGCTACGATTTGGTAAAAACGATGAAACTTGAACTGGCAGCCGGCAGAGAGTTTTCGAAAGATTTTGCTACCGACTCGTTAGGTTACATTATAAATGAAAGCGCACTGAAAAGAATAAATTATGCTCATCCCATAGGCCGGGCATTTACGATGTGGGGTAAAAAAGGGAAAATTATCGGGGTACTTAAAGATTTTCATTTCAATTCGCTTCACGACCCGATACAGCCCTTAATTATTCGTTTTGGTGAGCTGGAAGATTTTGGAACAGCATTGCTGCGTACAAAACCAGGCCAAACAAAGCAAGCGCTGGCATCCGTTGAAAAAATCTGCAAAGATCTGAACCCCGCTTTCCAGTTCACCTATAATTTTGCCGATGCAGAGTATCAAAAACAATATCAAAATGAGCAAGTGGTTGGTGACCTTTCAAACGCTTTTGCTTTTTTAGCTATATTTATATCTTGCCTTGGCCTGCTTGGGCTGGCTATGTTTACCGCCGAACAACGTATTAAAGAAATTGGTATCCGCAAAGTACTCGGCGCAAGTGTTACGTCGCTATTTACTTTGTTATCGAAAGAATTTTTGATACTTGTTTTAATAGCTTTGTGTATCGCAATTCCCTTAGCCTGGCTTGCCATGGAAAAATGGCTGCAGGGTTACAGCTACCGAACCACCGTCGATTGGTGGGTATTTGTATTGGCCGGGGTGGTAGCAATTGTAATTGCTTTAATTACGGTAAGCTTCCAATCGTTTAAAGCTGCACTGATGAACCCTGTGAAGAGCTTACGCTCTGAGTGATTTGAGATTAAAGATCAGTGTTTAGCAGAATCGGCGATAAGTGCCAATGAACTAATTACCCAGTGAACAAATGAACTAACATGATAAAAAACTATTTCAAAATTGCCTGGAGAAACTTAAAGAAAAACCGGCTATATGCATTTGTAAATATAACAGGCTTAACTATCGGCATTGTAAGCTGCCTTTTAATTGGTATTTATATTAAAGATGAGTTGAGCTACGATCGCTTCAATGATAATGCCGACAGGATTGTGCGGGTAACAATGGATTATTTCCAGGGTGGCGCCCCGCAAAAGATAGCGGTAACAGGCACCAAGGTTGGCCCGCAGTTTAAACGGATGTTTCCTGCGGTTAGCGATTTTGTGAGGATTGAGAAACGGTCGGGTATAATGTCATATAACAACCGTGTGTTTGATGAGCAGGCGATATTGTATGCCGATCCTTCATTCTTTAAAATATTTTCATATAAACTTATAAATGGCGATGCTTCAGGTTTAAGCGTACCCGAAAAAATTATAGTTACCCAAAGTGCTGCAAAAAAATACTTTGATGCAGAAAATCCTATAGGTAAAATATTAAAAATCGGCACTAAGAATTTTATGGTATCGGCGGTTGCTGCCGATGCGCCATCTAACTCGCAAATAAAATTTGATTTCATTACATCTTTCAATAACCTCCCTGCATCAAAGGAGGAAAAATGGTGGGAAGCTAATTATATAACCTACCTGTTGTTAAAAGACGGCACCCGGCTTGAGCCATTACAAAAGCAAGTAAACGTTTACATGAGCAGGGTAAGCCGCACGGAGTTAAAAATGGAGGGCAGTCAATACCTAACGTACCATTTTGAGCCTTTAACCAGTGTTCACCTGCACTCAAATCTTCCGGATTCACCTGAACCCAACGGCAGTATTACCTATATCTATATAATGATTGTAGTAGCGGTATTGATACTGATTATAGCCTGTGTAAACTATGTTAATTTGTCGATTGCACAGTCAGCCGGCAGAGGGGCAGAAATTGGCATCCGTAAGGTTATGGGGGCGGCAAAAGGTCAGTTGTTCAGGCAGTTTATTGGTGAGTCGGTATTTGTTACGGCAATAGGGGTGATACTGGCAATAGGCTTTGCCTTTTTGTTGCTGCCATCATTTAATCAGTTAGCCGGTAAAACGTTGCAATTTAGTGCATTGCTCGATCCTGTTATACTTGGCTGTATTGTTTTACTCGGCATTGGGATAGGTTTTGCGGCGGGCGCTTACCCGGCTTTATTATTGTCGGGAGTTAAGCTGGCAAAGATTTTGAAATCAGGCTTTTCGTTTACGTCGGGCCAGGGTGTTCGCAGGTCGCTCATCGTGTTTCAATTTGTAATTTCCATTTTCCTGATTATAACCACGGTAGTTATCCTGCAGCAGCTGTCCTTTATTCGTAATAAAGACATCGGCTACAACAAGAGTAATGTGGCTGTATTGCCAATAAACTGGCAGATGCTACCCAAGGTACAGGGACTCAAAAACGAGATTGCCAATATTCCTGGGGTTAAAGGCGTGGCCACGGCCAATAGTGAGCCGATAAACGTAGGATGGGGTGATGGCATAACAACTGCCGACGGAAAAGCAATCTCTGTTAACGCGCTGCCGATGGACGAGGATTTCATAAAAACCATGCAGCTGAAAATAATAGCGGGCACCGATTATAATCAGACCGATGTTTTACAAATAGATACCACCAATGGCGGGAAAAACTTCCAGTACTCATTTATGCTGAATGAAACTGCTGCAAAAGCATTGGGATGGACGCCGCAACAAGCAATTGGCAAGCAGCTTTCAAAAGGCGCGCTGGGCCGGGTTAAAGCTGTTGTTAAAGATTTCAACTTTAAATCGTTTCATGACCCAATTGGGCCGTTACTTATATTCCTCGACCATTTTCAGACACAAAAAATGTTTGTACGCATTGATGGTCAAAATACAGTCGCCGCCATTCAACATATCGAACAAATATGGAAGAGCCGGGTACCCGAAAGGCCATTTTCCTATAAATTCCTTGATGACGATTACGATGCCATGTATCGCAGCGAACAGCGTACCGCCGGCGTATTTACCACTTTTTCGGCTCTGGCAATTATGCTGGCCTGTCTTGGTTTATTTGCTGTAACAGCTTATGCAGTGGTGCAGCGCACCAAAGAGATCGGTATCCGTAAGGTACTGGGCGCAACTATACCCAATATTATAACGCTGATATCAAAAGACTTTTTGGGGCTGGTAGTTATCGCTACAATAATTGCATCGCCAATTGCCTGGTTTATGGCGCATTCGTGGCTGGAAGATTTTGCCTATCGTATCAACATTCAATGGTGGATATTTATAGTAGCCGGTGCAGCGTCGTTATTGGTAGCCGCGGTTACCGTAAGCATCCAGGCAATTAAGGCAGCACTGGCAAATCCGGTAAAGAGCCTGAAGTCGGAGTAATGTCGTGAGAAGAGAATAGAACAGTGAATGGAGAATGGTTTAAAAAATTATCGTTCCACCCACTATTCACCACTCTCCACTCACCAAATTATTTATAATTTGATGCAACGTATCCGTATAATAGCTGTCTGTTAGTTAAAATAAACTTAAAAATGATGAAAAAGTACCTTTTGATATTATTACTCGCCAGTTCCGGTTCTGTGGTTTTTGGCCAAAAAGTTCCGTACCAAACAAAATCGTTGGCTAATGACGGCATTAAAGATGTATTTGTGAACACTTCCGGAGGGAGCATTAGTGTAAGTGGTTCCGGCGAATCACCGCGGGTTGAAGTTTATGTAAATGGAAATAATGGTCAGGACTTATCGAAAGAAGAAATTGACAAACGTATTGCTGACGATTACATTTTGAATATTACCGTAAATAACCATGAACTGCATGCCACTGCTAAAAGAAAGCACGAAGGCGGTTTTAACTGGCGTAGGCAATTGAGCATTTCATTCAAAATATTTACACCAAGGCAGGTAGCTACACATTTAAGCACCAGCGGTGGCAGCATTCACCTGGATAACCTGACCGGTAATGAAGAGTTTAGCACCAGTGGCGGAAGCTTACATATAGATAACCTTGTAGGCTTAATAAAAGGCGAAACCTCGGGTGGCAGCATTGAAGTATCGAACTCTAAAGACAATATACAGTTGGAAACAAGTGGCGGAAGCGTGCGCGCCAAAAACTGCCAGGGAAAAATCAGACTGGAAACAAGCGGTGGATCGCTGCATATGGAGAACCTGAACGGCACAATTAAAGCTGAAACAAGCGGTGGCAGCATACAAGCCAGCGACATTGAAGGCGAACTTATTACCGGCACTTCCGGTGGTAGCGTAAACTTAACACGTATGGCTTGCAGCCTGGAAGCCTCAACAAGCGGAGGCAGCATGCATGTTGATATGACACGCTTGGGGAAATATATTAAGCTTGATGTTAGCGGAGGCCATGTTGATTTAAAGGTACCTGGAGACAAAGGGATGGATTTAGACCTTTCGGCCAGCAGGATTAACACCGCCCGCGTAAGCAAATTTAGCGGCGAGTGGGAAAAAGACCGTGTAAAAGGCACTTTGAACGGTGGTGGCGTAAGCGTTAAAGTCGACGCCAGCGACAGCCTTAACCTGAGTTTTAACTAACAGATTAAACAGTTTTAAATAAGCGGCCCCGGTGTATGTAGAAACACCGGGGCTTTTTTTGTCCTGGATTTTTAAGATGAAAGGGTATAAGATTTTTTATTGCTTTAAAATCATTTATCAATGTACGACAAACGCCGTACGAACTGTTCGGACACGTAACACACTGTGTTCGGATATGATACACCTTGAATAAAATTAATAATATAATTTATTGATTAGTAATACTTTATATAATTGGTATGGCTTTTAAACCCTTCTGTAAAAATTGCGGCAAATATTTAAGAATTGTGAAAGACTAGCCCGGGAAGTGAATGGCCAGTTGGCAGCGGCAGTTTGCTGTTGAATTATATTTCAACTAATAAATGATTGAAAAAATGAATTAATCCATGATAAAGAATTTTATTAAAACCGCGTGGCGGAATTTGAGCAGGAATAAAGCCTTCTCGTTTATTAACGTTTTTGGGTTGGCCGTAGGGCTCACCTGCTGCATGCTCATCAGCGCATACCTGTATAGCGAATTGAATTATGACACCTACCCGGTAAATGCCAAACAAATTTATCGCGTTGTACTTCGCACAATTAACGGTAATACTACAACCGATTTTCCTAACCCGGATGTTGCGGTAGGGCCGGGGATAAAAAGCGCTTTCCCGCAGGTATTGGACTATACCCGCCTGACCACTAATCCACCTGCATTTGTGAGTTACGAAACAAAAAAGTTTAAAGAAAATAACATAATAGGGGCCGAACCAAATTTCTTTCAGATGTTCTCCATTCCACTATTAAGCGGCGACAGCAAAACAGCCCTTACAGCGCCCAACTCAATAGTGATAACCAAAGCCATGGAAAAAAAGTACTTTGGCAACTCACCGGGTGTCGGTAAAGCACTTTTAATTGGCGGCGTTGTTTTTAATGTAACCGGCGTAATCGACAAAGTTCCGGATGATTCGCACTTTCATGCCGACATATTTACCAGTATGTCAACATATGTTAAGCCGTCGTCACGGCAAAGTTGGAGTAATATTGGTTTTTATACCTACTTGTTGCTTGATAAAAATGCCGATCCTAAGCAACTGGAGGCCCGCTTACCGATACTTGTTGAAAGGAATGTGGTGCCCGAAATGCAGCACGATATGGGTATTAGCCTTGCCGAAGCAAGAAAATCAGCAAAAACATTTGTTTTCTTTTTACAACCGCTTACCAGTATCCATTTACACTCTGCAGCCAGGTTTGAGTTTGAAACCAACGGCGACATCCACTATATTTACATATTTGGCGCTTTAGCAATATTTATACTGCTGCTGGCCTGCATAAATTTCACCAACCTCTCGACAGCAAGCGCTGCCAAACGATCAAAAGAGATAGGCATCCGCAAAGTGCTCGGCTCAGCAAAAAATAAGCTGGTGTCACAGTTCCTCACCGAGTCGGTAATGCTTACGCTGCTGGCTACCGTTTTTGCGTTCGGGATGGTTTTCCTGTTGCTGCCATATTTTAACGATGTTTCGGGCAAGCAATTCACCTTTGGATTTTTCCTTAATTATAAAGCATTGCTTTTAGCTGTTGCCTTAACGCTGTTTGTGGGAATAGTCGCCGGTATTTATCCCGCGTTCTTTTTATCATCTTTTAAAATTATTTCCATTCTAAAAGGTAATGGCGGGAGTCAGCAGGCGAGTAAAAGCAACTTGCGCAGCAGCTTGATTGTTTTCCAGTTTGCTATATCAACGGCCCTAATTATTGCAACGTTTGTTGTTTATCAGCAGCTGCATTATATGCAGAACAAAAAGCTTGGCTATAATAAAGACCAGGTACTGGTGATAAATGACGGGTATGTGCTTGGTAACAATATTGTGCCGTTGAAGCAGCAGTTACTAAGTGATAACAGGGTAGTAAATGCCACCATATCTGATAATATCCCGAATTACAACAATGCGGGCGGCACCGTGATTTATGTAAAAGAACTAGCGGACAAAGGCTCCAGAACTGAAATAGCTACCGGTATTTACTGGGTAGAAAATTCATATGTACCTACACTGGGCATGCAAATAATAAAAGGGCGCAATTTCTACCCGCCATCACCAGCCGATTCAATTTCTGTTATCATTAATGAAGCAGCGGTGCGCGATCTGGGGATAGGTAATGAAGATCCGATTGGTAAAACTATTATCCGTTCGGGGCAACGCCATTATACCATTGTTGGGGTTATTAAAGACTTTAACACTGCATCGGCAAAACAAAAAATAGCGCCGTTAATGATATTGCCGGTGGGCAAGCCGG
>Ga0105239_10003225_pt1 | contig 20169 bp, 16 predicted proteins | sample KBSC44metaG_FD_92761 | JGI IMG/M metagenome (GOLD analysis project Ga0105239, IMG submission 92761) | Corn rhizosphere microbial communities from Kellogg Biological Station, Michigan, USA - KBS C4-4 metaG | ecosystem: Host-associated > Plants > Roots > Rhizosphere > Soil | place: Michigan, USA... | reverse complement strand
TTTCGGAGACGGTTGGAGTTCCCATAAAATGCAATAGTTCGTGCCAAGCTGGAAACACCCTTCAGTTCAAGGTGAGTTTCAAAATCGCGACTGTGCTGGTGCCGGTATTGTGCCACTACTACTGGTTACGCTGGTGACTCCATGATCATGACATTAACCCTATGATCACGGGACTTGAATGAGACACTTTTTATGATAAGCGGCTTGTTTCCGGATCCGCTCAAGGGCCGAGGTCAATCGTTATGAATGTATCAATGAACTCGGCTGAGATGGCGGCTCTGTGAGTAATAGCTTGAACCCCATGTGGGTGCCATGCTCCAACAGTCTGGCAGTACCGAGTACTCCGTATTGTCCCCGCAAAGCACCACTTCAGACCCCGCGATAGAGGGAGAAGGTCAGAATTGTCGGATGCATTTCTGACTAATAAAACAGGTTGGTGCAAAGGCAGATATAAACAGCTCTCTGCTCAAGTCGTGTGATTTCGTGGCTGCCGTTCACTGCTTATTATCACGAGTAATAGACCGTAGACCAGTCTTTGTGTGACACATCCATAGTCCCCAGCGATAATGGGCGATCTCCTCGACAAAAATCATCTTCTTTCTCTGGGCGAGATTGATCCCGAGTTAAAAGCGGTACCAAACACTCTGTCTCCTTCTTCCACCATCCCTGCTGACCATTTTCGTCCAGTTCCTAGAGAAGGCCAACCTTCCACCTGTGAGTTATGACAGTCTGGACGACTTCAAACGTCTCGTTGAACAACGAAACGAGGAGACTTTGCGCATTCTCGGTCCTGCACCCCCGGAGATTGAGCAGTCTGAAGTCCAATATCCCACAGATGATGGTACCTTGCTGAGGGCAAAGCTCTACCAGCCAACCACCAAACCCGCAAATGGGAGTCCCCTGGTTGTCTTGTTCCATGGCGGCGGCTTCTGTGTAGGTGCGCCGGAAGGTGAAGAGCAAACAGCTCGAAATCTGGTTCAGGCATTCGGCGTCGTCGCCATCTCAGCCTCTTACCGGTTGGCACCCGAGTTCAAATTCCCTTATGCTGTAAAGGATGCCTGGGCAGCTCTTAGATGGGCGGCTGCAAATGCAAATGACTGGGGTGCCGATCCATCCCTAGGTTTCATCGTTGGCGGTACCTCTGCCGGGGGCAATATCAGTGCCGTTTTGGCTCACGTCGCCCGAGATGAGAATCTGTCGCCTCCTCTGACTGGCCAATATCTCGCTATTCCCGCAGTCTTACCCCAGGGCAAGGAGCCTGAGAAATATAAACCTTACTTGCACTCCTTTGAGCAGAATAAGAATGCTCCCGTCTTGCCCCAGGCCGCTGTCGATATGTTTATGAATGGTTACCAGCCCGATAACGATGACGATATCTGGTATGCCTGCTTTAATCATCGAAAGGGCCATGCAGGACTTCCCACGGCGTTCTTCCAAATCGACGGTATGGATGTTCTTCGAGATGAGGCCATCGTATACGAACGAGTGTTGCGCGAAGAAAATGGCATCAAAACGAAGTCGTTTGTCTATCCTGGTCTTCCCCATGGACATTGGGGATTCTTTCCTTTCCTGGAAGGTTCCAAGAAGTTCCGAAAGGAGCAAGTTGAAGGATTTGGCTGGATGTTGGGTAGAGAGCCTGATTGGACCAATGTCAAGACTCAGGCTGTTGCGGCTGGTGTGTAATTTCATAACAAGCTAGACAGGCGGTATGAGATAGGAGAAGAATCTGGGCCTGGACAGTCAAGGAATATGACTTGAGGAAGGCGTAGTGTTGAGCTTAACCACAACAGAACCCTGACTATTTCCTCCTTTCCCGAACCTTGAACTTGATTCCATTCTTGTTCACACCTCCCACTGTTCGGGCCATCTTTGCACGCTGGAGGTCGAGCTGGTCGGCCGCTGCCATTATCTCGCGTTGTCGCTTCCTCAATGCCTCTAATTTGGCCACTCGCATCTCCTGCAGACGCTTTCTCTTCTTCCTTTCTGTACGTAAACGAGCGGCTGCATCCTGTTCAGCGGCAAGGGCCTTCTTGGATTTGGGTTTTAGCCCAGCGCTGGGAATGTCCTCCTCAGTATCCGTAATTTCAAGACCATGCTGAGGTTGCAAAGGTGATGTTACAGAAGGAAGATTGGCGGTCAGGACTATAGGAGGCTCAAGCATTTCCGCATCAGATTTCCGCTTCTTTGTCTCGGGTGTCTTCATGCTATCTTCATCCACAAAAATCTTTCTCTTTGTCTGCCCTTGCCCATTGAGTGTAACTGAATCCATACCAACTTCCTGCGTCAGCCTCTCCATCTCTTTTCGGCCCTGTGCCATGACATCTCTCAAGTAATTTGCATCCTGGGTCTTCAACAACTTGACAGCGTCGTGACTAAGGGCACTTCCAGCCTCTCCGTTGGCTTTTGCTCCTGCTTTATGTTTTCCCAGCCCAGCCTTGCCTTGGCTAAGCATGCCAAAAGCAAACTCATCGGGATTCTTCTCTCGCGCTTTCTGGGATAATTGGGCAATCTTCTTTTTCTTGGTGTTGTAGTCTTTGGCACGAAGCGAATAGTCCTTGTGCTTTTCCAAGATACCCCATTTCTCGCGGGATTGAATTTGACCACGCTCTCGGTGAACACGCCGTGATACGGCATTGCGTAGGGAGGACATAGTGTTCAGTGGTGAAATCAAAGGGTTGGCTTCGAGCTAAGGTAGCAACAATGAAAGATGTTTTTTAGGACACGAAGATTGTACACAAAAAAGTTCCGCATGCTGTTCCAGTGTACGGAGTACTTTCTCCAAATATGTTGCGGGGTGATGAGAATCCCGTGACCAGAGCCTTATCACGTGGGGGTAGATCTTGGCTTACGAGTGCCCATACCTCTGAGATGTAGTCTTCCGACTGATTGCTCATTATTCACATTTGGGATCAGACATCGAAGCGGAGATTCCTAACGACAAAATCCACGACAGACTTGGCTCCGGGGTAGAAGAATGATGCTGTCCTGCCAACGGGAAAACTTGTCAGTTCTTTGATCACCGATATTAGCTTGACAAATCATGGCTGAGGCTCCGCGAGAACTCACACCTCCCATTATCCAGGGTCAAACCGCCAAAGAGAAAAAGTATGATCGCCAGCTCCGTCTGTGGGCAGCTTCTGGCCAGCGTGCATTGGAAGAGTCACACGTGCTCCTAATCATCGGCGAAGAGTCGATTGGGTCCAACAGCAGTGTTGCTGGCATCGAAACGTTAAAAAATTTAATTCTACCCAGTATCGGCCAGTTCACCATCGCCGATTCAGCAACGGTGAAGGAGGCCGATCTGGGTGTCAATTTCTTCCTCGAGCCAGACAGTCTTAACAAGTCCAGAGCAGAGGAAACCACACGCCTATTATCGGAATTGAATCCAGATGTCTCCGGTTATTCAATCACTTCACCTGTGTCTGAGTGGCTACCTGTGGAAGACTCGCTGAGACCATTCAACCTCATTCTTATATCTGCGCCGATGCCCCCAGAACCTCTCCAGCGACTTGCAACGTATGCTCACTCTAACTCAATACCACTAATATACATCCAGTCAGCGGGATTTTACGCATCTTTCTCCGTTCAGCTCCCAGCTGAATTCCCCATTGTCGATACCCATCCCGATCCCGAAACGACGCAGGATCTCCGCCTTCTCGCACCATGGCCCGAACTGGAAGCGGCAGTTGATGCACTTGGTGACATCACGAAGCTCCCCGACCACGAACATGGGCACATTCCCTACATTCTCCTCCTCCTCCACTACCTTCGAGAATGGAAAACAACCCACGACAACACCTACCCTTCCAACTTCAAGGAAAAGACCGAATTCCGTGACTTTCTCCGCTCTGGCGCTCGAACCAGCAATCCTGAAGGCGGAGAGGAGAACTACGACGAAGCCACGGCCGCTGTTTTGAAGAGCATCGCTCCACCACCAATAGGAAGTGGCTGCAAAGATCTCTTCTCCATGACTCAGGCCACCGAACTGGACCCCAATTCGTCGAACTTCTGGATCATATCAAATGCCATAAAGGTCTTTTATGACGCACACGGCGTCCTCCCTCTTCCGGGCTCCTTACCAGATATGAAAGCCACAAGCGAGGAGTACATCAAGCTGCAGAATATCTACAAAAGCAAAGCACGAGCCGACGTCACCGAGGTGAAGCAGACTGTGCAACAGCTCTTTGAGACGAAGTTCCAGAATGCCACCACCTCCCCCATTTCAGATATAGAGATCGAATCATTCTGCAAAAATGCGTCACAGGTCCGCGTTCTGACAAACCCTGATGGCGTACTGGTCCCCTCGCTGCGCATCATGAACTCCGATCCAAAACTCCTCGCGACGCTTCCTTCCATCATCGAAAACGACTGGGAGAGTCTGTTCCCAGTCTTCCTCTCGTTGAACACAGTGGCTGCTGGGTCGTCGTCGTTTGCTATTGATCCGTCGACCCTGTCCTCCGACCCTGAGACACAGGAAAACCTCACCAAAGCGATCAATGAGGTACAGCGCGTAGCTGGCGGCGAGTTACACAATGTCTCTAGCGTCCTAGGTGGAATGGTCGCTCAGGAGGCCATCAAACTGCTCACGCGCCAGTACGTCCCTGTGGATGGTACATGTGTCTTCGACGGTATGAGGAGCAAGATGGGCGTTTTCAAGCTCTGAAACCCCGTCTTCAGAGCATGTAGGCACGAGGGCGAAGCTCAGGCTCACAGGGGAGTGATACTTGTCGAGATAGAAATCAACGCTAGCGGTTCGCATGGGTTGAGAATGCAGCAGCGTGATATCTGTTCTGGATCGTAAAGCGCAGCTATCAAGTCCAGAGGCCTATTAGTAGCGTTGGGACTGCTGAACGCAGTAGGTTTAGAATGAAGTGATGATGGATGCGGGCATACATAGATGTATATAGCCTGACTAGAGCTCAGTAAACTCTCTTGCTAGGAAAGCCATGAGAAATGCCGAAGATGAAAGTGGTTACACTCCAAAGAACCTTGCACCGTGGACTAAGCACGACCGTGTAGGGTTTCTGAGGAAGAAGATGACCAACTCAGCGTGGACCACCATGGGCACCAGTAGGCGTGTTTTATAGTGCGTTTACGCTATTGAAAATACTAGAATGCTCGGTCCAGGATCGTATTTGGTCCAGTAATTGGATGGACTGAAACTACGCCAAAACCTATCCTATGCAATATTGAACTCGTCGGCACCGCCGCCACCCATCATCAATTTGCGATTCAAGCGGACCTTCTCTCGCATTTTTCTAGCCGATTCGTGTGGATCACCGCCATTGCCAGCATCAACAGCACCACCACCACCGCCGCCACCACTATTAGCTTGACCATCTGAGTTGCTGGCCCTCGACCTGCCGCTCTTGCCACCAGCACTGGAACGTCCCTGTCCGACAACGTTGACACGACCAGGCGCATCTCTCAGTCCAAACGCCTTGGCCAGATGGCCTAAATGAAGGTGTTTGATATCGAACCACTTTCGCTCCGCGGCAATGTGCGTGGCGTAGGCTCGCACATGCGATTGGAATGCTCGTTTTGCAAGCTCCTTGATCTTCGAATCTGCGAGAACCCATCGTTCAATCGTAAGTTGGAAATCCGTGGCAACGGCTTCCCAGCTCTGATTTGAATGCTGTTCCGAACTTTTGGAGGCCCGATTGTTCTTGGTTGATATCAAACCCGAAACCGGCGAGAATCCTTTCTTCAGCACCTCCTCCGCAGATGTGTGGGTGACGTTTCGGCTTGTATCTGCCTCGGATGTCTGTTTGTAAGATTTTCGGAGCACTTCAACGTAGCCTTCTTCCTTTCCGGGAAGCAGGAAGATGATTGCTCTTCCATCCCTGCCGAGACGAGCAGTGCGACCGATTCGGTGAAGATGGTCGTCCGAACTGAAGGCTGGATCGTATTCGATGACAAGATCAAGATTTGGGAGGTCCAAACCTCGGGAGGCGACATCCGTGGCGATTAGTAGTGAGGGAGAGGTAGTGTTTGCAAACTGCCTAACGATTCCTGTTCGAGTGGCTTGTGGTAATGAACCGTGGAGCTTGTAGAGTGTGACCGGATTTTGAGGGGTGGACAGAGCGGGCGATGGTGAGATAGAGTCTGGGTCGACGAGAGCAGCAGCTTTTGCTGGTTTCGCGGATTGGTCGTCTTCATCTGAGGAAGCTGTCTCTTCTGGCTGGTCTTGCTTTTCTGATGTCTCATCCAATGAGCGTGTAAAAGCCTTGAAGTGAAACTCTACGGAGTCTGCGCAAGACACGAAGACAATTGCCTTCATGACAGAACCCTTTCTCGCAAATGTCCGCTTGAGCAGTGCTGTTAGCGTAACAAGCCGCAACTTTGTAGCAGTTACCAGGTAAGATTGTTTCAGTTGCGCTGGCGCGAGAAACGCAGAATTGGTTCCTGTTTCTTCGTTCAGTGTTTGCTCGTCTGTTCCATCAGAATCACCCTTGATCAGAACCGCATCTTTCAAGCTGATCTCACCCAGCTTCTGTACATTCATTTTTAGAGTAGCAGAGCAAAGAATCGAGGTCCGCCTATCAGGTAGACCGGGCCTGGCGGTTTTTCGTTTCTTTTGGTCCAGGGTTTTAACAATCTTGGTGATGTCTTCTTCAAATCCCAAATCCATGAGGCGATCTCCTTCATCAAGCACAAGCCATCGGACGGATGAAACATCAAGTACTTTTGTGTGCTCAAGATGATCGACCAAGCGACCTGGGGTAGCAACCAAGATATTCAAGCCCTTCCGTAGCCTCGCCTTCTCCGATTTCTTCTTCTCACCTCCAATCACGGTGCCGGCCACGATATAATGGGCAGCACCAAGGAGGCGCTCCAAAACCACAGAGATTTGTTTACATAACTCGCGAGTAGGGGCAAGTATTATGGCAAACAGACCCGAGTCTCGATGTAGACTAGGATCATGGATCGTCGTATTTTGGCCATTAGACTGCTCAGATAAAGTCATGATACGCTGGACTACTGGGAGGAGATATGCCAGAGTTTTGCCAGAACCTGTCTCGGATTGAAGGAAAGCATCACTATCTTCTTTTAACATCTGAGTTATCGAGGCTTTCTGAATGGCAGTAGGGGCTTTGAGATTCATCTTGGTCAAAAGATGGGTAGCAATTGTCGGGGAAAGGCCAAGGGAAGTGAAGGTGTCGATTCCATCAACAAGGGGTGCATTTGAAGGCAGCGTAGGGGTCGCTTCTTGCTGGTTATCCTGCGGCGCAGACTCCAAGGTCGACTTAGGATTGTATGTGAACAAGGAGGAGATAACTTCGCGAGGTCCTGCAGTCGTGTTTGTTTCAATGCGCCTGTGTCCTTGGGGCCGAGAATGAGAACCATGTTCCCCAAAAGATGGAGTGTATCCATTTTCACGCCGCCTCTTGACCGGTCGCCCATCTGCAGCTTCCGGAGGCTGTGATTGAAGTTCCTTTGGCTTGATTGGAACTTTATTGGGATCGTTTTGACGTGGTTGTCTTCCTCGTTTGGCATCTCTTTTTGCTTGCAGCCGTTCTCTCCACGACCCACCTTTGAACTTTTGCAGATGATTCGTAGAAGTCTCGGAGACGGAAAAGTTCAGAAGGAGGCCGTCATCAGCCATTTTGCACACCAGGAGATTCTCCTGCAATATGTGGCGATGGAAGAGCAGGAGAGGTGGGTGCAGGCGCAGGTGCAGGTAGATTTCTCTTTCTCACTGACAATGTTCCGCAATCGAGACTCTTGTCTCATAACTTTTTTTCTGGCAGAAATGCGGAGATGTCAAAAGCGGTGTCGAAGTACGGAGTATTAGTCCTAATTACTACGATCTAGAGCGTACTTTGTGCCGCTTTAAAAGGCTTTGATGTAGCACGTGATGCGCTCAGGTTCTGAATAAAGCAGCGGGAAGACTAATCTCCCATTGAGAATGCGGAGAAACATGGCCTCCGAAACTGCATCGCAACTTCCAGAATTGACAACTCACTGAGGCTTCCTCAAATACACGCTGCACTTTCCATCATGCGCGTCTTGACTCACCGACTGCACAATTTCAACGCGGTCGCGTCAAGATGAAGCTGTTGCCTGATATTTCAACAGCTACAAACCCGTCTAGGACACTTTAAATAGTGAACTCCTAGCAACACAACCATGATTCCCAGTGCATTTCGAATCACCACCACCATGCAAGCAATCAGGGTTCATGCATGCCGTCATCTTCGGCCTCTGCCAATATCAACCTATATTCAAAGCCGGCGGCTATTGTCAAATGCACCTGGAGTGCCAATCATTGAGCCTCCTGTCCCAACCACTGAAAGCCCAGCAAAGGAGCCGTTCGCTGTCTTTCGTGATGTGTCCCCACTACGAGAATTGCGCCACTCCATGTTCAAGGAGGGAAGGCAGGTCGGACTAGTACCAACAATGGGGGCTTTGCATGCTGGACATTTGTCACTGGTCAAGAATGCTTTGGAAGAAAACACTGATGTCTTTGTTTCCATTTTCATCAATCCTACACAATTTGCTGCGCATGAGGACCTGAGCTCTTACCCCAAGACTTGGGGGAGCGATTTGACTATGTTGAAGCAGCTGCAAGATGAACACGCGAATTCCTCTTCACCGAACAAGAACTCCAGGATTGCCGGTATTTTCGCACCCACTGTCAAAGTAATGTACCCAACATTACCTCCCACTTCGGATGCTGCGGGCGATGGCTCGTTTGTTACAATCACCCCCCTTGGGAAAGTCCTCGAGGGTGCTTCTCGTCCCATATTCTTCCGGGGTGTCGCAACTGTCTGTACCAAGCTATTCAACATCGTCCAAGCTGATCGTGTATATTTCGGTCAAAAAGATATTCAACAATCCGTTCTCATCAAACGAATGGTTAAGGACTTCCATATTCCAACTGAAGTTCGAGTCATCCCTACAAGCAGAGAGCCCGATGGTTTAGCAATGAGCAGTCGCAATGTTTATTTGGGCGAGCGCCGTCGTGAGGACGTTGTGATCCTTTCTCAAGCTCTTTTTGCTGCCAGAGACGTCTATAACTCTGGTGTCTTGAATGGAGGGGCAATCAGAAATGCTGCTTACAATACCTTTAACCAAGCAGCGACTGCAAGAAGAGACGACGACCGGATTGGCTGGCACGAGCATCTCGAGATAGATTACATTGCCCTGAGTGATCCCGACACCATGAACATGATCCCCGACCTGGACAAGATTGACCCTCAACGCGGTGCCGTCCTCAGTGCTGCTATGCTGGTTCGACCCGTTGATAAGCCTCGAAATATCGAAGAATTAAAGCAGACGACTGTCAGATTGATTGACAATGTCATTCTAGAGCCTCGAGCTCTATGATCAGGGAATTCTCAAGCCACCAGAGTCCATAGGTATTTATCCCGATGTGAACTGATGAAGAATCTTTCGAGGTTGCATGCCATCCGTGGCGTGAAACATGGCTCGATACCATGAGGTGTATGGCATATCGGTCGAAAGATGCGGCTCCTCGAACGAGCAAGCAGAACATGTATTTGTAGCTCAATATACTTCCCAGAGCGTAATCTTCGCATCCTTCCCGCCAGCTGCAAGCCAGTGTGTTGATCGTGACTTCACTTCTCTCTCCTGTTTGATATGGTCTAGTGCCGACTTTCTGGTTGCTATCTCGGTACTTTCATCATGAGCCTCCTCTCCTGACGTATTGTTTTCATTCGGTGTGCTGATTTTTGCGAAGTTAGTAGCATAACATCCGTCTTTATGCCATTTGAGAACCGCCAGCTCCTTCATCGTCTTGCAGGAGTAGACTCGTGTTCGCCCATCCCACCCAGCCGTTGCAAATATTTTACCATCTGCGCGCACATTCAAGCCTTGCTGGCCGGCGTGTTTTGTGTTTATTGACTTTTCTGCGTTCTGGGCCGAAGCCAACTGTGTGCTGTCCAAGTCAAGTGAGAATTTCGCAATGATAGCATCCGCACTCGAGGTGACGAAATGTCTCCTCGAGGGAAACACATCCAAAGACAAGACCGGCTGCGAGTGCGGTTTGCCCATCATGATCTTGACCCAGCCATGGGTCTTGTCATCGAAGGCTCCGGAATGAGTGTGCACCATCACTTGCCCGTCCTCGTAGCCCGAGACAAGTACTAGCCTCTCCCGTGGTTCGAGATCGTGAAATAGTGCTACCGACATGACCATTCCTGTGTTGACCGCTGGGTCAGATCGCAGCTGTGATACCCGCCGTTCAGATGGGAGTTGAAAGATGTCGATGCCTCCAGAGTCGAGTCCGTTTGGCGAAGCGAGTAGTTGTGGCGCTGGCTCCGCGGGTGGGGCCAAATTACGTCCTGGATTCTGGTCGCAGATAGAAAAAGCGCAGAAGTTTAGCGCATTGACATCTAAAGAATGTAAAAGCCACGGTTGTTGATGGTGGTCTTGGTCGACTAAGGGGCCTTCATTCGGTAGTTTCGTACTCAGGATTTCGAGGTCCTCATTCCGTACTTGCCAGACGCGGAGTTTGTGATCTCTTCCGTGCCTACACGTTTTGTCAGAGAGGATGGAGTTGTAATGGTAAGAGCTTCAGAGAGGAAGATTTAGATAGCCTCACTATAGGTATGTAAAGTTCAGAGGATAACTTACGTGATTAACCTCTGGCTGGTCCAATGCTTGATCTGCATGACTCCGCCCTCATGGGCTTTCCAAACAGCAACTGGTCGCTTGAATGAAAGCCTCCATATGACGAGCCATCCATCGGTGTCGCCTGAAGCCAGGAATATGTTTGAAGCGAAGAATTCCAAGGCATGGATGGCGGACGAGTGGCCCCGTAGCACATAGGTTGGAACGAGTGGATTTTGAGACATTTGCGAGCAATCGTGAGCGTCTAGGTGAATGGCAGTACGAAGGGAAGGAAACTGTCTTGCTCGGAGGAGAAGCAAAGCGCCGCTGACTTTGGGCACTTGGAATTGTTCATTTTGCCATGCCGCTTTCAACACTGCCAAAGCAGATCTGGGAAGGCGAGGCTGAAATGCTCTGGGTTGAAATGAACAAAATAGGAATAAGGACTTATTAAGGCGCCAGCTGCCAAGGCCGGCACCAGAGCAGTTCTCCACTTACACAAATAAATTCTGTACATGCAAAATTCGGCTGAAAATCGACGCACAGATTTTCTGCCGCCTTGGCCCAGTGGTAAGGCGTCTCACTCGTAACAACGGAATGAGAAGACTCAGCGGTTCGAGTCCGCTAGGCGGCAGTCACGTGGCTTTTTGTCACTCGGGCCGATTGATCTATCATGTGACTATGGGAGCCATTATTTGGTAAATCTTTTTGTTCCCTTCGAGGCCCCAGATTTTTTCTCCCTCTTTGGCCTAGGTGGACGTCCTCGCTCATAATAGCGCTATAAGAAGGTCTGTATCTGCTTCTAAAACTCCTCTCAGCCTCTTCATCAGCAGTGACATAGAGCGCACGTGCGAGGCTCGTAAAGAGGTAGCACTTAGTGCCGGGTTTTTAACTTCCTTTATTGTGTACCTAGGTAATCTCGCAAGATAATTCTATCTCGTGAAAAGTTTGTGAGTTGAGAGCTCTGCCTAATCATTCCATTCCCCTACTAGTAGCCGCCCGCTTATTTGAACCATTCCTATGCTTTAAGGCTGGGGCGCACCAAAACCTCAACTACGACCTTCGTGTGCCTCAGCTCGGCCTTCTTGAGGACCTTGAATCTGCTGGAATCTATTGTTAGCTGATCATTCGGAATCAGGAGCATTTTGGCTTACCTCTGGGAGAAGTGTCAACCTAGCATACTCGATGTTTTCTTCTTCTGTAAGCCACCCATGTTTTGGGACAGGGAATCTTGTGTCGATGGGATGGATAACAAGGTCCCGGGTCCATGCAGCGGCCTCTGGGCATGATCGAGATTTGGTGTATTGGCTCTGTGTACATGTGGATCCCTGAGATCAACGACTCTCAGAGGCGCATCGCTGACAGTCTCGACCATTAAAAAGTCACACAATGCCTTCTCTTGGGATCGACCAGTTGTGTAGTACATAAACCAGCAGTGCTGTCAGTTTACGACTGTAGTCAATAGATATCCATGCCTAACCAAGGATTTACCAGGTATGTACGAAGTTGATACCGCCTAGGGCAGGCAAGGCTGCCCTATATCATCCCAGTAGCCCCGTCGATCGTGGTTCCCATCGACGTCTTCCTGAACTCTATTCTCAGCTACTTTGTGCCTCAGCTCGGTCTTGTGCGGCGCGCCGATTGGCACGCTCTCGTGGTCTGAGAAGACCGCAGGACCACTCGCGTCGGATGATGCTGGAGGGAGCCCCGATCCGGGCTTCCCTTCCTCGTCGAAACTCTCCTCGGAGCATCTCTTCCTTGTGAATCGGGACCAGAACCGCTCACACCAGGACGGGTGGTTGTCGCCCTTGTCCTCCACGTGCTCTTCTCCCGCCAAATCCTCGAGAGATCTGCCTATCGTCTCAGGGATGAGAAGAGAAGTCAGAAGACCAAGGAAGGCAAACGCTCCGAGACTGAGGGGGGGGGAAGTCAGCTTTAAACCTCATCCGCCAGGGGTGTTGTCTATGGAAAGCGAATGTCCATGGAAAGCGACTTACATCTGAATTACGTGCGGCAGCCACGGGGAGGCATCGGTCTCTCCCTGCTTGTAGCCAACACGTCGCAGCGGTCCTGCAAGCGCCTGGGCAAGCACCGCGCCTAGCTTTCCCGAGGCTGCCGATATACCGTGCGCTGTGCTTCGGTATCTGGTCGGGAAGCATTCCCCGGGCACGATGAAAGTTGTCGTGTTCGGGCCTTGAGGAGGGAATTAGTATCGTCCCTGCACTACGTATCTTCAAATGAGATTGCAAAACTCACCGAAATTGACAAAGAAGAGCGTGAGAACGAACAAGGCAACGCGCGACGAGTCGCTGATAGAGTTGAAGGCGCTCCCAAGGATGAGAAGTAGCAGTGTCATCATGACGAAACCTCCAATCTGGATGGGTTTGCGGCCGAGCTTGTCGATGAAGAAGATTGCAAGCACGGAGCCGGGAATCGCACCTGCGACGACTAGCACTAGGTTCCCAACTGCCCCGGTTCTCAGGGTGTGGTAGATGGTGTGTTTGGTCGTATGCGACACGGAACCGAAGCCCATCTTCTGCAGGAAGATTGTGTTGTTCAAAAGAAGTGCATAGTATGCCACATCGAGGAAGAACCATGACCCTGCCGTCCCGACCAGCGTGAGTAAGTTCCGGCGGCGGCCGAAATACCTTCGGAAATCTCGGAGTGAAGACTGTGGGATTGCTTTGGCATCGAGGCCGCCGAGTGTTTGATCATTCAGGCGAGAGCGGATATCCTCTCTGTCGGCGGAGACTTGGCCTCTGCCCTTCATGGGGCCGATGGTGTTCATGCAGAAGGCCTTGTAATCGGCAAAGCCTTGCTCGACGTCTCGGGTCACGTCGAAGGTGTACCGCGGAGTTTCGGGGATGGTCAGCCGGCAGTAGAGTGCTATTATGGCTGGGATAGCACCAAACCCAACTATTATCCTCCACATTCGGTCGACAGCGAGCTGGCCCTCAGGGGTCTTGGTGCAGTGGTCGCCATCGCACATGTTCTGGTCGTTGTCGATCTGACTTCTGAAGGACTCGATGGCAATGAAAGTGACCAGGGATGCTAGGAATTGGCCCAAGGCCTGGCACGAGAACACAGCTGAAATCATCGTGCCTCGCCACTTTGTCAGTGAAAATTCCGAAGGGATTACACTCGATAATGGATAGTCGCCCCCGATTCCGATGCCCATGATGACTCGCCAGAAGACCAGAAGACCCGTTATACTGATCGCAGACGACGGTCCAGTGATTGATTGCCCAAGAGTCGCAAGAGTGATGATGAGCAGTTCATAACCATACATACGCTTCCTACCGACGACGTCTGCAAGGCATCCGAAGAACAATTGACCGAGTAAAGTACCGACTGACGTGGTGACCTTGATTAGGGTGTCGTCGCGCTGTGGAATCTTGTTTCCATTATTGGTGAAGTAGCAGAAGCCTAGCATATCGCTGACGAGGCCTATTGCAAAGATCTGTTTTTCGTCAGTGGTGATTTCACAATACGCATGGCACATTTGCACGAACATCATAGCTGTCTGTGAGGAACCCTGTTCCGGCAACGAGAATGGCGCGAACATGAGCTTGACCGAATGGTCGTCTGTCGATGTCTTGCAGAATAAGGCGACGGCGAAGGTTGGGATCCTATTGGGCCGCTCAGTCGGTGTTTCAAGGTACAGGGCTCAACGTTCTGAAGAGGAATGATAGGTACCTGTATATCGGCATACCTCTCCTCCAAGGCTGGGAACGCGGCGTGTCTGCTTCCCATTGTTCCTAACAGTAGATAGTAACAGCCCTTATGGAAGCTCAGCTACTCAGATCAGGTAGCCTCGATGAATGAAAGAAAAGGGCAGCCTTTCGAACATCAAAAGCTACAGGACATTCGGGAATGAAGACACGTAGAACTGGATGACTCCCTTGAATACGAAAACCGCTCAGTCTGCCTTGCCGCCAGCCTTACCAGCTGGAAAGGGGGTGCAAGAAAGAACCAAGCATGACTTAGCATGAGTCCAGAAGCAACGCTTGCAGAAAAACCCCTCATGGTGAACGACCACATTTCAATCATGTGCCAACAGGAGGGGGGCTATGCTAAGACATGGCTTCGATGTTAATGCAGAGGTCTTCTGCACCCTGTTGCCTGTCGAAGCAAATGCATGTAGCTGTTGGAGGCCACGGGATAACGGGCGACCAGAAACATGGCATTTAGAGCATTTTAGGTTGAAAACCAAGATCGAGCCAAGTAAGGGGAATGCGCTCCGGGTTCCCTAGAGCTGCTTGAAGGGGTATACCGTATTATCTTGAGTGTTTTGAAACCCCCGAATGCAACTTCGCGCAACTTCGCTTGACGCCTCACTTCTCCCATTGGAAGGGTTGCAAAGAACCACGTTCCGGGGAAACGAATTCTGATTGGCTGGCGCCCACCTCATGTCAGTATAATAGATTCGTATCTCGCACATCGCCTATGTATCACACGTGGAAACAATGACAGGAAATGGAATCCTCTGAAGATTAAATATCTGCTAGGCAGGGTTTGGAGCCGTTGAACTTAGGGGCCCTTATCGAAGGTGTCCTCGTCATGCCTTTTACTTTGTGTGCTGCCTTTGTCTGACGTCTGTTCACACAGATTCTTCAATGTCGCGTGCGCTCCTCTACATCATTTTCGTCGCTGAGAATCACATATTCGGGCATGATTAACGGGCTAGGAGACATATTTGTGTTGATCCAAATCACCGCAGTGGTAGCTAAGAAGCTCAACGCCGCTAGGCACGCGCCGGCCGAGGTTAGAGACCTGATTGAGGACGCCGAAGCATTCCGATCTTGTGTGGCCGACGCCGACGACAACATCCGCCGACATGGAGCCATCTTGAAACCACACGATGGGTTGAAGAAAAATATCGTTTGGATCCTCCGGCGATGCGACGAAACGGCGCAGAAGCTGCACAAGATCGCTGTCGCGTACGAAGGCATCGTGAAAGAGGAAGGCGTAGCAATAGTGGATGAGACGTGCCGAAAGCAATGGGCGAGAGCACTCAAGACAGTCTACCAGTCGGTGAGGTGGACTACCATCAAGGATGCAGTGAAAGATCTCCGGAAGGAGCTTCTCCACCACATACAGGTCTTGCATTTCATGAGCCAGCAGCTATTGAAGTTTGTTCTTCCCCGACGCCTCCAGTGAAGTGACAAGGCTGACAGGAAGCCCTATAGCCGACAAGTGGATCGCTTAGTTGAAATGATGGGACCCATGGGCATTACAATTGAACAAATCGGTCGACTCTTCTCTTCTACCATTCTCAGCCCCACAATCCCACCGCTGTATTCTTCGAATCCTCAATCTCCAGCAATTCTAACTCCCATGTCGAGCCCTTTCGGCTTGTCACCGAACGAAAAGATTGAAGCGCCGCTCGAGGGGATGATGAAACCCAAGACTGTGGTTCAAAATGGCGCACTGCGAAACTCAGTTCCACCAATGGAGGACCTAGCGCTTCCAGATCCGTCACTTGACCCTTCTATCGATATGTACGATTTCAATTTCGCGCATAAATTGGATCTCGATCTCCCGGACAGCTTTCCCAGATCAACGCCAGGTGATGAATATCGCAATGTGAAGCTCGCATCAAACCACGAACAGGATGAGTTCATCAAGACTTTGATCGACGGAACGGAACATGTGGAATTTCCCATCGAAAGTGTTGAGTTTGTATATCAGAGAACTCCTACCTCCCACGCTGTTGTCATCACGGCTAGTGATGACGGAAAGGTCTTACTCTTGAAGAACGGAAGCGCCGTGAGTGATATCTGGACGCTTAACACCGAAAAGACGATTCGTTTTCTTCAGAGAGGTAAGTCATCATAGTGCTTTGCAGACCCTTGTGTTACACTTCCTATGCTAACTAGTTAGTGCCTTTGTGGGACGAAATAATCCCATACTCCAGTATCGGGAATGAATCCGACGCAGTCATCGAGCAAGGTGCAGGACTCCTTTTTGTCACTTTTGAGAAAGGCAAACAGCTTACTCATTCAATCCCGACAAGCTGGGTAACCTACAAGTTCAAGAACGTTGAAGGTAGGAACACAGCTTGAAGTTGATTGCTATGATGGTATGATATCGCTGACTCGAGATGTGACACGTTTAGATTGCCGACAATTCCAGGAACATTTGTACGGTTGGGATCTGCTCCTTACCGTACCAATTCGCGAGATATATAAACGCAATAGAGTACTCAAGGACGATGATCACCTTGTTGGGTGTCAAAACATCCGAATTTGGAGGAATAGGGCAAATTCGGAGATTCGGTTCATGGTTCGACTGTCCAAGAAGAAAGGTCGAAAACGATACCTGGAGTTCGATTGTAAGTTCGATATCATTAATTCTCCCTACTGGGTGTCAGAGAAGACTCGGAATATTAATAATGATGCAGTGATGCAAGAGACCCTGAAGGTCGAAGCCAAAGATAATGGAAGGCACTCGAGACTGGCATTCTCAGGGATCGCTGTGGCTGTGGATGAGGGAGCGCTCGAAAGACGAGACTCGATGAATTCCACGTCATCAGTCTCATCAGCGTCTTCGAGGTCTTCCATTATGCGCAGACTCTCATGGGGGGAGAGTTCCGAATTTCTTCAAAATATCGTTGTTTGTTTTGATGACCAAAAGCGTAAGTGCTCCAGCCCAAAGAAGGGATCCCACGCAAGAAACTTTAGGTGATTGCTGATATTCTTGTCATGTAGATCGCGACCGCTTGCATAGACTTGTTTTGAACTGCCAGGCTCATTCCGATCGCTGAGTGAGTCCTGAGTGAAGAGGAAGACTGCGAGGGGGAAAGACCGATTGGAGGATAAAAGGCTTGAGCTTGATATGATATAATTCATAGCTTGGGACCGTCAAATATTAGTTCAGCGTGCCATTGAGTATTACGCGCCAGACAGCAACCCAGAGGTACCAGGACTCACGAGGAGTAAAGCAGGAAGTGTAAACCTAGAAAAAATAATGATACGGCGCCCAAAATAGAGGGCCCTTGGGCCCAGCATCATCCGACGCGAGTGGTCCTGCGGTATTCTCAGACCATGAGAGTGTGCGAATTGGTGCGCCACAAAAGACAGACCTGACGGAGAAAGTGGTTGAGAATGGAGTTCGGGAGCACGTTCGTCGTTAATGGGAATTACAATCGAGGGAGTGATTGGGATAGTGTTAACTCTAACTGAGAGCGACTGATACTAACATGTGAGAGGAGGGGCGAATTACTATAATGGCGTGCTTCATCAGACACATCTTCCCTAGTGTCTCCGGAGCGGTTATCCTGATCGGTCGTTTACGATGCAAGAGTCCTCGCAATAGTTCCTGAGTTAGCCTGATTATTAAAGGGCTCGGGGATCATTGGCTCGCATAAGCTGGTTGTTGAGATAAGTCCATCGACCCAGGCTTATCTCTCCGTCCTGACCTTCCTCAACTTTGAACACTTGTTTGTTAAGCTCTGACATGATGCCAGGCATTGCCTTGTTCATGTTGTTGACGAATTGGTGGTCACAAATAGTTTTTTCAACTATTATATTCCAGGAGATTACCTTGTCTGCGTTCTGGCCAAACCGGCGGAACGATGATCTGTCTGCTCACGCTGTGCGCGAGATAAAGGCAGGTCAAAATTGACCGTCTCATGGCAAAGGTTTTGAAGGTCCATGCCACAGCTTGCCAGGCTGAATGATGTGATTAGAAACTGTACCTCATCTGGCGACTCGTTAAACTTGTCAACCAAATCTGCCCGCTCATTTGATGACATATCAGAAGAATAGAGGCGAGCATCGACCTTGAGTTTCCTCAAGATATCCCAAACGAGAAGTTGTTCAGTAGGTACCAGTGTCCACACACACACCTTTCGCTTATATTTAATGGCATCATGTGCGATAGCCAGAAATGCGCGGACCTTTGGGGCAGCCTGACAAACAATCCGGATTTGTTCCTTGTGATCATCATATGGAGGCATTTCGAAGTACGGCTCTCCCTTAGCTGATCCAGCCTCGTGTATGATTTTTAGCCATTCATAGAGGAGATTCTCTTTCGCTTTCCACTCGGGAAGGGCGTGAGCATAGTTTACATCTAAAAGATGCTTAAAACCTAGCCATGCCGACAAAAGAATGAGAGTCCGAAAGTGTTTTGCGTTCCAAGCCAATGAGCCATCAGGAAGAGTGATCATCAATTTTCGTTTCGGATACTCTGCAGCCTTTTCGTGCTGCTGGAATTGCTTCTTCGAGAAAGATGTAATGACAAAGCGACGAAAAATAGGAGGAAATTCACTCCCGATCTTCTTCCCGTCTATCCCAGATGCGTAGGTACGACGAAAACAACAACATTCGAGCAGTTTCGAGAGATTGTGGCCTGCCTGTGTGATGTTAGGGTTCTGGAAAATGTACTTGTCGGCACACTGGCTGCTGACCGTTGGCGCATCTTGCTGTATACTTCGACAAAGTCGTCTGTTGATGCTCGATAGCCTTTGGGCTGCGATAGCCACCGGGACAGTCAACACTCCAATGAGTGGCCGGAGTTCAGGGTGAGTGAGCGTAAAGCGGCCTCACCCTCATCCCGACGCGGGGTGAAGTCGACGCAGGCTTCACCTTAATACTTGGCGCGATTTCCCATTTTCGGGTGTTCTGAGGTGGGATTTCTGAGGGTATTGTCATATTTATTTCTAACGTGCTCCAGGGCCACAACGGTGGATGGGGGTCGAGCGGTCGCTGCGAGGTTTTGGCAGATGAGGAATGTGGTCAGTATACCAAGACAATTGAGGGTGCGGGCACCTGCTCTCCTCCGGTGCCTAACAGAGCGCATTCATGTAGCTGGAGGGCGTCTGTCTCATGTGAGCTTGCATTGTCTGGAGGGGGACACTGAGATAGCACGGTAATCGAACCCATCAGTATCTAGCTGTAGCCGTTGCCTCTCAGTCTGGATTGGATTCATCCACGAGCGCAGTGTCAATACCATCTTTGTCCCATTCTCTCCATTGAATATGCATCATAGTAGGTTTGCACTCCCTAGCCCTTTTCTGAGGAAGTTTGTGATACTCGAGTGCAGTTTCTGGAGTGATGAGGGCAGCATCCAGGAGGTCACGTTGTGTGAGGCTTGACCCTTTAGCTTTTTGCTTGTAAACGTCGTCTCCCGATCGAAAGTCCTGTATGCGTCAAGTCAGTGTGCCACACTCCGCTCCTATATAGCCAAGATAACTTAGCGGCATTTCTGAACGAGTGCTTTGATCAGCACCTATAAAGCTCTGTTTCTAGCAGCAGAACCCTCCACCCCCGAACTGGTCAAAGAAGTCATGGGGGCACTCGCCATGTACATAAGAGGTACCAACAAGAAGAGACAGTCGGAGCTAGATGCATTTTGGCGTCAGTCGGGAATATGCATGTAGGTAGAAAGTGACGACAAGCTTTGCAAGTCGATCCTTGTGGGAAGTGAGGACTTTGATCAGAAGCTGTATGACAGCTTCGTGGCTAGTGGGCGCGGTCCCTGCAGGAGACGACAGCACGCAATACTCCTGCGGCCGAATGATCACCACCGGGCTGGGTGAGGGAAAAGGTCTCATCAAAGGGCCCTTTGCCTTGGTATCGTTGTAGCAAGCTT
>Ga0105239_10003224_pt1 | contig 20170 bp, 17 predicted proteins | sample KBSC44metaG_FD_92761 | JGI IMG/M metagenome (GOLD analysis project Ga0105239, IMG submission 92761) | Corn rhizosphere microbial communities from Kellogg Biological Station, Michigan, USA - KBS C4-4 metaG | ecosystem: Host-associated > Plants > Roots > Rhizosphere > Soil | place: Michigan, USA... | reverse complement strand
GGCGTGGGCGGCGCCGCGGCCATTGCGGTCAATTGCTGCCTGCTGCTTGATGTGTGCGACGAGGTTGGGGGTGGGTCGGCGGCGGGGGTGTTGGTCAAGGTGTTTGCGCTGCTCACGGCGCTGGGGACCGTGGGCACGCTGCTCGACTCGTTGCTGGGCGCGGTGCTGCAGGCGTCGGTGGTGGATCGGCGGTCGGGCAAGATCGTCGAGGGCGCCGGCGGCGTCAAGGTGCTCACGAAGCCCAGGCGAAGAAGCTCGAGTCAGAGTGTGCGTCCCGAGAAGGCGGATTGGCATGAGAGTAGGGTGATCAATTCGGGCCGCGACATTCTCGATAATAACCAGATTAATCTGCTCATGGCGTGTATCATGAGTGGAATGGGGGTTTTTGCGGGCACGATGTTATGATATGACAGCATGGAATCCGATAGGATATGATTTGATTTGATTGGAATATGAACGCTACACGGTAGACTTCTTTTCCAGAGGGAGGGATCCCATAGTTTGTATGTCCAACATAATATTCTAGATTATTATATACACCTCCCTGGACCCTCAGGTAGGTAGGTAGATATATATATACATATGTATATCTCATCAGCAGGTATACTATTATCATGACAGTATCGGGGCCAAGAAGCCCTCCAGCGATAAACAAAACCCCAACCCAGTCCATCAAGGAAGTGTTTTTGCTTCTCGAAACAGATTGACATCTTCCAGAGCTCTAGATCAATCGATCGGGGGCGCCCCGTTCAAGGGGCCCTCATCCCTCAAGAGTGAGTAACACACGACATATACCGCGTCCAGGCTGTCTAAAGATCGCTGATCCAAAAGTATGACACACAGCTCAATAATATCCAATATCCAAAACCTTTTGAAAACCAAAAGCAAGACAGTTTTCCCACATTCCAGGCTAATCTCAAACGTTATTGTACCTTCATAAGGGGTTTGCCTAATCATCGATCAGAGAAGGGCCCGAGTCGCTGCATTCGTAAATAAAATCATGTCAAGATAAGAAATTGTATAGCACACATGTCACCACCATTAGATACCATCCAAGCAATTCAGAGAAAGGTATCCTGGAGCTGGTTGAAGAAGCTGCAGACTCAGCACCTCCTGCAGCGGACGCTGAGTCTGAAGACCCTGCGCTGGTTGATGCGGTGGGAACGGCTGTTGGAGCGATGGTCGTTGATTCCAGTCCTATGCCATTCGGTCCAAATGACACGGTGTGGCCACTAACCACGGTTGTCGTCTGTGGAGCGTCGGATCCGATCCTGTATGTTGTGCGGCTGAGAACCGCTTCGGAGTCGTCCACGGAAAAGGTGAATCCATTGATGGTGTAAACCACATAGCCGGAGGCGACAGCACCAACGGGAGAAACAACAGTCCGAGGTAGAGCTACCCCGTTGGCACCCACTGAGATCGTTGTGCCATCCACCGTTATCGTGGTTGCCGGGGCGCCGTCGCCGACTCTGTAGGTAGTCCCAGCGATGACAGCCACCGTCTGACCAACAACCAAACTCTGCCCATTCCCCACGGGGACAGTGGTAGGAGCGGGACGGGGTGTGATGGTGATCATCGAGCTTTCCGGGGGTGGCGCAAAGGTGATGGTTGTGCTTGGAGCAGCGAGCTCTGAGGGACCGAGTCCAAATCCAACACCATTAATCTGAACGGATGTCCGTGCAGAGGTGGGAATTGCGAAGCTCTGTTCTCCAATGACGACAGTTGATGGCTGGATAACGATAGGGATACCGTTGAGGGTGGTGGTGGTTGTGCCCCGAGGAGCTCCCCCTATTGCGCCTGGGAAAGCAGAAGATGTCACAGGTGGGGTTGTTGTAGGAGAAGACACGATATTGTTATTGCCATTTGGTTTTGAGCTCGACTGGCTGGGAATTCTTGGTGGTGGCGGCATTGTGTTTTGGTGAGGGGTCATTGGGTCGCTGTCTCCAAAGTTGACTGGTGGCGAAGTGGTTGGGGCAACTATCACCGTTATAGGTGTTTTCTTGGTGACAATGACGGTGCTAGTATAGGGTGCGGTCGAATAAGGGGCGGTCACTGGTTGGTTGGTTGCCAGGGTTTCTGGCTGGCTTGACTCCGGTGCAGGAGGATAGAATGTATTAAACTGAGGCTGGTTTTGAGTCCTGGATCCAAAGCCGTAGGGTTGATCTTTGGAGGACTTTTGCGGAGTGTCCACGCCGTCGGGCCCACCCTCGCCCGTAGCATTAGGCAATGTGCTCTCGAACTCTGCCGACATGACTGTGGACTCGCAGGGAGGTAAAGGGGTGATGAGAGTGTCAGGTGCAGTCGTAGAGGCTACATCACCGGATGTGACAGTCACATCATAGCCTTCTGTAACTGTGACGAAGACAGTAGGAGGCACAGTTGCGTAATATGTAGCGATGCCGAGGCATGTTGGTTCTGTGGTCGTTGTTGACACATTTTGAAATTGATATGGGGGCTTGTCCAGTAGACTCGAGGTTGGGGCGGATGGTCCGCGTGATCCCTCACTTGTAAATGGATGTGCAGTTTTTGATGTTGTACTGGCGGTGGATACAACGAATGTGGTAGTTGTTCTCGTACTATTCCATCGAGTGGTATCAGGGATGGTTGTAGATGTGGTGGTGGTGTTAGCGAATGGACTGTCTCGTCGCATATATCTGAGCTGGACCGCTGGATCAAGACTCCTTGCTTGCGCAAAAAGTACCGACAACAAAATAACACCGCTCATTGTGTACATGGTGTCAACAATATACTGAGTATGCAGGTATAGCAGTTCTGCGAGCTTGTAAAAGATGGTCGAAAACGATTGTGAGTTTTTTGATCGACTAAACGAATGTGGGTGCCAACATGCACTTCCTGAATCTGTCTGGAGTCTCCTAACTATACCATGATCCCGAGGAAAACAGGTTGGGGCCCGAGAGCCCAAGGATCCCCAGTACACAGTACACAGTCGAGAGGTCCGATGGTGCCTTTGCAGCGCGCACAAGTTGGATCAACGAAAGGAAGCCTTGGGAAACCGTCAAAGCACAGGCACGATTGCGTTGAAGACCTCGTAGACTTTGATTATCTGCTCAACAGACGATTACGCTGCGTAGGATGAACAGCCAGAAAGCGCGACGAAGACGAAACGATGGTGGTGGTGCGCGAGTGTCGAGGTTATCGCACGCTTGGGATGAGGTAAGAGGGACGACCTCAAGAGGGAAGAGAAAGCAGTCAAGCCAAATCCCCAGTTGGGACTAACAACGTCGATGGCGGCATTTGACCCGTCTCGAAGTCAGAGGCTGAAAGGACTTAAAGTGGTTCCGGTACCAAGCAGGCCGAGATAGGGTCTGGGCAGAGGAGGTGGTGGAGGTGGTGGAGGCTGAGGTCGCCAGGGTCAGGATAGTCGGGTACAGGGATACAGGGATACGCGGGTACAGGTACAGGTGCTGTTGCAGGGTTTAGCAGAGCGATCAAAGTTCAAGCAAAGGAAACAAACCTCAAGCAGGGTATGATTTGCATCCTATTTGATCGTAGTCCGGCATTAGGGAGAAGATCAAAAGTGGTTCCATTTTTCACCGGTCGTCAATCTGGCCACTTAATACGCCATTATTCAAGATAGCAGGGATCACCTGTTGCTGGACCTGTCCTGCTAGCTTGGAGGGGAGCGAAGTGTGAGAGGAGGTATATCTCTGTAGGAATCGAGTTTCTTGGTTGCGGTGTTGCAGTGCTGCAATGCTGCCTCCTGATTCCTCCTGCAGTATCTCGTAATCCGAATTTGCAATTGGGTTTGTCTTTGTAGCCATGTGGTTCCCAGTCTCAAGTTTGCCTGGCTGCACGGGCATCGGGCCAGTTGAATGGACAACAGCCACTGAACCAAGAAATTGAATTCCCCGCCTGGAGGTGCATGGGCCATGGCCCACCAAAGAACAAACTGGCCTTGCCCAGTACAGGCACCCTCGGCACCCTAAGTAGGCACCCCAGAGGCACTGAGTGGAAGCCCATCATCAGCCCTGGTAACGGGTCCCGACTCCCTTGGAGGCTGGAAAGCCCCCGAAATCTTCTGGGGCCCTTGGGGCACTCGGGGCACCCCCCAACCATTGACAGCCAGCCAAACCTGAAGGCACCCGGGAGCCCCTGGTCAATTGCCAATTTAGCTTACCGTTAGGCTCAAGCTTCTGGCCACAGCCGACATGACCACCGTGGCCAACACGCTGCTTGACTTCTCACTGGTTGCTTGCCCTCGTCTGGCCTCAAATCATCTTCATCATCCTCATCTCCAGGCTGACTCGTCCCTCTTCTTTATCGATTGACCATTGCAGGGATCTTCGGATTCTGGCAAGGCTAACTCGACTTTTCTTTCTGCATGAGGATTCCTCCCAGTGGCTACTGGTAGAGGGCCAGACCACCGCCAGCACATTTACTGCACGGTTGTGTGACCTGAGACACGCCGTTCATTCTTGAATACGAACATGCTCAACTTCCCCTTCAGACGTTACAGAGGACACGAACACTAATAAAAATAATACGAGCAGACTCCGCAGTCATTTGCAGATCAACAAGTTGAAGGCACCAACCATGACATGCTTTTTCCCAGGCTTGATCATCTTGTTCAGTGCCTTCGTCCCAGGAATAACTCCGCCCCTGGACAAACTAGCGAGGTGAGCTCATCATTTTCAAACATGCAATGTCACAGTTGAGAATGTATCCTTGAACTGGCCTGGAAGAAAGAAGCCTTGGATCTTGACTCAATGTGCTGTTTCGGGCCCTCAAGCAGACTTGCTAAACTGCCACATCCGGCAGGTCCAAGTCTAGCAATCCTGTGGAGTTGGGTGGTCCTTCGATGCTGGTCCACTGCGTCAGTCTGTGTCCGAGGGCCCCGAGCCGTCAGTGACGATCGACTCCTCTTGCTTGGTACCTCAAGCAGCTTCAGAAACTTGAACCTGACGGCCACTTCGGGATTTATCCACAGCCTCAAGTCACACTCGTCATGCCCAGAAAGACTACCGAAGTGTCTTTCAAGCCTCGCTGACGCTACGGCCGAGGGAGTTGTTCACAGTCCACAAGAAGCAACAATGGATAATGTAATGGGAACTCTCAGACCCAGATCCGCACGAAGAGAGTGAGTGAGTCGCGAATATTTGCCCTCACATGTGCTGAAACATGGGTCCCTTTTCTCATCCTCTACCAGGACCCAGGAGAACTGCCCGAAATGCCAGCCCTCGACGTTGCAATTGGTGCTCTGGTCCCTAGGGTCCCTGATTTGTGGAGCCCTACCATCATCGCCTTGGTATCGTACGAGGTTGTAACTGTTAGGCTCTCGGCATGCTTAGCTGCTTGAGTCCCTACCGAGCAGCCCTGGCCTGAAGTATCAAATCAACTGTCCCTCCCGGGTGCGAATCCAAGTTGGTGTTCGTACCCTTTTGGCCTTGCCGGTACCTGATCACTGGGCTGGAGGTACGCGGCTCCGCCTCCACTGTGCATTATTACCGAGCAGTCGAACCGTTCGGACACAATCTCTTCCATATTCCCGCCTAGCCTACTGCGTAATTCCTTTGCATTCGAAGCCGCGTTTCCTTGAATTTGTTTTCATCAGAACATTCACTTTGTCATCTAGACGTCCTCTCGTTGCGCATCGGTACATCTCATATCCTCAATCGAGAAGTTGACAGCGTTGCTCAATTTCTCTCGCACTTCAATTCAATCGCCTTTTACCGATACGTACTCAGCCTGGCATGTAGACGGTAAGCCACGCTCGCTCGCGACATAATGCGCCCTTCCACTCACTCATCATTCTTGTCGCGCCCGTACTTTATCCAATGGCCATCGCTCATCGTTCTTGCACTGTTCCTCAACCCTTGCCGAGCCAAGTCGCAAGTCCCACGGCCCATCGTCGCGACAACGGGCTCGACCTTTCTAGGTTATGATGGAAATTGGTCCCCCGTCAGTATTCGCGTCGGTACACCACAGCAATATCTCTCACTACTTCCAAGCACATTGAGTCAAGAGACTTGGGTTGTAGGCCCGGCTGGTTGTGATGGAACCTCGGCTTGCACAAACAAAAGAGGTGGACTTTTTTCTGCCAACAAATCCTTCACTTTCCAGGAACGTGGACTTTATGAGCTCGATTCCCAGGACGCTAGCTCTGGCTACTATGGTATAGACACCATCGACTTGAATGATGATATCTCTACTGCGGACCAAATTATTGCCTTGGTCAATTCTACTGAACACTGGATTGGAAACCTTGGACTCGGTGTACAGCAGACTCGCTTTGACGGGACCGAGAACTTTTTGCCCCTGTTGTCCAGCCTTGTCCAGCATGGCAGTTTTATTCCAAGCCATAGCTATGGATACACCGCTGGCGCTTTCTATCGTATGTTGCGCCTCTTTCCCCCAACCTTGCAATTTTAAGACTCAAGACTAATCACCCATCACTGAACAGGCCTGAAGAGTGTTCCAGCATCTCTGGTTCTTGGGGGCGTCGACGCAAACCGATTTGTCCCTAATAATATGACTTTCACATTAAGAAGTGATTACGCTCCTGTTATCGCCATAAACTCAATATCTGTGTCGGCAAATTCAGCAAACAATCCCTCTCTTCCTATCAACTGGGACTCCAACCCCGTCGTTTTGTCTAGTAGCTCTGATGCTGCTACATTCACAATTGACTCTTCAACTCCATTCTTATGGCTACCAGAAGCCATCTGTGACCACTTTGCACAGGCACTCAATCTCACTTATAATGACACCCTTGAACTTTACTTGTACAACGACGAGTCATCACCAAATGACCTCAAATCTTGGAACTTGACATTTACTTTTGATATCAGCAATCTTCCGGGAAGCTCCGAAGATTTTGAACTTACCCTGCCATATGATGCTTTCAATCTACAATTGTCATATCCGTTTCCGAATCTCGACGCCAATGCCAGCTCACCAGCTACCAGTTACTTTCCACTGCGCAAGGCTGCTGACCCAACAAAGTATATAATTGGTCGATCATTCTTGCAGGAAACTTATCTTACCGTTGACTATGAGCGTAACAACTTCTCCTTGTCACAGGCTGTCTTCACTGTCGAGGCTGTCAACAATGTCAACCTATTATCGATAACTCGACCCGATGACAGCATTTGGCCAAGGCCATCTGTGTCCCCTGGGACATCCTCATCGCTCTCTACAGGGGCCAAGGTCGGGATTGCTGTAGGTGCTGTAATTGTTGCTCTAATCGCAGCAGCTGCCATATGGTATTTCTGTATCAGGAAGAAACATCCGGATGCCAATCAAGCCAACGAGCAACCAAAGAGGCGTAGCTTATTCGACAGGCTACACCTAGCACCTGAGTCCAAGACATCGGTGTCCGAACTACTGGGCGATAAGCGGCATCCCACTGAAGTGCCAGCCGACTCATCAGCAACTCGGTTCGAAATGGCCGCAGTCGAGGATGTCTCGGTAAGCTATTTCCAGAACAGCACAGCAATTGCACGAAACGATCCAAGAGATCCCGCAGAACTTGAGCATCGAGACGTAGGCTTAAAAGCTGCCGAAGCCGCGGCCATTGCCGTGGAAGGCAGTCAACGCTCTGCGTCGCCTGTTCCTCCCTATTCGCCTGCGGAGGCCAACAATAGATTGAGCGATAGTATCAGCCCATTTACTCCAAGGCACAGTCATGGTTTTGGAACAGTTTCTTCTGGGGAACAAGGTATCAGCCCGGTTGATGGGAGCAGTAATGGACACTCGCGGCAGTCTAGCAACAGCAGAGCCCTCTCTAGTCCGATTTCACTGGAAACGACAATGGCACGACCATTGCAGAACCAAAGCCCCAGACTATCTCACAATGGATCATCGACAAACAGCAGTAGTGGCAATCTGATGGTACCACAATTGAATGGGCGATCACTATCAAGATCGCCCAGTACTGGTAGCAGGTTCGTTGAGCAAGGTCTCAACACTGTTACTAAGGAACAGCCTGTCAGTCCACCCGCACCTCCAAAGGGGCAGGCTCCAAGGTTTAGCTGGGAGCAGTGAACCCTGTTGAAACATGCGCTGCTGCACATGACTATTTATGACTTGAGATGATGAAAACTGTTACGATGTCTGCCTCTGTCCCGGCGGGGCAGGCTTTTGGTTCAGCTGTGATGATCACGGGACGGATCTTAAAATAGTTGTCTTTACCCCTGGCTGGACACCAGATGTTGGTATATAATCTGCAACATAATATAACGTGATTTAACAGCCTATCTTCGATCTTTGAATTTCCACAAATACCCACAGCCCCCCACCCATGGTGCAGCCGCAACGAACTTTCTTACCCTTCGATTTACCCCTAGACCTGTCAATCGTGTGATAGATTTCCATATCAAGGTAGTTAGCGAGGAGGTAGTGTGGCTGGTTTTAGAGGGCGAGGCTACAGACCAACTGGCAAGGCTGAAGATACCCCCAATTTGATGGCCAAGGCTGTACTAAGTTGGGGAGCAGTCGCGAGCCGTGATACGTCACGCTGCACGACCAACTCACAAGGCTCCCTCCACATGCACACCAACACAACTCGTAAACACCTATGTACTGCTATGGTCGCTCTACATCTATGATGGACTCTTCGTTTGCAGCTGCTCTACTTTCGCGGTGAGAAAACCATGGCGCTCACCAACTGGAAAGCCTTCCCATTCTTCCAGGTCTCGCAGGTCCCTGTGCCTGCGGACGAGGATGGTACCTACGTTTTCGATGTACGTATCGACTTTCCTATGGATATCGCGCCCAAGTCTCTGACCGTGTGACAGAATGATGTTATATCCCTGGCGACTGGCTCTGAATCTTTATTCCTTGGTTCTTCCAATGGCTCGGTTCGCATCCTCTCCAAAGCTCTGAAAGTTGTCCGCACCTTCCAAGCCTCAGACACCGACGATGGTTCGATCACCCACCTACGACACATCCCCGATACTGCCTTTCTTGTGACCATCTCAGAGAACCTATCCACCGATCCCTCCTTGAAAGTTTGGGCCTTGGACAAGACAGAGAAAAAGACGGGAGGGCCCAAGTGCCTATGTACAGTTGCTGTGCAGAATGGAAGGAGACAGTTCCCTACATCTGCCCTCGTTGTGCTAGATGACTTGAGTCAGGTTGCGGTGGGCTTTGCGAATGGATCTGTTACGGTGATAAGAGGAGATTTCATTCACGATCGAGGAACGAAGCAGCGCACCGTCTTTGAGTCGGAAGACCCGATTACGGGACTAGACGTCCGTCAAGGCGCCACCAAGACTCTCTACATCGCGAATACGGCACGGATATGCAGTCTCATAATCTCTGGAAAAGGTCAAGGCCAACCGGTTCGCACGGTTGATAACAAGGGCGCAAGCGTCGGATGCATGACTCTGGATAAAGAGACTGAAGACATCATCATCGCCAGAGAAGATGCCGTTTACTACTATGGGCCCAATGGGCGTGGACCAAGTTATGCATTTGAGGGACCGAAGAAGATCGTCAAGGTGTTCAAGGAGTATGTTGGTTTGGTCTGCCCGCCGCGTGTCGCTCAAATGTCCAAGTCCAAGACCTTTCGGCGACTTGGGGGTGACGAGATAGATGAGCTATTCAGCAGCTCTTCCTTCACACTACTCGACACCGACTTGAAGTACATTGCTCATACAGAATCACTACCTACACAAGTGAAGGATGTTTTCGTTGAATGGGGCGAGCTCTTTCTGCTGACCATCGATGGCAAGGTAAGCCGAAGGTGTATAAAGCCAAACAAAACAATGTACACGTGACTGACACCAGTATAGCTGTACAGGTATCAGGAGAAAAGCCTGCAGCAAAAGCTGGAGATTCTTTACCAGCGAAATCTCTACATCCACGCCATCAACCTCGCGCAGAAATTCGGTGCAGACAAGGTCCAGCAGAATATCATTTTCAGAAAGTACGGGGACTACCTGTACCAGAAAGGCGACTATGACACAGCAATGCAACAGTATCTACGAGCCATCGACAATACCGAGCCATCCCAAGTTATTCGCAGATTTTTAGATACTCAACGAATCCACAATTTGATCGACTATCTGGAAGAACTCCATGAGCATGAAAAGGCTACCGCTGACCACACCACGTTGCTATTGAACTGCTACGCGAAACTGAAGGACACGGAGAAGTTAGATGCATTCATCCGAACACCTGGAAGTGCTAAATTCGACGTGGAGACGGCGATTGCGATGTGTCGTCAGGGCCGATATTATGAACAAGCGGCTTACCTTGCCACCAAACACGGCGAGAATGAGCTTGTGATCGACATATTAATCGAAGACTCGAAGAAGTATGCAGAAGCCCTTCAATTTATCTGGCGGCTTGAACCCGAGACCGCGTATCCCGTTCTCATGAAATATGCTCGTAGCTTGATCGAACACTGTCCAGAGGAGACTACGAATCTGTTTATTGAATATTACACGGGGCGTTATAAACCTAAGGAGGATGTACCAGCTGTTTCAGAGGTTCAAGCACAAACAGGGGGTGGCGCCTTTCAGAGTCTATCAGCGCTTTGGACTCTACCTTTTATGCACCATCGATCTTCACCGACAGCAGCGCCCGCTCCGGAGCAAGAGACTGAGACCGATGGCGAGGCGGCAGATCAAGGGGATGCTGCAGAGGAAGAGGCACCCTCATATCCAACACCTCGGCCTCGAACGGCATTTTCATCTTTCCTTGCGCACCCGTCACAGTTTATCGATTTCCTAGAAGCGCTCATCGCGCAGGAGAATTTATCGAAGCAGGATCGAGAAGATCTGTCGACCACGCTATTCGAGATGTGTCTCGAAGCTGCGAACGGTACAAGTGATACAGCAGCCAAGAGCAAGTGGCAAGCGAAGGCGACTAGCTTGATAGCTAGTGGACAAGGTGCAAGATCAGACGATTCTCCTATCGATACTTCAAATGTGCTGCTCCTATCCTCGCTCTCACGATTCCCAACTGGGACGACGCTTGTTCGGGAACGAGCTCATTTATATGCGGATATTTTTCGGTCTTTTACGTCGGCCAAGGACACATCTGGAGCCATCTCAGCACTTCGCAAATATGCATCTAAAGACCCAAGCCTCTACCCGCTGGCTCTAGGGTATTTCTCATCCTCGGCTGAAGTACTCCAAGAAGCCGGAGTCAAGGAAGAACTTCAGACGGTGCTGCGCAGAATCGATGAAGAAAACCTGATGGCTCCGCTGCAGGTGGTCAAGGTGCTCTCACAAGGCGGGGTGGTCACAATGGGGATGGTCAAGGCGTACCTAGCAGAGAATGTATCTCGAGAAAGAAAAGAAATCCAGAACAATCGACGACTGATCGAGTCCTACCGCACTGAAACGACAAGCAAGAAGTCGGAACTCGTCGATCTCGAGTCGAAGCCGGTGGTGTTCCAAGCGCGGCGCTGCTCGTCATGCGGTCGCAATCTGACACTCCCGACGGTGCATTTCATGTGTAAACACTCGTTCCATCAGGAATGCTTGAACAAGCCGGGCTTTGGGGTAGGCGGAGGAGATGGAGATGACCAAGTGGATTGTCCGATATGCAAACCAGGCAACGACACGATCAAGACGATCCGTCGCCAGCAGGTCGAGAGCACGGAGCAGCATGAGCTATTCAGAACGGCGCTGGGCAGGAGTGCTAATCGCTTTGGAACCATCAGCGAGTTCTTCGGGAGAGGTGTGATGAGCCCCGCGGCGCCTGCGGCCGTGCCGTGACGTGATTGATGAATTGATACTGATACTATATCGCGGACCTCTGGAGAGGCGCCTGTAGCCTGTAGCAAATCACGGGAAGTCTAAAGATTAGAGTATCACACCAGGGTACGAGTAGGCAGATTTGTCATTGTCAGAAAACCTGAGTCTCCTCAGGTGGTGATATAGGACTAGGTACGTATGTACTGTAGGGGCCGAGAGCCTAGAGGATTGAGGGTCGAGGATCGACGAGATACCCAAATTATATCAAATCAATCATCATCATCAGACCTATACCTACCTATACCTACCTAAGTAATCAAGGCATCAAGATCAAGGGAGTTGCCTAGGCTCATTGGCTCGTATTCGGTGGATGTTGGCGAGAGGTCAATTGGTATACGGAGTACGGAGTAATGTGGCCATCAGCCATCAGCCATGAGCCATCAGCCATGGCCCATCAAGCCAGCAGCAAACAGCTATTCCAAGGCGTTGTTTGGCGTGAGATTCAGTTCGGGAGTTTTAATATGCCCACCTATGCTCTGCTGTGCTCTGCTACAGCCCCGTTATTGCGTGGCCCGTGGGTGTGTGAGGTTTGTTGCACTTCTGTGCGATTGACGTCTTGGGACTCTGGTCTCGTGCCCGTCAGAACCGAAACCGGGTCCTCCGCGTTTGACATTTTTTCTACTTATTGGTATCAACAAGAGTAGATGAAACGCTCGTTGCGCTTGCGCTTTTCAGCCGCGGCGGAGGGAGAGATAGATTGATTGATAGATTGATAGATTGTGTAATAGTGTAATAGTGTAATAGTGTTATACTTCTTTTTTTTTCTTCTCCGCTGTAGCTAATACGAGTTACTCATGTGCCTACTTGTAATGTACCAAGGGAACCGCGGACTGACGATGTACATTGCTTGCATGCAATGCGATGCGAAGGGCGAGCATGCACTACTTATTAGGTACTCCGTACCTAAGCAGTACCTAAGTAGCACCTAAGTAGCTATGTCCACATACATAATTACCTAAAGCATGTCTTTCTAGCTACATGCCCTAGTTAGGTAGTGAATGGAGATGCTGGGTAGGCACAGTTTGGAGTCTGGAGTCCGGAGTACATGAAATGTCTATTTGTACATGCTCGTATGTATGCATGCCCCGTGTTCTATATTTAATTGCAACCAGCCTTGGCCTTGCGATATTATTTATGCTTTTTGGCTGCTTCTCGCAGGGCTTGCTCGCATCGCTTGCACTACTCCGTAGGCAGGTAGGGTATTTAGTTAAGTTAATTAGCTGGCGGTGTGGGTGCATTGGGAGGGGGGAAATAGTGGGAATAGTGGGGGGGGAGATGACATTATCGGGTTACTTAAGTGCTCCTTATGTGGTAAATACACTCATAATTCCCTAATGTATGTACATATGCACATATCTGGTTACGGCGGCATTTAGTTGAGACAGAGGAGGAAACGAAACGGTTGTGAGATGTGAGATGTGAGATGTGAGATGTGAGAAGAGAAGCGAAGCCCGAAACTTGGTTGTTTACGGTTGTAAGGCCTGAGGCTTCCAGCTGGAGAATGTGTCCGAGAACCAGGGCTTGTGTCTGGGTAATTAGAAGATTGACGATCATTTTCTGGTTCAATGCAGAGCAGATGGCGAATAGATGGTTTTGGCGAGATGATCATTGTATTATGCTGGATGTAAGAGGTGCTTGTAGAAGAAACACGGCAGGCTGGGCTGCTTCAGGCTCTGAATCAGGTATAATACTGCACGGAGTACGGAGTACATGCACGGATCTACCTACACACAACTCACGAGCAATACTCCGCACATGGAGGGCTTTCGTCGTCACAGACAATTTGACCGTTTGTAGGTGGTTTCGGTAATTATGTACCTCGCTGCCTTGGGCTGTAAGGCTGTCCAAAGCTAACTACCTACTGTAGGTACATAGTGCTACCAGAGTCCCACACTGACGATATCAGAAAAAGATTTTCACGGGCCATTGACGGTACGGATATAGAATACCAGTCACTCCCCGAGAAAATAATCGCTCGTGGAGGATGGTTCCGTGAGCTGAAAATCGAGTAACTGCTTGACTCGGTGGTCATTGGGTGGGCACTGGCTGGTGGCGAGAGCGAGACGCACGAGTGTGGCGTGCTTGTTCAGGTACTCAGCACAAACAATTCGACGACTAAAGTCGAGTTACACACCCGTGAGTGAGTGCGTGGAGGCCATTAGCAAGTATGAAGTAATTACATGTGTAGCGGGTGCCCTTTTCTGGAGGTGCATATTTTAACCTTTTGCGTTGCTGGGGGCGCAGCCGTGGACACGGGCGGGCACAGGCGCTTTAGTTAGGCGTCGTGTTAGGGGTCGAGGGGGTGCAGGTTCAGGTGGCGTGGCACCAACTCATCAGGGACGTGGCCGGCGTTTAACTAGAATCTTTCCTCCTCTTGGGTTAAAGACCTTATCAATAATACTCTGGAGTCTGACCTAACTGTACAAGGAAATTCCCCGGTAGACTCGTGCTTATTTCACTTGACGGGCACCAACCAGCCCACCAGCCCACCAGCCCACCATCTCCCCACTACGCCTAACTTACACCCTCGACCCTAGACCCTAGACCCTAGACACTCCTTAGCTCCTATTACTCCCAGTACCACCACTATCATCATCATCATCCTCATCATCATCATCACCACCACCGCCATAACCATCTCTTCGATTCTTTCCTTCAATAACATGTCTATTGGTACATGTACTTGGTAGCGGCCGTCCACAGTCCACCGTCCACCATTCCTCATATCCATTTACTCGTATCTGATTCCAATTGTTCTTCCTCTTACACACATCCCATCGCTCTTCCTCCTCTTCTCTCGCTGACAATCTCTCTGCTACCGAATGCCCACTTGTGCGAGGAGGCTCAGCGCTCAGCCAATTCCCCACCTTCGCACTCGCACTCGCACTCACTCACTCGCAACAAATGCCAGGCTTGTCCTGCCACAACCACCAATTCCACCCATTCGTCTCACACCCACTCCCGGCCCCTCTTGGCCCATGACATACATTATTGCACATCCCTCCAGTGCTTTCAGCGCCTCCACGCCCGTTCCCGATATCCTCGACATCTAATACCACTGCATCCTTCCCTCAACATCACTACCCACCATAAAGTTGCAATCATTTTGCAACCATGGGTGACACCGACCAGGCCATTGCCGAGGTCTTTCGGAAAATCGAAAGAGAAAAGGCCCTCATCAATGCCGCCACCCACATGCGACAGTCCACCAACAATGCTGTCGTCCAGGCTCGTGTTGACAGCAACATTCGCGATGGCAGGCGAAACATCACCTACCTAGAAGACAAGCTCGCCGAACTACAACTACGCAAGCGCCAGGACAACACTGACGCCGCTCCTCCTGCCCCGCCATCTCATGGCCAAGGCTACCCTTCACCCGACCGCAACCAACGCCAATATCAGCCCGGCGGTGGTGGGCCAACCCCTCCTCCCAAAGACCCGAGAGGTTATTTTGCCAACGAGCATGATGAATATGGAGATCAAGGGCCAGCTGGCTATGGCCATGGCCAACCGGGTCAAGGAATGATGCCTCCGAGACCTGCCTACGGTGATAATCGCCCATACAGCTCTCCTGCACCCAAGGTTCGACCGAACTTCTCAAAATTAGGTACGTTTTTTCATTCATTCATTCATTCATTCATCCTCTCGTCACTCGTCACTCGTCAAGCCATTTTGCTAACACTACTCCTAGACCTCATTAAATATGACACCCCATACTTGGGTCCCAAGATCCAACTCATGCTCTCCCAGCTCGAATTCAAATTGTCCGTCGAGAAACAGTACAAGGCTGGTATCGAGAAAATGGTCAGGCTGTATCAAGATGAAGGAGACAGAAAAAGCAGACTAGATGCCGAAGGTCGTCGGATAGAGAGCAATCAAAAGGTCCAACTCTTGAAACAAGCCCTGAAGAGGTACATGGACTTGCACGTTGATATTGAGACCGCAGATGGCGGCGATGGTAACTTTCCCTTTCCTCCTCATCGCTGTTCCCTCAAACCTGACATTCCCGATAGATGATAGTCTCAACGCCCCAAACATGCGGAAGCCATTGACCGGTCATCTCGAAATGCGAATTCACGCCATCAAAGATGTCGATCACGCTGCCTCCTCTCGTTTCTCCCGAGGCCCCGAAACCTTTGTCATCATGAAAGTGGAAGATAACATCCGAGCCAAAACCAGGGCCACTCGAACAGACAAGTGGACCGAGGAAGTCCACAATGTCGATATCGATAAGGCCAATGAGATTGAACTCACGGTCTATGACAAAGCTGGAGACCGTCCAACCCCAATTGGCTTTCTCTGGATTCGAATTTCCGATATTGCAGAAGAAATGCGAAGGAAAAAGATCGAATCCGAGTTTCAACAGAATGGTTGGGTTTCTGCCGACAAAATGGCCAACGGCGGAAGTCCTGGGAAACCAGGTGCCGACATGCCGTCTGCTCCATTCATGCCTCCTGGAGATGGTGCTGGCGCCGGTACAATGGCTGGCTTTGCCCAACATCCCGGCCCACAGGGCATGCAACCTGTCTTCATTGATTCTTGGTTTTCTCTCGAACCCGCTGGTCGGATTCACCTCACCATGAGTTTCCAGAAACAAACGGGCGCCAGACGCCCATTCGATATCGGTCTCAATCGTCAAGGCGCGGTGCGGCAGAAGAAGGAAGAAGTCCACGAGAAGCAAGGCCACATATTCGTCAAGCAACAATTCTACAACGTCATGCGATGCGCACTTTGCGGCGACTTTCTCAAATATTCAGCTGGCATGCAGTGCGCAGATTGCAAGTACACCTGCCACACCAAATGTTATCCCAAGGTCGTCACCAAATGTATCAGCAAGGCCAACTATGAAACGGACCCCGACGAAGAGAAGATCAATCACCGCATCCCTCATCGTTTCGACAACTTTTCAAACATTGGAGCAAATTGGTGTTGCCATTGTGGTTATTTGCTACCTTTGGGAAGGCGTAATGCGAAGAAGTGTTCCGAATGTGGTCTTACTTGCCATGCCCATTGTCAACATTTGGTTCCCGACTTCTGCGGAATGTCCATGATCGTTGCCAACGAGATTTTGGAAACCATTCAACGCACCAGGCACAACAAATCCTCCTCAATTGGCTCAGGTTCAGGTTTGAGTTCTCGCACTTTGAGACCTAACACCGGCCGGCCAGGCCCTACCTCTCCAACGCAAAGCTTTGGTTCCGCTGACACCGCTTTAAGCCCTCAACCGACAAACAATTCCTACGATCCCTATCCAGAGGGCAGCAAACCTTCCACGGCCGCCATGAGCGCAGCAGCGTCCATGTACAATCAACCTCCGCAGCCTCAGCAACAGCAACAACAGCAAAAACCACTTCAACAAAAAGCTGTATCTGCTGCTGCGGTTCAAGCCGCCGCTGCAGCAACGGCTCGTCCGACTTCATCAAATTACAACCAGAATTTCAATGAATACAGCCCGCAGAAGCCACAGCAAGATCGTTACGCAAACGCGAGGCCTCCAATTCAAGAACAGCAACCGCCTCACGCCAATTACGATCCTCGAGCCTATCAACAATACGATCGGCAACCGATCCAACAGCAGGCTCCTCCTCATCAAGCACCACAGCAAGCAATTATCCAACAACAAAGACCTCAACCACCGGCCCAACCCAGTTATTCTCCAGCTCCTATCAAACCTGCTCCGTCAGTACAGCAGCAAGTCACCAGCCCTCCCTCAGGAAGAGGGTCTGGACCGAGGATCGGGCTCGACCACTTTAATTTCTTGGCCGTCTTGGGTAAGGGCAACTTTGGAAAAGTCATGTTAGCTGAAGCGAAGAGTTCCAAGAAGCTATATGCGATCAAGGTCCTCAAAAAGGAATTCATCATCGAGAATGACGAAGTGGAGTCGACCAAATCCGAGAAGCGGGTATTTTTGATCGCCAATAAAGAGAGACATCCGTTCCTCCTGAATTTGCACGCCTGTTTCCAGACGGAAACTCGGGTGTATTTCGTCATGGAATACATCTCTGGTGGTGATTTGATGTTGCACATTCAACGTGGCCAGTTCGGCCTCAAACGGGCACAATTCTATGCTGCAGAGGTCTGTTTGGCTCTGAAGTATTTCCATGAAAACGGTGTCATCTACCGGGATTTGAAGTTGGACAATATCCTGCTGACATTGGATGGACATCTCAAGATTGCCGATTATGGTCTTTGCAAAGAAGATATGTGGTATGGAAAAACCACTTCAACCTTCTGTGGCACCCCGGAATTCATGGCCCCTGAAATTCTTTTGGACAAGAAGTACGGTCGAGCGGTCGATTGGTGGGCATTTGGAGTTCTCATTTACCAGATGCTTCTACAACAGTCACCATTCAGAGGTGAAGATGAGGACGAGATTTACGACGCCATTCTCGCTGACGAACCCCTTTATCCAATTCATATGCCTCGCGACAGTGTTTCAATCCTCCAGAAGTTATTGACCAGAGAACCCGAACTACGTCTAGGTAGTGGACCAGGCGATGCACAGGAAATCATGAGTCATGCATTCTTCAAGGGTGTCAATTGGGACGACATATACCATAAACGCATTCCTACTCCTTTCAAACCCACAGTTAAGAACGAGAAGGATACCAGCAACTTCGATCAGGAATTTACCAGTGTTACTCCTGTGTTGACTCCTGTACAGAGTGGTAAGTTTTTTTTAAGACTTCGGATCATACCAAAGTGATTACTAACGAATCCCCTCCAGTGTTGTCACCAGCTCATCAAGAAGAGTTCCGCGGATTTTCATACTCGGCAGATTTCGTCTAGGAGAGGAATGAAGGAAATGAATCACATGAAGAGATTGTGACAGAAGCCAAGAACGTCCCGAGCGTCCAAGTGCGCCCTAATGATCCAGTAGCAGAAGCTCCTAGAATTGAAAACGAAGAGCACTGTCTATCAATCAAGTCAGAAGACGAGGACCACGAAAGATTCAGTATCCAGGATGAGCGACTCAATATTGCCATTGATGATTGTAAGAGTACCGATCACAATGGGGATCTGGTTGATTGATGAGATGATGAGTTCTCTGTTTGGCCGATGAGTGGTTGGGGCGAGGTGGGACACATGATTACACAGATGCATGAACTTGGCCCGGGGGAGGGTTTCATAATATTCCGCAATGGAACAGATGGGCATGAAGACTGCCGTGTTTTGGCTGGACCACGATGCGAAATTTCGACAGTCACATAATGAAAAGGATTGCAGGTTCAGCAGACCCGAGAAGCAATAAAGAAAACCACGAATTGTCAGACTCTGGATATGCATGCAACAAAAATGATACAGGGATGAGATATTCTTGAGCCAAGTCCGTCTTTCTGGACATTTTTCACTCGGATGAGGGTCGGTCAGTGGTGTTGGAATAGTGCGAGCATAGCATGCCGGAATCGAACAAATGTGAACAATGATGACGACGGATTATGGGACGGATGAATTCGAATTGAATGATGGATGATGAGGGAACAAGGGAAGAAAATGCGAGTGGATTGGATTATCAAGGCAAGGGATCCGTCCTTGAACGACAACCGAGAACGAAAACGAAAAATGTCCATAGTGATGACAATACCATACCCAATCAGTATCTTGGTGTTGGCTGGCCGGTAGGTTATTGTTATTGGGTGCGATGAAGAGAACTGGTAAGAGGTTTTGACTAGAGGAAGAAGAAGAACAAGCCACCAGGTGTGGTAGGTGTGGTTAAATAACCAAGTAGACGGGAAATTTTACCACGACTATCAGTAGTCTATGAGGTTACTCACTCACTCGCTCGCGCATTTCCTGAACTGCTCGACTCTAAACAAATGCCTAGTAGTCCCACGTTCAGTCTCCAGTGTCACTCTCCTCTTAGATATTACTCTACTCGTACTCGGTACTCTGCTCGAAAGTCCAGTGGAAGTGGAAGTGGAAGTGGTGCGATTGACCTTTGTTGAACTTTACGGAGTACTGTACTGTATTATATATATATGCGGGTGTATATCAGTTACCAAAAGAAAAACAAAAATAAATCGAATCCTATATGCAGGCAGGCATTCATTTCCGAGTTACATAGCATCCATGATATCGTATAATTTCTTAAATAACTAGTATAAGTAACTAAGTAACTAGTCATATACTATCCACATCGTGCGACCTAAGTGAGTGAGTGAGTAATAACCAGGAGGCTGGCTAACTATTTAAACAACTACCAACTACCCACCCAATTCGAGTAACTTCTTATTAATATTATTAGACGGGTTATAAGTTTTCTCTTTCAGCTCGTATTTTGCCAAGTCTCATGGATTTTATTGTTCAGTGCAGCTCAGCTCAGATTGTACTGTCGTTAGTGCAACTGTACATACTATACTATAATACACTGTATAGTAAGTATAGTGATTCGGCCATGCTACTCGTAGCGCGAGTGAATGAATGAATGAATGAAATGAACG
>Ga0105239_10003221_pt1 | contig 20178 bp, 9 predicted proteins | sample KBSC44metaG_FD_92761 | JGI IMG/M metagenome (GOLD analysis project Ga0105239, IMG submission 92761) | Corn rhizosphere microbial communities from Kellogg Biological Station, Michigan, USA - KBS C4-4 metaG | ecosystem: Host-associated > Plants > Roots > Rhizosphere > Soil | place: Michigan, USA... | reverse complement strand
TCCTTGCCTTTGCGGGCGTCGCTTGGAGACATTTGTAGAGAAACGCCAGGTTGTCATCTGTCGACTTGGGTCCCATTGTTGATGGAATATAGTAGCTGACACGATGCAACGATGTGATCTTGCGCTGGGAAAGAGCAAATGATCCAAACGGAAAAAAGGATACTGTGGATGAAAGTGGGAGGAACGGAAGGACAGGTGCTCAAATTGTTGAAGTGGATCTTGACTCAGTGAAGCCCAGTTGCCAAATAGCGCTGTTCAAATCTAACCAGTGAAGGTTTCCGGAGCAAATGGATGAAGTCCAAGTGACATCTGACTGAGCCAGAATTTTGAGGAAACCGCCTTGCCAGTGCGTTATAGTATTCTGTCCTAGAGAGGTGCCTTGGTCAACGAGGAATATGGCTTTGAGGAATATGGTTTTCCTTCGAATTCCTCTCTGTGAGGCATTCCCACATGTACAAACCAACGTGCAGGGTATGATGGAAGCCCGCATATAGAACAAACCGGGGAGTGCCAGTTTCCAGCGCTCCCCCATCCCAGAACTCGTTTTCCAAAACTTGCTGCACTCCTCTTTTTAATGGACAAAGATTAGCATCCCGTGAAATATAGGACCATCATCTCATGTATTCATCTCGACATTATTCATTCCAGAGCAGGATTGTTTCCTGGTTTCAATCTAACTCCTGGTGAGACTTTCGAGGAGCACCTCCTTCAAAACCGTCTGTGCGCCACGCGCAGCGGCAACAGCGCAGTCTACCAGCTCATCGAATCCGGAATTCCCTTCCGAGGCGTGAGGCACCACAGAGCCAGTAGACCAGATCTCCACAATTTCATCACGGGACGGGAGGAAGCCAACCAAACAAGTTGAGAGCAACTCCTCATGTTCAGCAGCGGCCGGATCTAACACTCTAATCGGACTCGACATCGGTCCTGGGATGATAGCGCCTACTCCCGCAGACAACAGATCCAAACAGTCGATCCTCGAATCTGCAATTGCTGCCATGGCCACATTGATGCAACCTGCAAGGACATTGAACAAAGCAACGCCCGTGATGCGCTCCCTGGACCCTTGATCTTGCTCAGCTTCAAGCACCGTGACTGCGACGTCCAGTCCGCTCTTTGGCCACTGCTCCGGCAGAATGGCTCCCTTGAGAGCGTTTTCCAAATGCATGCCCAGGTCTTTTTCAGTAGAGTCTCGAACGTAGCCTTGTCTGACCCGAGTTGCGAACGGTGAGAATTTGACGGACGCCGTAAGTCGTAGATTTGGTGAGAACGAGGCTGTTCTAGGTAATGGTTTCGGGCCATGGACTGCGCATGATAACTTGATCGTCGAGGAGTAGGGTGAACTGGTTTGCTTGCCCCTTGGCTGAGATTCGAGTTCGAGATACGCCGAACCACTGGCTGATGCGATTATACCAGTCTGGAGAACTACAAAACGTTAGCTAGGACCATAGATCTCTAGGATGTAGCACATACAAATCTTGCGCAGTTCATTCGGCTTTCTCAATCGCACGGGCTGGGGCGTGTGTGTCTGCGGGGAGGGTGCAAACACTGGCACACTGGTATTGCCAGACGGGCCGTTGACCCGACGTCGGTCTGTCATGACATTTCAGTTGGGAGAATCAAAGAGTGGACGTCCCACTTGATCAAGGACAAAGCAACTGGTATGAAATGCCAGGATAGCAGTGCAAGCGGATTCACGCCTTGAACGATCTAACGGCCACAAAAAGTTGATGTCGCCAGGATTTCTCCAATGCTTGGCAGCTTGGTGGTTCAGCAAGGCTCTGCTGTAGCCTTGTGAGCAGCCCTCGCTGGAGGGTATTTGGCGCGTTTGGCACGTTTGCGCTTAATTAGAGCTTCTGACCAAAAAAGCCAAGATACTACGTCTCGCAGCGAGAACACTCCGCAGTAGGACACCTCGCCAAAAAGTTGCAAAGATCTCCCCAAACCGGCCCTTGACTGAGGTCACGAAAGAGAGGAAAGCTACCAAACCACAGATCCATCCCTCCACGATACCATCTAGTACTATACCACTTCAGACTTTTCCATAGTCCACGGATTGAACCGCCTGTAGGCTCTCGAACTCGCAGCTTTCAAAGCACAACACATCACCGGTTATTCCAAAATGGTCAAGCTAGAAGAACTTGAAGATGAGCACTTCATCAACAAGCCCATGGGTACCAAGGACGACGCCCTGCTCGTTGACGATGATGAGGACTACACAGACACAGGTATGTATGATGAATAGGCACACATCAACAGGGGATCACTTGACATGCCCCAATTCATTCCCTTGTTTTTTTGTATCCTCATGGCAATCGGCCTCCCTGTACTTTTCCCCCTTCAATGCTTCAAGTCAGGGAATCAAAAGGAAACCCAGACCCAATCCCACTCCAATCCACAATCCCCTCCCCCCTGACTCTTCATTCCGTCACCCTACTCCCTCCCTATCAACACCCACAAACAAACCGCTGACCGCTCCCTCCTTTCCACCCAACGACAGACTCCGAAATCTCATCCCCCAGCGACGTGGACGACCTCACGCTCGACGAATCCATCTACGAACGGCTCGCCGCCCTGCGCGACATCGTGCCACCCAACACGCGCGCGAAGATCTCGTCCGTGTCGAGCTCCATAATCTCCGCGACGAGCACGGGCATCACATACTCCGGCAAGGGCCTGTGGGTGCTGGCGACGAGCATCCTGCTCTTGGGGATCCCCTACGCGCTCGCCCTCGGCGAAGAGCAACAGTACATCGAGGAGGAGAGGCAGCGCTCGCTCATGCAGGAGGGCGCGCAGGGCATGATGCAGCAGGCTGGTGCGGAGGGCGGGGAGGCGAAGCCTGCTTTGTAAATAAAACCGGTCATGGCTGACTCTGACTGATATGTGAGTCTCTGTACAATAACTACAGGGTGGGTGTGTGTGGCCGGGCGGCTAAGGCAGGCTACGTGCGCAGGTTAGGAGGAACACAAAACGCACAGAGAGGCTTTGATTTGAGAGCCAAGAGCGAGAGTAAGGAGCGAAGCATAAATCCTGACTCCTGGTTGTGGAGTGCCTCATGAAACTGTTCTATCATTTGTGGATTAATAATAACGTATCTTATCTCGTCTCTAAACATCCGTCATTGAGACGCCTCCCTCTAAATTCCAGCCGACTATGGCACTTCTTTGAAGAACCGATAGCGAGATTTGTGCTGTCACTGTAAGCAGAATGGCGCTTTTGTGATATGATCTCCATTTCAAATTGGGCTGTGGCCTGGCCTGGCGTGCCACTTACTCTTCCAGCTAAAGAGAGTAACATCTCTCCAAGCCAGAATCCATCTACCTACCCATTGATCCTCAAAACTGCCTACTAGATAGCATCCGAATCCGACTCCAGCGCCCTCGCCACACGCACGCGATCGCGATCCCACTCCGTCGTTGTACCATCCACCGTCCTCCTAACCGCACCCACCCTGCCCTTCGACCTACCCCCCTTCCTGTCAAACCCTTCCATCCCAATCCGAGCATCATTCAACTCATTTGCGAAATCCGCCCAGAGGTCAGCAATCATTCCCGTCTCTTGCATGGTATCAACGATATCCTCTGCCTGCTTTTCGCGTTTCTTCTTGTTCAGCTTCTCGCGCGCGACGATCGTGTCCGCAGACAGGACGCCTTGCTCCTCGAGATACGTCAGCACGCTGTCGTTCAGACGGTGTTTCCAGTGCGTCAGTTTGTGGCCCATGTCGGCGTTTGCGGCGCAGAAGCGGCCGAGGTAGAAACGGCGGTTCACGCTGGGGAGGATGTGGCCGTTTTCGTCGCGGTCAACGTCCTCGTCAACGTCGTAGCCGTCGTCAGACGAGTCATCAATCGGCTCCAAGGTCCTCTTGTAGTATGGCTGACCTGAGAAAATGAACTCATACTGGGCAGGATGGTTGATTTTATTACAGGCGTCACAGGTCCGCACGTTGTCCTCGTGGCTTCCGGGTAGCATGGACACCTTCATCACTGGCCTTGCCAAAATTGCTCGCTTGAATTCATTGCCCCATGCTGCTGAGATGAGCCTACTTCCTGCTTGTGCCTTCACTTGGTCGTCGACACGAGAGAAGGCTAGGCTGTATAATTCGTCCTCGCGCGAGAATGCTGGTGCAATCTTGTTCTTGACCAGCCATTCTATGATGTGAATAAACAGCTCCCTCGGCTTGGCAGACGCGAACGAGGTGAACTGGAGGGGTATATCATTGTTTGGTCTGCCGAGTCTGCCCGTACTGTCCTCAACGACGAAGCCATCCTCCTCCTCATGTGTGAGGTCTTGCTCAGGCTCAGTGTCTATGGAGGAGTGGACGGATCCGTTCTCGTCGTAGTCTGGATATCCAATAAGATCGAGGTGCGTTGGTGGGACGTCGTCGAACTCATCGTCAGGATCTTCAACCCGAGGTATCTTCTCTCCCGCTCGCCGCCGCCGCAACATCTCAAAATGTTCCTTTGTCTGATCGCGCTTGGTAGTCACTGGTCCACCCCTAGTTCGCGTCTGAATCGCAGTCAAATCTTCGTCGGAATCTTGTAGATTCTGCAAATCGTCGTCGAGCTCGTCTTGCTCCTCCCTCTTTCTCCGTCGTGCTGAATTTCTTGATTTTCGCATTGAAGACAAAGGACGGTCAACTTTCGCGGGCCTCGTTTGGACTGCATCGTCTTCATCAGATGTCAGGTATTCAATCTCCTCGTCATCAACCACAAACTCATCACGGAGATTCCTTCGACTTCTCGAGCCCCAGGTCTTCCTTGGTTCGTCTGAGAGGTACTCCAATTCATCATCGTTCACAACCCTGGTGTCCTTGACCACCCTTGACTGCCGCCTTCGAGATGCAGGCTGCGACGCCAAAATCCTATCATCCTCATCGCTAGTCTCGGCAGAACCCAAGTCAGACAGGTTTGAAGAACGCTGTTGTGGAGGTGTGATTATTTCAACCGAAGCAAGCGTTTGCACTGAGGGCGATCTGGCTGAGCGTGTAGATGAGACTGATGGTTGGCCTCTTTTCAGGCGTGAAGATCGTCTCTCCAGTGGCGAGCTGTGGGCAGGAGTGGTAATGGCACCGGGTCCCATAACTGTAGACAAAGGCGATGAGCCGGCGTTCAGCCTCGTCGATCGGCGTGGAGGTGGAGAAATCTTCGTCGAAACGGGTGTACCAGCAGATAGCTTTCGTCTCTTGTGAACCGGAGTGATCAGATCATCATCGTCGTCCTCGTCCTCGTCTTCAAGATATTGCTCCGAGTGGGTATTCCCATTTTCACCTTCCGCACCGTTCAACCTCACATTCGATTCAGCTATAGTCTCCTCTTGCACCTGAGACGAAGGCTCCGGGGTCGGCAACGGGGCCTCATCACTGTCGCGCACTTGCGCGCCTCTGGTTGGGTTCGCATTCACTCCCACACCTTTATACCGAACAGCCGCCAACCGACTCTGCACCGCGGGACTATAATCTCCCTTCGCAGGCGATGAGAGACCCAAGGGCGAGAGCTGAAGAGTGGTCTGTCTCGGTTTACTGCGGGCTGGCCGCCTGGGGAATCGTGATTTGGATGCTTTCGCCATTGGGTTGGAGTGGAAGGTTTGGGGGGATAGAGAGGAAATTTTTGGAAGTGCCAGTTATGGAGAATAAATATAGAGAGAGAAGGATAGTGAAGCAGTTTGCACCATCACGGCTGAATCAGGCAGTCTACTTGTGAAGTGTAATAGACGAGGCTGCAATGAGGCCCGTTGAGCTTTGTGTAACTGATGGTTGGGTGTTTCACGTGGGGTCGCCGTAACGTGACAATCGATAAGTATGTCCGAACGCGTGTGGAAAGTGGTGACACGCCGTGCGCGTCATCCAGCAGAGGAGCGCGACTTGGTCTATTACATAGAGTAGTTAAATATCACAATAGCACTACACGGGTGTGTTTCCTCCCCAGGGCTGTTCTTGCCTAGGGTGGTCGTTGCACCACTCGCTGCACATTCACTCAGACAATGCAACTCTTTCCATGAAAAAATACCTTCATAGGGGGCTTGGCTTGTCTGCGCCTAATATGCAGACAATCGCCGCTTCCTTTCGAAGGATAGGAAATACATCCCGGCCAGTTCCTCAGGAAAATCTTTCAATATTGAAGCGTGGCACATAAACAACATAGTAGGTGTAGCTATGTGACATTGGATATGGTCTCGACCAAAAAAAATCGTATCTGCATCAACTGTGGAATTATATTACGCCTGTCATCACAGCTCCTCTACTAAGCCACGGCGAGAAGGTTCCAACATATACAATCAAGACGTTCAGATAAGAACACACAGATATCCCCTCTTGATATCCATCGCACACTCTGACAAGGCCTGAATACCATTCCCCTTGACAGATTTACCAAACCATTATTCCCAAAAGTTACTTCCCATGTCATGAATCTGCAGGCTTATTCCTATTCTTGAACATGCCTCGCAGCTTGCGAGCGGCCCCCACAATGGGATCACCAGCATACATATCTTCTTCGACCTTAGCTTCTTCCTCTTGCTCTTGGGGCCGCTCTCTGCCACTTTCGCCACCCCATTGGATTCGTGCTTTAGGCTGTGATGAAGGACCTTCCCAACCAGGTTCGGGGACGGCTGCCTGATGGATTCGAGGTTCGTTATCATCGTCGCTCTCACTGCTCGAGTCCTCTCGTCCACTAATTCCCAATGCCGCAAGTCGTCGTCGCCTTTCCGCAGCTGTCTCTCTCTCGCCTTCTGCTTCTTTCTCTTCATGAGACTGAATAGTGGCTAACTGACGCCGCCGCATGTCCGCAGCGGTTTGACCTTGGCCATGTCTCTTGAGGCTCGTTTGGACATTATGAGTGGGAATCTCAGCCTCCTCCTCATCTTCGTCACTCTCCTCCTCCAATGTCGAAGTGCGGTCATTGGAGGTCATTCGATCAGGGCGAGGCCGTCTTTGCACGCTGAAATAGTCTTCGGCACCTGTAGGGCTATTGCTGCGATTTTGTTGGCCGTCGTATGAGCGAGGGACTTGCAACGTTGAACCAGTGTTGCTCATTGCGGACCGATTGGCCGGTCGCCCTCCCGGAGTTACCCCTTGCTCTCGCCCTGGACGTTGAGATGCAGCCGCCTTGCGCACCTCACGCTTCAGCTCTTCAGGAGCATCACTTTGTTCAACCTCATGGGCCCTGCTTTTGGCATCCATTTGTTGCATCTGCTTGATGAAATCTGCTGTCGACAGCCGGCGGCCTGAACCAAGAGCGATCGTGCCCGGGGCATCTCGTGTCTTCTTCTGGCCAGTCAGACCGTATTGCTCACTCCGGGAAATTATCATTCTGAGACCGTCATCTGTCTCGCCATCTGGAACACTCCGATCAGCGATGTTCTTGGTGGCTCCTTCCACTTCCGCGGTACCATCGGTATTTCCTTCAGCTCCGATATTAGGTGGATCGACTCCAGCCGGTTGTTTGCCCAGACCAACCCAAGTGCTCATGCGTCGCAATCCTTCCCGATATTGTTCCCGTAGGCGGTCACCGCCGCCGCCCTCTGATGGCATGGTATATGTCTTGATAACCTCACCATCCTCATCCTCAACAATGATAGTATTTCCAAATTGATAGGCATGCGCAGGACCTCTCTTTCTCTGGGATTGCTTGGGCTGTCCCGAACTTTCTGCTTCGTCGTCCTTCTTTCTCCCGAAACCCTTCCACTGATCGAAACGGCTTTTCAGAGTCTTTGACGGCTGGCCGAGGCTGGCATCAAATTCCTGCCCATTCTCCTCACCCTCATCTTTAGGATGCGGCTCATGCTTGTGCTTTGTAAATTGACCACTTGTATCATTCCTGAGACGGTTCCGAGCTTTCTCAATCGCGTGGGCCTTTTCTTCTTCTGTCATGTGGGCCGTATCAATCGTGTCAATGACATTACCCTCCTCATCCTCCACGACGAGATGATCGCCTTCCTGGTATGCTTCGATGTCAACATCTTGTCCTGACGAGACTGATCGAGATCTTCGTCGTCGTCGTCGTCTTGCACCAGTCTCACCCTCTTGCTCGGCATCACCATCTTCGAGCCCGGGGGATGGTGTTGATGACTCGATTACTACTCGATCTTGGCGTGATTCTGGCGATGGCTCTTCGGACTTCTCAAATAAGGTGTCCGAGCCTGATTCTTGTTGTGATAGAGTTGGTTCAGACCGTCGGGCTGGAGCGATGGCACTTTGACTGATAGGGCCGCCTAAACGGGTGTCTGAGTCTTTATCACGTCGGCGACGTCGGCGAGCCCTGCCAGTACTTGAAGAACGTGGGCCTGGCTTCTTCTCATACTCGTCTTCCCGTTGACGCCGAAGGTGGAGTTTGGGGATGCCGACAGGAGGCAACTCGCCAGGAGGAATTTCAAGCTTCTCGTTCTCGTCAATGTCCGAGTTAGACATACGTGACATTGATCTCGATTGGGAAGTAATTCTCGGCAATCGAGTCATCCAAGCTGGGCCCTTTTCGTTATCTTGTGTATAGGACAACGTAATTGTCAAGGTGTTGATACGCTTTCCCAGGGTGAAAACGGCGATCGATGAGCCATGGACCAAAATTGACGAGATAACAAGAAAGGTTGTCACTGGCCAGACCAAGTAGATTAAGTCATAATCCTTCGAGCCAGGTGGAGGGAGGGTAGCCAGTGGCTCTGTGGAATCTGTCTCGAGTTCGGCACGAGCAAGGATAGCCACAAATATTGCCCCGACACCAATGGGCCCAAAGTGGCCAGCAAAGAGGGCCTCTCGCCAAGTTTTGACATCCGGTATAAGGGGCTTCAACGCTAACATAATAGGAATTCGACGGAAGAAGATGACGAATAGGGCGATCACCACCAATCGCCACGGAACCAGACCGTGAGCGGGTGAGTTGAACTGGTCCCACGGAACGATAGTACCAAAATAGACGAAATATGCTAGATTTATGAGTAAATCGATGACGTTCGAGACGTGAGACTCCTCTGTCTTCTCGGTAAACCATCCATCGTTGGAGAAACCCACTCCTGCAGCGAAGCCAATGAGAAGATCGTCCATGCCGAGCAGACTGCCAGCGCCTGCACAAAATAGAGCAAGGACAAAGTAAAAGACGAGAAAGCTCTCTCTGTCGATCAATTGTTTCCGCTCTGCCCATTTGATGGCATGGCGACCGATATAACCCACCATAACACCGAAGAATGCTCCAAAGATACACTCATACAGGATGGTGAAGCAGACCCAGTGATACACAACATCCTTGCCTCCTAGGTCGTATCGTAAGAGGTAGAGCGATAGGTAAATGAAAGGAAAGGCCATGCCATCATTGCAGCCGGACTCGGCGGACAACAGGTCTCGAAGATGCTTCGGCACACGTTTGGCAAATTTACCCTTTCCAACGACAGAAGAAGCCAGGACGGGGTCAGTAGCTGTAACGCAAGCAGCACAGACCAGAGATTCCAGCCAAGTAAGAGGCACAATCATCCACCAAATGAACAGACTAGTGATGAGCCAGCCGAATGTCATGACGGGAACAAGTAAGAAGACAACGGACTTCCAGTGCCGTTCCATGTACGCTTTTGGCAATTCGACGCCGACGGCAAAACATTGCACCACGAGTACTATACGAGAGAACTCGAGAGTGATTTGATCGGTATTGCCCCAAGTCAGTGGGTTTATTAGATTAGCAGCATGGGGACCAAAAATGACACCACATATTGTTGCCACAGTCGCTTCTCCAATGTACAGCTTCTCTTTAATAAAGAGAGAGCATAACATAAATATGCTCGTGAAACCGCCGAGAATGATATAAACCAGATGCGGTTTGTTGATAGACAAGTGATCCCAAGCCATCGTGAATAGATAATTTAGGTACTGAACAGAACGGACGACGTCCTCCTCCCGTACTCGCGGTGTAAACCGTAGATTGTGGCCAGCTTGGGGCGGGGGTGACAGACTCCTCCTATTACCTTGCTAAGTAGACAATATAATTACCGTTCGAGTATGTTGGCCGCTACTGGGCAGGATGTGTGTTTTCTTCTTTTGTTTCTATTATCCCCAGTCGTTAACTTCTCTGTGATTTAGATCGCAATACGGGACTCGATGCATTCAGGTGGAAATAGGTCTGTTCGTTCGGAGGGGACGGAGAGTCAGAAGGAAGGCGCCAGCTTGCACTTGCTCAAGACAGGTGCTAATCAGTCGCGCAGCAGTAGTTAGGAAACGAGATCGGAGGGAAGGGAGGCAGAAGATAAAAGCACAGCGACCAGCGGACGAGGTCCGCTAAAAATGGGTGGATTCTATGACACCAAGCCTTCCAAGAAACCAAGACACGAATACAAGTCCAGGCTGGGCTGACTTGATCGTGACAAGTCTACTTAGCAAGGGAGCTTGTACCCTCGAAGAGGAGAGGAGTTGTGTACGCCAAGTTCCGACAAAACCACTTCCGACAAACAGATTATGGGCAGCGTCGTCAGTGGAGTCCTTGGGAGTCGAGGGACGAGTGGATTGGAGGCTAGGTGTGGATGTAGCGTGGCTAAAGCGGATAGGTATCCCTGCGTGGCATCAAGATAGAAGGGCAGTTCTCGGAAGCCGAGCCAACCACAGAGGACTCCCGCAGCGCCGCCACTCTGTAAGCAGATTTGGATCTGACACTCGCCACCTGGGCAGTGGGCACAGGACGCCGGGGACCTACGAGTATTCCTTGGTAGTCTTACTCGTCGGAGCCGTAAATTGTCAGGTCGGGCTGCGAGAGAGCTTCAGAATGGGTCCCAGGTATGTGGGCGCCAGGGCTCAAGAGCCAGGATGTATGACTGAAAAAGGAGCTGGAGTTGCGAAAGGGCTCCATGGAAATTGAGGATCTCCAGCCAAAGAGGGAGACGGACTGAAACGAACAAGAGGGCTTGCCGTGTTGCTTTTTCCTCGGCAGGCTTGTTACAATCAATCAGTGTATCGCTCGATCAGTCCGTGCAGAGTCCAGATGGTTGAGGTTGAGAAATGCACGCAGCATATCATGCATGAGTCCACGGGCGGAAGTCACGGGCATGTGCCACAGTGGCCGTGGCCCAGTGGGTGAAAAGAAGAGAGAAGGAGCGGTTGGCTAGTGGCAGCTGGGCACGAGCGGCAGGGCTAGAGCCTAGGGGGCTAAACTACACGTAAAGGGGAAACCCTAGTCGGAAATGCCCGGCTAAGGTTGGGAGGAGCCTCTTGCTGACGTCCAATGCCATCACCCACGGGCAGCCCTTGACGGATTGTGGGTGCCGAGCTGTCTTGGCAAAAAGACTGCCATGCGCCCGTCAGTGAGTCGACTCGACGAGTACCAGGACTTGGTACTCTTGTCCGTACTAGAGCTTCAAGTTGTGGACTCGGGAGGTTTGTTTCAAAGAGCAATCACCCGGTCCAGAACTTTAGATAGGCTGGTGGCATGTACTCCGTATGTGCTCCGAATACGCGAACCTCCCCAATCCTCGTGGGTACTGGTTACATACGGGTTAGGTCCTTTATCCTCCAGTACAGAGGAGGTACTATCGCAAAGTATGTATCGAATCCAATAATCATCCTTCTCGCTTATCACACCTCTTTCATAATCGGACCTTGATCCCCCGCAGAATCCTAGAGAGACTGGCAGCTCTTCGCTGACTGGTGTTTCTTGATTAGAAAGTGCTGAACAGTCATCAATTGACAACAAATACAATCCAATGATCGGACGGGGAAATGCATCTCGCTCCCTTCTTGTAACCCACCTAGGGTAGCCATGCAGGAATGCGGGGTCACATTGTTTTTTGTTCTCAAAAGAAATAAAATGGTGTCACTGTGGGAGTCGAGTATCTCAGTGGGTGACACCAAGGCGTGTTTCTGCACCAGCGGCGTCGCCACCGCAAGCAGGAGCGAGGAAGATGATAGGAGAGGTCCATGGTCCAATCAACGGCACCCCCCAACATCACCTCTAATCTCACGTCCTCAATGTAATGATAACGATTTTTTTTCCGTTGCGTAAGGAATACACCTGTTAGGAAGTTGTTCACGCAAGTTTACGCCGCGCTTAGTTCCGACCAGGAGAATATCACCCAGCATGTTCATTTTTGTTGAGCGCCAATTTGAAGGGCCTGCGAACCGCTGCTTTTATCCAGCCTGCTCAGGTGGGAATCAATTCAACCCTCCATCATCATAGCATTCTATTACAATCAAGTGGCAGAGCACTCCTCTACATGGCGCGTAGAGCTGCTCTAATTCATCTCCGCTGCCCTGGTTTCAGCGCAAGCAATTCAGTTCAAAACGTCCTCCCACTGAAAGTTCATAAAGTCCCAAACTTTTCCACACTGTCGTAACCTGACGCCAAATATAGAGTTCTTGCTCCTGCAAGTTTCATTACAGATGTCGTAGTCGGGGGTATATCGCGCGCATATGTCCTCGCAAATCCTATGTATCGGCGCTTGGGAGATTAGTTCCATGACGGAAAGGAAAAAAATATGGTATCAACCAAAGCTGCGGCTGGGAAGCCGAAGAAATGAACCCGAGCGGCCCTTTCAAAATCATCCGTGACCACAGTTGGTCCGCTCAAGTCCGCTAGGGGTTGGACACCGAGGCAATCGCTCGTTCTTTGATGTGCCCAGCCTGCGTTTCAAGGGATCGTGCCATCAATTTAAAAACTGCAATAATGTCAGCAAATACTACCTCGCAACCGTGAAAGCCACACCAACCTGGCCAGACCGCTTCCTTTTCAAGGATATGTGCAGTCAGTACGAGGATTCGACTGCCGTGCCCGCCTTGACGAGCAGCAATCATGTCAGGGCCATTTGGCGACTCGATCTTCTGTTCAGCACTGGAAAGCACTTCGTCAATTTTCTGGATCAGTTTCCTGTCTTCGTCCTCGAGGAGGAGGATGCCTGGAATTTCCACTAGACTCATGTCATCCAGACCAATGATGCCAAGATATTTGCCCACACGCTCTTGCACTGTTGCAATCCACTCTGCCACAACTTGGGCACAATCAAAAGCGCACATCGCAGATTGTGTTGGAAGCTCGCGGGATGATTGTTCGGCAAAGGTAAGTCCTAGCTTGTCAGACATTGACAAGGAGTCCGTTGCATAGAATGCTGCTTTCCGAAGATGTCGTTCTCGGCGAGAGGAACGAGAATCCCTCGCCTCCTGCTCACCATGAGCCCCTCCTTGATTCATGGAGCTCATAATCGCCTGTGTCTCTTCTTGCCCACGACTCATTGTACTATTACCTGCTGGGCTGGCTTCGAGCTTCACACTGGACCTGTCCTGATTCTGCACAGCTTCTGGCCCTTTGGCTAGTTCCTCCGCCATTGCATCATAGTCACGTTGCCAGAACGCCTCCTTCGATCTCCCCAGATTGACGAAAAGACGAACATAAGCCAAGTCGAGTAAAGGGATGCAGTCGGCCGAGAGTGGCCCGGCTCCAAACGGATTCGGGCGCTCAAGGCTGTGGCTAGGATTGCTTGCCCAGGCAGCTTGCCACGCACGGAGTGCCGGCTCAATATGGGCGTGCATTTGCTCGGTCTCACTCGTTGTCCATTGGCGTCCTAGATGTCGCTGACGCGTCTCCCAGATGTAGTTGTGCAGCGCATTGACAAGAATCAAACAGCCGAAGGTACTTGGCCTAAGCTCATGTTCCGCAGTAATCCCCATGTTAGATGTACTCGTAGTGCTGTTTCGACGTCTTTGACGAGGAGCTGACATCAGCAGATGTGTAAGGGACTCTGCAAACGTGATCGAATTCGTCGTTGCTTCTGCTAAACCGCCAAAGTTTCGCCACGTCTGTGAAGAATCAGCCGCCCAAAGTTCTTCGCTACAGGGTAAGCTCAGTCGAATCTCGGAGTTGGTTAGAGCAGGAGGATGATTGTAAGCAGTCACGAGCATACTCGAGAGTATGAAGACCGCGTACAACGTCCTTTTGCGCTCCTCAGCATTCTTCCACTCGAACCAGTCTGAATCATCTGGGTCATTGACCATCGAGTTCCACCCGTTGTTCGGCATTCCAGTAGGGTGCATATTGGTATTGAATCCCGTGCTGGTTGTTCCGGCATAGCCCTGTCCTGGTCGGGCGAGCTCTGCACCACGAGCCAGGCTGACCAGCGCCGCGCAGTGGTTGCTTGCAAGCTCAGCTGCAGTCTTGTCCCCGCAATTGTGTCCATAGATCACATTCAGCAACATAGCTTGAACCAGCCACAACGGTGTGTCTTCCCTTTCCGAAGAATGCCGGGGAGCAAACTGGGTCTTGGTCATATTAGCTTTACGTCTTTCCTCTAGGTAGCTGCTAATGAGTCGTTTGGCACATTCGAACAAATCCTTGGAATGAGCAGACTCGTGTTCATAAAGTGCCCCTATTGCCGCCATCGATAAAATGAGACAACTTCCCCCTCCAGCCACCATGGGCTGAGCATATTGAGATTGTCCTGGGACCAGTCTGACCGGGGTTGTGTAATCTGGAGATTCGAAGTTCAGGGTTGGGATATGTAGGAAGGGGAGATGTGGGTGAAAATATCGAATGTACGCGGTAATGTACCGTTGCAAGTCATGCGTACTTGGAAAAGTGCCCACATTAAATCCTTTCCATCGAGAGTTTGGAGCGGGCGACAGAGGGGAGCTTATCGCTGGTTGTGAATATTTACGTTGTCCAAATCCAGCGTTCTGTGAAAGCCCCGTGATAAGAATGCTTCGGATGTGGTCATTGACAAGCTCAGACGATGTTGTGGTCACGGAGCTCTGGTGAAGGCTGCTTTCCATGGAAGCAGTCGAGGTGCTCGAGGCGGGGCCATCTCGACTCAGAGGCAGATGAAAGCCAGTGAAATGCAGATTCGGTTGCATGGTAGCTGGCTCCATGTTTGACATGTCTGGTGGACTTTGCAGGTTCATCTCCAGAACACCACCCTGAGCCAATAATGATTTTGGCGAGACAGTTCCCACTGGAGCGTTTACCAGTTCATTGAAGGTAGACATGAGGTCCATGCTTACAGGGCTGTTACTAGCCTGGGCTTGGGTTGCAAGGGTGTTGGGCCACATGTTCGCTGTGGAAGCCGGGTGATGATGCATTGCAGCAAGATTGTGATCGTTCGTCATATCGACCATGCCTGCAGGACTGTTGGTGCTCATTGCTGACGGGGATGAGTCATCAATGGCATTTTCATTCGCTTGTGCGAAAGACATCTGGTTTTCAAATCCGTGGGCCATCCATTCAAAGTTGGCGTCTTCCTCTGCCACGGCATGATGTGCCATCATTCCGGGGAACATCTGCTGAAAGGGTGATCCGGAAGTCTCCAATCCCAATCCTTGAAGATTCGTCATATGGAGAGCATGCGGGTTGATTGTTGTATCGAGATCATGGTCAAAAGCAAAGGTGTCCATGCCATATTCAGCACCAAATCCTCCAAAAGGCGGAGCCGTTCGCAAGCCACTGGAAAGGTCAAGCGGAATGCTCTGAGTATCCAGCTTTGGAAGGTTGAGCATGGGAGGCTGATGGCTTGTACCGTGCAGGCGATATTGGTAGCCTTGCGAATTGGCTAGCATACTCATGCTATTGTGGTGGTTGTGGCTTGCGATAAAAGGCCGCGCATAGTTCGCCTCGGAATTGGCAAGCATTCCTAACGTTCCAGCGTCTACGTGGCTGAGAGTATTTGCTCTGGGTCGCACAGATACGGTGGCACTTGTGGTGGAGTTCTTCCGAACACGACTCCCGGCAACTCCAGCAGCACTTTCTCTCCTTCCACCGCGAGGACGCGAGGCGGGTGTCGTCGAGGAATGGAGCTTCTGTTGGTGGCGGAGAAGCAGATCTCTGCGAGCAAAGCAGCGTGTACATTCGGGGCACTCAAATGGTTTCTCCTTTGTATGGGACCGTTCATGTCGCTTTAAATGCTCCAAACGTGCAAAAGACCTCATGCATGTGGTGCAGACATGTGGACGAGGCTTGTCGGTCTTGGGAGGAGGGAAAGTGGGATTTGATGCTACGTTGGAGGTGGTAGAGCCATTAAGAGAAGCCGGCTTACTGGCTGATCAGGTTTATTAGAAAAGATTGGGCCTATTTTCCCAAGCAAACTTACCAGTCGCAGATCCTACATTATCCATCACCTGGCTTGACGCGGTGTCTGGGGACGAAACGGCAGCCATCCCGGGTGGGGGGGGTTTGCCCTCGGTCAAGACTAACATCCACCGTCGCTTCCAGTGTGATGCTCGAGGACACCACTGGCTTCGTGCACCGTTCGTTCGTTCGAATGAAGAGTTTGTCTCTCTCTCTCTTCACCTTCCGGCGGTGGGAGGACTGTGGCTCCCGATCGGTATGAGCGCTCAAAAGCCCGGTCTTCGCACCTAGTCCTCTGCACCTCGATCCGCAAGAAAACCAAGGTTTATATGGATTATATCTCTTCCTGGACGATAGCGCTAAAGGCTCAGAAAGCCATGGAAGGGATCAAAAGGCCGAGAGGGCAAGCCTCTTAGAATCCAGTGGGAGCGCCGTGACGTCTAGACCGGAGAACAGGAAAGAAGCAACGCTCGAAAGTGGTCCACGCCGAACGAAATGAAAGCAGGCGATGACCAAAGATAATGGAAGGAAAGAAAGATGAACGGCCAGCCCGTGTCGTAGATGTAGGACAGGATCGAGCTTCGAGTATGCTGTGAGTTCTCAGTATGGCGATCGGGAGTAGGAGTGAGGTTTGATATACAAGATGGGTGGTAAAAGCAAATGAGGTATGTATTCGCCTACCTCAAGAATATACAAGAATAGGTAGGGGTGTCACGAAAGGCACGCTGTTTACAAAGCGCAAATGAGAGCGGCAGCAACCAGACTCGAGAGAGAAATACAAATGCTGAAGAACTGGAAGGCAGAGCAGAGACTCTGGACGTCACAGGTGGGCGGGCGTAGCTGGTGGTTGGCGGCGGCGCAAAAATTCGAACCTGCAGGGTGGGAGAGAGTTACAGGCAAGTGGCTAGCAGGATTGGTAGAATGCCCGTTCAGGCAGGAGATGGACGTTCTGGAACGCTGTTGGTTGGACGCCGACGCCTCCAAAGGGATGCCAATGGGACGATGGGTAGCCAGGCCGAGGATCAACTGAAGGGGGGTGTCGGGAAATAGGTTTTGGATTTGGCAGAACTCAGAGGACATGTACTTTGGAGAGGGACGGATTGCGGACAACCAAGTATGCTCGAAGGTTTGGTGGAGGAGGAAGGACGATGAGGAGGGGAGCTTGGGAAGTGAAATGCTCGATATGCTCGAGTCAACAGGAATAAACGACGTGCAAGATCCAAGATCCAAGATCCAAGGCCTCTCAAACCACAGAGTTGCGTGTGAAGGTCGACGGAGAAAGCAAAGGGAATAAAATACGGGTGGAACTGCAGATGGTGGTGTCAAAGAGAAAGTGGTTGTTCTCTCGCGGCAGCAGGAATCCGCAGGTGAATGAATGGTGGGTGGAAGCTCGACAGGGTTAAAGAACCTGGGGCAGGCCGGGGGGGCTTGAATTGGGCGGCGTCTACCTACGGCTCCAGGGCTCCAGGGCTTGTCAATCTTGCATTAGAGCTCTGCGACCCTGTAAGCTCAGATGCACGGGGAGTGGCCAATGAGGGCCTGGTGGATAGAGCCAGGGGCCCAGGCGGTGCTGGTGCCCTCCCCAGAGCGGACTCCTCCCGCGGGGCTAGTTGTTAGCCAGCCCTGGGAACCTCTAGGGCCATGGCCTACCCCAGAGCCCATGACCAGTCTAGTTAGTGAAGAAAGGGAGTCAAACTCTGTCGAGGCGAGAGCAGACCAGCCGTGATGCACTCCGAGCTCACATTCCCTGTTAACCTACCTACTTAGGTATCTTCAGTACGGATACGGAGTACTCCGGACACAGAACAAAAAAATCAAAGTCAACGAGGTATGGGAGAAGGCGTACCTCGCCACAGCCCAGATATGTCCTATTTGGAAGACTGAGCATGTAGGTTGTAGTCGACCACAAGAGTCTGAACCTAGTGAAATTCCCGGCAAGAGGGTACCTGTACACTCTATTCTGCCCTGAACAACAAGCAACATCAGGAGTTCCCGCCAGAGAGTCCGATCAATGGGTGCCTCGTCTGGACTGGGAGCAGTAAATTTCTAGGGAACCAAGGGAGCCTCTTCTGAGTCAACGTGCTCCGTATTACCTCGTATAGAACATGGATGCCTGGCTCAAATGCTACGGGAAGCCCACCAGAAAGCCACCCTAAGCGTCCCCTTGCCCTTCACAGCGAACTTACTACTTATTGTACGAGTATGTACTCCGTACCCTGGGCGAGGTAACTAATGAGACTTTCCGCAATGAAACCCGTGCGAGGCCGCCTCTTCTACAAGAGTCCCTCAGACACTGGCGTTTGGGATGCTGGTATGTTTGTTGCATCCACTCCCCCAAGTCATTATCCGCACTTTTGCATGGATTGATTCAGACAAGGAGCCCTGATTCCCTGAACAATGTGGATAGTCGGCTCTACCTCCGGTCCATCTTTTCTCTTTCAGCGGCAACCATTTCAGAACATTGGTGTCAAGAAGAGAATACGGGAGGAGCATGTGGCAAGCGCCACAGACTCAAGAATAGATTGGGTGCAACTGCAAATCTCTTTCGCGGGCGACGCTATGCAACAATCAATCACGACGACGCCTTGGATGAATACTCCGTCTATCCCGTAACTAACCCGCACCATGCTGGCTTGGAAGCACCAGGGCTCCTAGGCGTGCTCTGACCGGTACTGTACTGCGCCAGATGGGAATATATCAACGCACAGTCGACCTCAGCACAAAATATACAGGTGGTCTGGTCGTCCTGGTACTCCGTGCGGAGCATTTTCAATCTGCACAAGTTGCCCGCCGGGATTTGAGCGACCACTAAAGAGGAGAGGCGCCCGAGAAATGCCCAGGCCCTCACCTGGGCTAATCTCCAGGGCTCCAGGACCTCTCGCCTCCTACGAGTAAATGTGTGGTACGGAGGGCCTCCAGTACCGACCTAAGCAGGCACTGGCTACGGGTGTAGGTCAAGAGTCAAGAGACCTGAACCAGACATGCAAAACAGAGCCCTCGACCAACTAATTAGCTCAACTCACTCAGGTTGACTAACTTAACTAACTTTAGTCCATGAGCCCTTCATGCAGCTCATCTCCAGGGTACTCCGTGCTCTGCAAGTGCGCAAAACCGACCAGCGTACGAGGGCATCGCAAATCCCCCTAGCGATCACCCATCCTTATTCCTCCACACAGAGGATTCTTGCCAACTCTTCCTTCCCACTACCCCCAGAAATCGCCTCGACTAGGAAGTAAGCGATGCCCATCTTCCTCGTTTGAACCATGCCACTAGCTAGGAAACCAATTATCGAGAAGGTGAGCCTTCAATCGCTGCATTCGTTCATGCTTCCGTGGAAATGACTGCCTTCAGAATCCCAGAGAATTTGTTGATCTGGGCTTAGGATCGTCATTTTCTGGAAATACATGCTAACGAAACCAGCCGGATGAATCATGATAGACACCCACTCTCGACATCGCCCTCCAGAGTTCTAAAAGGCTCACTTTCATTACAGAAACGAGCACTGCGTACTCCGTAAGCTTGAGAAATTTGGCCTGGAGCGAACGAGGGTACGTACCATCTGCTTCCGTTCTCAGCGTCGCTCACGGGCCAGGGCCCACAGATCCCAACCCCAAACACCCTACTCGTGCAAGGACAGGCTACGAGTTTGTCCAAGCCCGAAGCGCTGGAAGGTGTCAATCCTGTTGGCTGGCCCTGGCGGCCCTCTCGGCCCAGAAGGGCGCCTTTCCAGTTTGCATCCGGCTTCCGACTTATTAATTATTAATTGAGGGATGCGATATTATCAGCACGCCAAATCCTAGAAAACTATAATTCTCATTTGTGCACTTGCTGTCCTAGGGACCAGTGCAAGGATCCCGATCAAGTGCCTCATGGTTGCCAAATGAAGTGTGCAGTACGATTGAGGGCGAGAGTCCAGTTGTAATGGTACTTTCTCCATCTCTTACCGCAACTCTCAAGCCTCAACTGGCTTGAGAGAGGACTGGTGCTATACTTGTACCTTCTATCAATGGTGTTTGTGCCAAAAGGTGCATCGTCACAAACGGGCCAAGGGTACGACTGGGTCTTGCGATGAGCGAATCACTGGAACCCAGGCACGGATGGAAAGGTCTTGTCAAAATGTATCTCGTCCACATGCACGGATATCGAATTCAACTATCTCCGTCGGGAG
>Ga0105239_10003214_pt1 | contig 20213 bp, 18 predicted proteins | sample KBSC44metaG_FD_92761 | JGI IMG/M metagenome (GOLD analysis project Ga0105239, IMG submission 92761) | Corn rhizosphere microbial communities from Kellogg Biological Station, Michigan, USA - KBS C4-4 metaG | ecosystem: Host-associated > Plants > Roots > Rhizosphere > Soil | place: Michigan, USA... | reverse complement strand
GGTGGACGAAGACATGCCGGTGATCGCGGTGGCGCCGAACGGCCCGCTGCTGGACAAGCTCAAGTCCAACCTGCAGGAAGTGCGCGCCCGCGGCGGCGAGCTGCTGGTGTTCGCCGATGGCGCAGCCAGCATGGACGGCAATGCGGCGCGCGGTTCGATCCTGCGCATCGACGGCGGCGGCGATTTCATCGCGCCGGCGGTGTTTACGGTGCCGATGCAGCTGCTGGCCTATCACGTGGCGGTGTTGCGTGGCACTGATGTGGATCAGCCGCGTAATCTGGCGAAGTCCGTAACGGTGGAATGAAAGCCGGCTGCTGTTGCGACGCAGATGTGGAAATGAAATAAAGATGTGACCTAGGTAATAAAGTTGTGCCCTGGGTAATAAAGTTGTGACCTGTTCTGAGGGGTGCTTGCTATTTCTCGGCAAGCGCCTTTTTTTGTGATGTCATGTCTTTGATGGCTGGCACTGAGGCGACAAGACGTCCATGTGGTAAGGGAATAAAGTTTTTTCTGCGCCGAGGCTTACCGTTTGGCGAGCGCTTTTTGACCGGTATGATCTATGCGGCCGCCCTGTTTGGATTCAGAGCGGATAGGTCTGAACAGGGTGGCGAATCGGGGCTAAGGTCCGGTGACGTAATTCAAGATCAGTTCGTTCTCACCGTCCCGATGGCCCATCCTCCTCGGCCTCGATTTCGCGCGACCGGTAGGTCCATCCCTCCACGGCAATACCTAGCTTTAGTTCGTGGGGGATGTTTTCAGTCAGTAGTTCCTCGACCTGACGTACGACGGCAAGCGCGCTGCGCGCATTGTCCAAGGTCAGTTTGGACTCCAGCGACGACAAGGGTTGGTTCATCGCGTTGGAGCTCATCACTGCTTCGAGCTGTGCTGTGTTGAGCACACGTCGATTTTGAACGTACTCAGGCTTCCCGTGTGCGATCTGATTGCGGAACGTCAGCAGTGCTTGAAGTCGCTGCCAGGGCTGGGCTCCTCTGTCATAAGCAATACCAAGGTTTGAGCACAGGAGCCTAATTTTCGCCCATGGCGAGATTTGCTCATAGTCGGCCCATCCCTCAACGACTCGATAGCCGATCGCGTTGCATAGAGCCTCGATGGCAAGGGAGCTCATGACAATTGAAGTCAGGATGTGCTCTTCGCGGAGATAGATCGGAGTGTGACGTTGAGCTTGGAATAGCGACGCCGCTGCCATCCTGATGAGCATGTGGTGCGGGGAGAAGTATCGCTCCTCGATCACCTCAAAACGCACTGAAGCATCCTGCGGCATGCTGTGCTTCCCCCTTCATTGGATTCTTGGATCAGAGCCTGGAGGGCTCGCTGCGGCTGCACGCGCGCGCTTACTTCTTATGAGGCCAGCAGCAATGGTTTAACCGGCGCCGCGGTCATCCTTCCTGGCCGGGTCGGGTCGGTTGGCTTTGTCAATTTGCCAGGCACCGATGCCGGTCATGACACCGGCCGCGCCCACGAATAACCAGCGTCGCTCATCGTTAGGCAGGATAAAGAAGGTGACGATCACCAAGCCTGCCAGGCCGAGCATGCCCATCCCGAATCGATAGCGCCGGACGTCCCCTTCTTCGCGTGGTGGATAGGAAATCACGCGCCCGATGCGGCCAACGATCTTGCGCGTCGGTCCGCTGCTTTCTCGCAGCAGCGCGCGGCGAATCACCTGGCGTTCTTTCTCAGATAAGCGGCGTGACCCCTCATCGTCACTCATCCAACCATCCTAAACGTAGCGTCCAGTTCCGCGGCATCGATCGCTCCGCTCTCGCAGAACTGGTTGTAGAAGTTGCGGCATAAGAGGCGCTTGCGCTCTTCGCTGGGGGGCGAGTGTTGTTCGCGGGCCCACTCTTCGACCAGTTCGCGAATTTCCTCCAAGAGCTCCCACTGGACGCCTTTGCGCGTCCGCACCCCGGTGAGGAGAAACCCGTGATCGATCCGGGCTTCGGCCAGGCGAGCGAGGTAGCTGACGTCCGGCCGCGTGGCGTCCGCCTCGTAGGCCGCCTGGGTGGCTTTGCTGACCCCTCCGATGACCGCGAACTCTGACTGGGTCATTTTGAGCCGTGTTCGCTCCAGTCTGAGTCTATGCCCAAAAGTTTGGGATTCTTGATTTTTGTCTGACATCGTAAGAGAGTCTAAGGAGTTGCACACGGAGTCAAGGTGATGGGAGCCACCACGCTCGAACTGTCGGATATTCGGCAAGCCTTTGTCGATGAGGGGTTATCGATCACGGAATGGGCGGACCGGCATGGATTCCCTCGAGGAAGCGTGTATGCCGTCTTGAGCGGACGCTGCCAAGGGCGACGCGGGCAAGCGCACCGCATTGCGGTGGCCCTGGGATTGAAGGCCTCCCACACCTCGATTTTGACCGAGAACGCTACGTCGCCGGCAAGCCCGGTGTTGGTCGATGGCGCATCGACGTTGGTGGCCGCTGAGGAGGATGCCCCTATGAGCTGATGTTCCGGGGGCTAGAAATGACTGACCCCAGCTTTGCGGGCTGGGGTCGTCAAAGGAACAAAGCGTTGGTCGCGCTGTTCCCCATTCTAATCCCCTTTCCGCACCGAGGTACAAGTCCCGATTTGTGGCGGGAGAGGTGCGTCTTCCCCTTTTCCCTCCATTTCGGATGGGTCGGTCTTTGGCCCGCGGTTGCCCTATGGCTGGCGGCCGCGGCCGGAGGGTTGGGGCGTGGCCAAACGAAAATACGGATTCGACGAACAGAAGATCGCCCGCTTCGAGCGGGAAGGGCGTGGTCAGGGCCACGGGGCATCTTATCGGCCATGGCTGACGATCCAGGACGTGCCCTCGCAGCGGCGCTTGACACGCGTCCACAGCTTCAAAACCGGACGAGAACACCACTTCCTGTCGGATCTGGAGACCGGCCTTTTCTTTCTCCTGGACTGGTCGGATCAGGTCACTGACATCCGCGAGCAGTTTCCGCTGGATCGGGAGCAAACACGGCAGTTGGCTCGGGACATGGGGATCGCTCACCCCAAGGATCCCACCACCCAGGTGGACATCGTGATGACCACGGACTTCCTGGTGGAGATGAGGGGAACGAAAGAGACGTCCCTGACCGCGCGCGCCGTCAAGCCGGCTGACGAACTGGACAAGCCTCGCATCATCGAGAAGTTGGAACTCGAACGCCGGTACTGGCTCGCACGAGGCGTGGCTTGGCATCTGGTAACTGATCGAGAACTTCCGAAGCAGCGGATCATGACGCTGAAGTGGCTTCATGAAATGCGCTCGCTGGAGCACCAGTCGACGCCTTATCCGGGGTACTGGGAAGACCGTTGCGATCGCTTCGTCGAGCAACTTCGACGCACGCGCGGTGGATCGATTCGCCAATTTCTCGCACGGCTTGAGGAAGGCCTTGGCTTCGCCCCCGGCGATGGGATGACGGTGCTTCGTCATCTGGCAGCCAGGCAGATCGTCGTCATCGATCTGGATCGGGCCTTTTCGACCAGTGATCCGCTGGACCATCTGGCGCTGTCCGCCGCCACGAATCGGGTGATCCGGAGGGCTTCGTCATGTTGAGACCGGGCGATTTGATCGACTACGACGGTGATGTCTCTCGACGCATACGACTCCTCTGGGTATCGGACTGCGGCACGGAAGGTGCGGTCATCCTGATGGAGAACGACAAGGCCCTTCCAGAGTTGGTGGGCGTCGACGTACTGACGGATGACGTGAAGTCAGGTCGAGCGAAGCTCATGCTGGAGGATCCTTATGCGGTCTTCGTTGCCGGTGGAGATCTGAAGGATTCCTACAAGGCCATCCGTGATAAGGCCTGGCACCTTATTGAGGGCCTGGTGACACGCGTGCCGGACATCTTCGTGGCACACCGTCGGTCTCACTTAATCAAGGCCATGATCGTAGCGATCGAACGAAAGGCCGAGGTCATTGATGGATCGAGCGATGAGGCGCGCGACAAGCAAGGCGATAAGGCCAAAGGCGTCAGCCATAACACATTCTACAAATACCTGCGCCGCTACTGGCAGCGGGGGATGACACCTAACGCTCTTATTCCTACCTATGAGCGAAGCGGCGGCAAGGGAAGGGAGCGCGTGATATCGAAAGACAAGCGGGGGCGGCCGCGTAGGTATGGAAGGGAAAGGGGCATCAATATCAGCGAGGAGATTCGCCAGGTATTTCGCGTGGGTATCCAGCGATTCTATGCCAGTGCTAAGAAGCGAAAATCGACGCTCAGAGGCGCCTACAACGACATCATCAAGGAGTTCTTCTCAGACAAGCGCGTGGATAGCGAAACGGGGAGGGTGACGTATCAAGAGCGGACGGGCGAGGAGAGGATGGATGATCCTACCTACGAACAGTTCGTTTACTGGGTCAACAAAGACCAATCGCGTTTAGATATCAAGCGGCGCCGGATGGGCGCCAGGCTGTACGACAAGGACTTCCGAGGTCTCATCGGAACCTCCAATGCCGAAGTCATGGGGCCGGGGGACCGGTACCAGATCGATGCCACCATCGCCGATGTCTACCTGGTGTCGCGCTTCAATCGCGAATGGATCATCGGTCGCCCGGTGATCTATTTCGTGATTGATGTATTCAGTCGGATGATCGTGGGCCTCTATGTCGGCCTGGAAGGTCCCTCCTGGGTAGGCGCCATGATGGCGCTGGCTAATACCGCGGCCGATAAGGTCGAGTTCTGTAAGTCATTTGGCATCGATATCGATCCAGAGGACTGGCCTTGCCATGCGCTCCCCGGGGCTTTGCTCGGTGACCGTGGCGAGATCGAAAGTCGCCAAGTCGAAACGTTGATCAACAACTTCAACGTCCGTATCGAAAACACCGCCCCGTATCGGGCTGACTGGAAGGGTGTCGTTGAAAGCCGGTTCCGTCTTCTTCCAGCCAAGTTCAAAAAGTTCATGCCGGGGTACGTGGAGCCTGACTTTCAGGCCCGTGGCGGTCGCGATTATCGGTTGGATGCGGTGCTGGACCTTCACCAATTCACCCGAATCATCATCGAGTGCATTCTGTTCTACAACAACCATCACGAGATCAAGACCTACGACAAGGATCGTGATGTGGCGGGCGACGGCGTGCCGGCCATCCCCAGCGAACTGTGGGACTGGGGCATCAAGAATCGCTCCGGCGCGCTTCGCCCGTTCCCTCAAGAGTGGGTGAAGTTCAGCCTGCTTCCGGTGGACGAGGCCACCATCACCATGCACGGTATTCAATTTCGGGGGTGCTACTACACCTGCGCCAGGGCGATGGAGGAGCGATGGTTTGATCGGGCCAGACAAGAGAAACGCTGGTCGATCCGCGTCTCTTACGATCCCCGCGATCTGGACATTATCTACCTCCACGACACAAGCCAGAAGTTTGGCTTTGAGGTTTGCACGCTTACCGATCGAAGTCGGTCCTATCGACACCTATCCTCATTCGAGATCGATCAGCAGGTGTTCCTAGAGCGTGGCGGACAAGCGGATCGTCGCGCCCCCACCCTCCGTGCGGGCGCCACCACCGACGCGGCGATCGAGAAGGTCATCCGCGAAGCGAAGGCTCAGGCGCCATCGATGACTGGCGTCAGCGGCGCAAGTCGCATTAAGAATATTCGCAACAACCGTGCGGCGGAGAAGGCGATCAATCGCCAGATCGAGGTCTTCCGGCTAGGGCGTGCTGCCGATCCGCATAGCCCGCCGCCAGCGAACGTCATTTCCTTGCCAAGCATCGCGACGGCCGTCGAGGACGACTACAGCTCACCATCCATCGCGGAGATTCTCGGCGAGGAGGCTGACGATGAATGACCTCGAAGACGTGACACTGCCGGAGTACGCCGACAACCCCTTCATCGCTCGGCTGCCGCCGTTGGTCTCCCAGAAGACTCTATATCAGCAGCTCAAGGATCCCCCGACCTGGGAGGCGAGGGAGTGTCAGTTGCCGCCGTTCTTGCGAAAGCATTGCATCGCGCGCCTCGCTAACTGCTTTCTGCCGCAGTCTCGCCAAGTGGGCTTGGCCGAGCGCGTGGGCCTCCTGCTGCGGCAAGGCTATGTAGGTCGCAACCCGATGACGCACGCGTTTATCCATCACTTGCACAATGGTCTGGATCGTATCCAGGCACGCTCACTGGATGCGGAGGTTCGGCGCCCTGTCCGTAATACGGCCAGCAGCTTTGCCTTGCTCGGCTGCCCGGGTGGGGGAAAGACCGTGGCAATGAATCGGGTGCTGGCTTTGTACCCCCAGGTGATCCGCCACCACAAGTCGTTCAGTGTTGTCCAGATCGTCTGGCTGCGCTTGGAAGCCCCGGCGCTGGGATCGTTGAAGCAGCTGTGCATCGATTTCTTCGACGCTATCGATCAGCTCATTGGCACCGATTACGTCAAACGGTACGCCACTGGCGTCACCGTGGAACAAATGCTGCCTTACATGGCGCACGTGGCGAATCTGCATGCCCTGGGTGTGCTGATCATTGATGAGATCCAACACCTGAAAGACGTCAAGGTGGGGGTGGATGCCCTCATGAAGTTTCTGGTGAAGCTGGTCAACACCATTGGGGTGCCGGTGGTACCGATCGGCACCATGACCGCTTTGCCGATGCTGCAACGGACCTTCAGTCAGGCGCGGCGATCGACGGGCATGGGTTCCTCGATCTGGGATCGCATGGCGCCTGGTGACGAGTGGGATGGCTTTCTCAAAGAGCTCTGGTTGTTCCAATGGACGTCGGTGCCGACGCCTTGGACGGCGGATTTGAGCGCTGTGCTTTACGACGAGACGCAAGGGGTCGCCGATCTCGCCGTGAAGCTCTTCATGCTGGCCCAGTTGCGCGTCGTAAGCACGAGCGAAGTGCGCCGGAACCAACCTGAGACACTGACGGATCGCCTCTTTCGGCGGGTCGCCAAAGAAGAGTTCGCCATCGTGAAGCCGATGATCGACGCTCTTCGTGCCAACGATCGGAAGCGGGTGGCGGCGTTCGACGACCTCAAGCCGCTCAGCGATCATGTGCTGTCGATCCTGGCGTCGTCCGGTGCCAGGGGCGACGTTGTGCCTTCCGCGCCGACGGCACCTCCTGCGCCGGTCTCCGTTGCTGAGCAGGGCGATCTGACACAGACCTTGGTCAAGGTCCTGGGGCGTATGGGATTGGCGTCGGATATTGCCGCGGCGTCGCTGCAGGCGGCGATCGCGCAGAACACAGCGGGTGATCCTCTGGAACTCTTCAATCACCTGAGCAAGGTCTTGTCGAAGCAGCGCCCACCGAAGCGCCCATTGTCCAAACCCACGGCACAGGAACCCGAAGACATGCCCGCCAATGACTTGCGGCGACGGGTCGCCGACGGTTTGCGCGCAGGGCAGCGCGGCTATGAGGTCTTGCGCGATGCTGGCGCCATCCGCGCGCCGCTGCTCGATGTGGGAGGTGCCCCATGCTGAGCTATTTCCCTGCCATCTATCCGGACGAGTTGCTCTATAGCGTGATCGCCCGGCTTCATGCCCATCTTGGGGCGCCTCCCTGGTTGAGCCTCTTGGAGGAGTTGTTCGGGCGGCGGATGGTCGTGGCCGATCCGGACTTGCCCGGGGCGCTGAACCGGTTGGCCCTGAAGATACCGCCGGAACGAGCACTCTCTGCGGGCTGCCTCGTCGATACGTTGACGCAGTTCCCCTACTACGCGGCGTTCCAGTCGCCGCAGACCTGGACGTGGGCGCATCGCCGCATGTGCGAAGGGAAGGTATCGGATGTGCACATGCGTCTGGGGTTGGTGGCGTTTCGCACACCGTGCGTGAAGCGACTTCGGTTCTGTCCATGTTGTCTGGAGGACATGAATGCACGGTATGGGGAGTACTACTGGCGGCGGGACCAGCAGCTCCCTGGGGTGTTGGTCTGTCCGATTCACGCGGTGCCGCTACGCGAAAGCCAGGTGGATCTGCCCTACGGCAGTCGACACGGTTACATCGAGGCGAGCGATGAGACCTGCCCTGTGGAGGCATGCGACGTGGTGCCGCCGGCAATGGCCATTCGTGGTGAGCCGCTTTGGCATCTGGCCATCGCGAGCGCGGCCTTGCTGAGGGAGCCGGCTCTTCCACGATCCCCGGCCGCATGGACCGCCTTTTATCGAGACTGGATGCAGCGGTGCGGCATGGCGCATGCGCCCCGGTACATGGATCAGGAGGCTCTGGATAGAGCGATGCGTGCTTACTACGGCGCCGTGCTTTCCTGGCTGCCGGCGGTCATGGAGCAGGATCGTTTCCGCGGCGACTGGTTAGCGGGCATGGCGCGCAAGCAGCGGAAAGTGATCCATCCTCTGTATCACCTGCTCCTTCAGACTTGTCTGAGCCACCAGACACTGTGTTCTCATCCCTTTGGCGCGGGCCCCTGGCCATGCCACAGCCCTATCCATGGCAAGGGACGGCATACCGCGGTGACGCGATGCGCTATCCATCGCAATCACGACCATTCGGTGGGCGTCTTCGCTTGTGGTTGTGGCTACGTCTACACCCGAACCTATATCGAAGCATCCGGTGATCGGGGGCCGCCTCGCTTTCAGGCATACGGTCCCTTACTGAAGCCGGCCTTGGGGCGGCTGGTGCGGTCGGGGGCATCACTGCGTCAAACGGCCAGGCAACTGAACCTGGATCCGAAGACCGTCGTCCGCCTGGCTGGCCAGCTGGGTGTAGCCGTTGCCTGGAAGCCTTCCCAGCCTCGAGCTCGTGCCGTCATGGCGGTGCGCGCGAAGAAAGAAAAGCCGCATGCAAACCCTAAGGTGTCCGCGACGAATAGGGACTCCGTCCCCACGTCGACGCGGTGGTCGCGGTTGGATGAGGTGCTGCGCGCGCGTATAGCGATCGCCGCCCGGCGCATCCGCGATTGCCAACCGCCCAAGCGCATTTCCATGGCCGAGATCGAGCGAGAACTCGGTCGGTCGGGCTGGCTAATGAAGCGCCGGCAGCAGTTGCCCCGGGCAACTGCTGCGTTGAAAGCGGTAGCGGAGAGCACGCATGTCTTCCAGATGCGTCGCGCCGCCTGGGTGATCGGGGAACGGCGTCGGTGCGGTCAGGGGCTGCAGTCGTGGCGGGTCATGCGTCAGGCAGGCTTGACCGCCAAGCATCTCCCCGCGATTGATCGCTTGCTTGCAGGTGGGCAGCGCCACCGCAGGAGCGTGTCATGACGCGTCTGGTCTATCGCGGGTTGGAAGCGTCGCCCGACGTGCCGATCCAGGTGTACTGGTTGGCGGGTCTACACCGCAGCGATCAGAACGAATGGTGGGTTCGTACGGTATTTCGCGCCCAAGGAGGCGGTCAGCTGCACGAACGTCTCCTCCCGATCGGCCTGCTTCCGATTCTGAGTCTGGGGATCTGGTTTGATCAGGAGGTTCTCCAGGCCGATGGGGCGTATGGCGAGGATATGGAAATCCGCATTCCCGACGTGTCTCGGTTTGAGGTGATGACGTCGGATCAGGTGTCGTCGGATCTGTATCCCTTGCCCGAGGGCAAGGCAGGCACACAGCGATTGCTTCGCTACCACACGCCGGATGGCGACGTCATCATTCCGGCGATCGAGCTCGTTCGCTCGTTGTTCCTTCATAACCGCGCCATGGCGCTCGCATTGATGCGCCCCTCGGGCCTCGAGCAGCTCTACTACCCGCAGGCACCTGGGCGAACGGGCCATGCTGTCCTTCAATTCACGGGTCAGATGCCTGGGCAAGTTCTGGGAGAGCGGCTGGCTAAGGAGTTTGCCTGGCTCGTTCTGGACGTCAGCGCTCGGCGCGCTTGGGACAGCGTGCTGCGTCATTCGCTCGGGCAGCCATACGTCATGTTGGATCCGCCGGCGATCGAGCACTCGACCTGGTCCTTTCGCGGGGTGCGCCACGGTAATCAGTGGTTGGTACTGGAACTCTATGCCATCTCGGGGCGCTATCTCCCTTGCGATGAACTGGACTATGGCCATCCCTCGTTCCGGCGCGTTGTCCGCGTGAGGCACCGCGGTGAGATAGAGCCCGGCACGACACGGGGACGAGGCGCGCGAACGCGCCTGGACACGGAGGCCGAGGAATGGACGCTGAAAGCTCAGCGGATGGGTAGTGCCAGCTACCGTCAAGGCAAGGTGGCGGACATCGGGATGAAATGGACGGCCTTTGAAAACCCGGTCGTCGTGCGGCGGGTGTCCCAAGCCGTCCCCCGGCCCGCTCAGGACGCGGCGGCGAGTGGCGAGGCGACGGAGTTGCCAAGGGAGGCAGCCGACGTCGCTCGCCCGGCCAAGCCTATCGAGGTGGCGGTCGGTGAGCGAACGGGCCACGACGCGTTGCCGGCCCTGGACTTCAAAGTGTTGAAAGCACTTCCTCGCGCCTGGATCGGCGACCTTGCAGCCCTGGAGGAGGCGGCTCACCACATGCGGGAGCTGCTCCCTTCGGTGGACATCCGACTGTCCCTGGTCGCTCTCAAGCCAGGGCGGACCGTGTCGATGAATGGCCAGCACACCAGGCCCGCCATGGTGATGGTGGTCTCGCCCGAGCACGCGGCACCCATTGCGCTACTGGACATCGAACGAAGCGGAATCCCGGCCTTATCGCTGATGGCGTTGCAGTTCAAAGCGGCGTTACCGGCGGCTGATATGGAAGCCTCGATCCAGTCGATGCTGGAGGGTTTTGTCGATGCCGGTGGGCACTGGCCGACCAGCGTGGAATCAACCCTGCGGGAGCGGTGTCTGTGCACCCGCATTCCGAAGCTGTTGGTCCCTCGTGAACATCGCCGTCAGCTGGGGCGGTTCTGGGCTTGCCGCCTGATAGCGAAGCTCGGTTTGTCGTAATGAGGAATTCGACATTGCGCAACCCATTGGGGATGCATCACTGAGTGAGAGGTGTGTCATGCAAAAGTTCGAACGAACGAAAGAGGATGCCGATCGCCTGACGGGTGGCCTGTGGGGCATCCTTGTGGCCAGCGCTTTTGGTCAAGCCCGCGAGGCTATGCATAAGGACCCGCCCGGCGGTGCTCACATCCGAGATCGAATCCCGGGTATGTCGTGGGGCATCGAGGGCGCGCAGGTTCTCTGTCTGCTTGCCGCCCTGGAGCAGACAACGAAGATGGACGAAAGGTTGGCGGAGCGTGCTGTCGAATGGGCGCGATTGGGCATCTATTACCCGGAAAGCGAGCATCGCTTCATCGAGCTGGATGGTCCACTCGCGACGCCGCATCTTCATGGTGAGTCGTACGCGGCCCTTGAGGGCTATCACCGGCAGGCTATCGAACAGAGCGCGCTGCTTTTCGTGGTGCCATTTCTTCGCACCCGTTTTGGCGGCGTGGAGGCCATGGGGCGTGACTTCCTGGCTCTATGCGCCGCGGCGATTCATGATGAGATCGACAAGGCAACCCTTGTCATGGCCATGCTGTGGTCAAAAGCCCTTGTGGAGGGCCTGCGTGAGCCCTGGAACCAGGCGGCTTTCGGGCTTGGAGCTGTAGCGTATGCACTCGGTATCACGAAGGCGAGTGTCGATCTGGTGGTGGGCCTCGTGCCTGGGCATATCTCCCATAAGGATTCGCACCGAATGCTCTATCTACTTTCCGATGCGCGACAGGAAGTTGAGATGACTAACGTCTTTCGGGATGCGGTCGATCTTGCTGCCGCGCCGTGCCCGGAGCTCCGGATACCCATGCCCCTTACTGGCGCCATCGCCGGCATGCGCTATGGCATGGCGGGGATTCCGGTCGAATGGATGGCGGTGCTGCGCGGACGGGAGCTCGCGAAAAGCTGCATTGATGCGGGCACTAAGGTGCACTTCCTTCTGAGCGTACAAGACGGTTAGCGCCTCTGCTCTATGCATGTGGGAGCACTATGTCTCGATAGTTCAGAAGTCAGCCTAGTACTTGGCGTTCCATTCGCCCGCCGTAAATGTCTTCTCGCATTTCTGACTGGCGTCAACCAGCAGGTGTTCTTTATATCGCGCCGAGACGAGGCTCGGGTTCGATTGTGACCAAGAAACCCCGATGATGCTCATGACCTAGCGGCCAGCTTTGCCACTGACATCTCTGCCGCTAATAGTCAGGGCGAGTGACTCTAGCTCTTTGTAGGCCACGATCGCGATCTGCGCCGTGTCAACGGGCGCATGGGTGCGACGTAGATAATGAGCCACGGCCATCGGTCGCCAGCCGTGCTGATACGCCATGGCTACGAACTCCCTACGTATACCGCGCAAGGTACCGTGGACGCCGCTACTTCTTGGATCCCGAATCTTCGCAATCGCTCGTGCAATGGATACGGGCGAGAGTCCACTTGTAGAGTCGCGTTGAGATCGAAAGGCGTAGTCGATCTGCGCCCGATGCTGACGGATCTTCGCGCGATACCTCCGCCACGCCGCAAGGCAGATATCGGGAAGCCGTCGCCATACGAGGCCGCCGGAAGGATTCCTCAGCTGAACGCGAAGCTTGCCATGACGTATCTCTAAGTCGCCGCCTCGAAGTTCGGCGATCTCTTGAAGCTTCGCGCCAGTCCAAAACGCAAGGTGCTGAATGCAGCGATCGCGAAGTGCGCAGGTGTCGACCTGTTGAGTGCGATCCGTATCCACATGCTTACGATACAAGTCGATGATCTCCGGTGGCGAGGTCGAGGTGCGTCCGGGTGCGGGTTCGGGGCGCCAAGATCGAAGAACCAACACCATCGATACGGGACATTCGCCTCGCGCTGCCAGCCAGAGCAGGAAGGCGCCCAGTATCCGCTTTGCCTGAAGAAGGGATCCGCTGCCTAGCGCCTTAGTGATGTGTGCGCGGGCCTGCTGAATAGGGTCGGGCGACGTTAGTGCATCAAGGTAGCCTCGCAACGGTTCGTCGCCCAGTTGCCGCAGGTCACTGCTTCCCATCCAGCGCGCAAATCGCTCAATTTCGCGTCGATAAGACCGCTGGGTATGGAGGGTCAATGGGCGCTCCGTCAGCCACGCATCGAACGCGGCGAGCATTGTGACGTGAGTTTCGGTCATATCGACATCCGGCACTTGCAAATAGACTAATTATGATAATAATCAATCTATGCGCTACCGTCGACCCCGTGATGAAAAGGACCTGCGCGGGCAGGTATTTACCCCGGCTACCATTGCCGCCCACCTGGCTGGCCTCTTGGCCACGAGGCACAGAACGTTGCTGGATCTCGGTGCTGGTCAGGGTGCGTTGATCGAGGCTGCGCGCCAGCGCTGTGAGAACGGGCGGTTCACCGCGGTCGAGATCGACAGGATGAATGTCAAGGCGCTGTCTCGCCTCGGTTCACATGTCGAAGTGCATCGAGCCGATGTCTTCGACGCCGCCAGGTTGAATGACATCCTCGGGCGGCGGTTATACGGCGCGGCGATCGGTAATCCGCCCTTTGGAACCCGCCGGCCTCAAGGTAGCGCGACGAGAGAGGCTGAAGCGTTTACCTTCCAGGGATGGTTGCACGAAGACCTGTACTTCTTCGTTCAGGCGTGGAGACGCGTGCGCCGCGGGGGCGAGTTGGCCATGATCCTCACCGGCTCATCGTTGACGTCGGCCAATCATCAGGCCTTCCGTCGGTGGCTGCTGAATCACGCGTCTGAGCTGCTTGTGATGGAGCTGCCTCGAATGGCGTTCGTGGGTGCTGAAGTACAGTCCTACGTGGTCCATGCGATCAAGGGAAAAGGAGCTCCGCTCAGTCGGATCACGCTGCAAAGGCTGGGCGATGATGGGGCTATAGGTGATCCGATCCATATTGCCGCGGAGCAAGGCCTGCAGCGGATGGACTTCACCTACTACAAGACGATTCGCGATTGCCCGGCGCTTCTATCGAATGCCCCGACGCTCTCTATGATGGACGTCAGGCTGATTCGGGGCACCTGCAGCAGGAATGAGTTTGAGGCGATGCATATTCCCAATGTGCACACCACGAACTTCCGAGAAGCCACCACAAACATGCGGCTTACGTCGTACGCCGGGGAAAATTTGACGCTCGCGGAGCCTGGCGACATCCTCGTGCCCCGCGTAGGGTCGCGCTGTTTACTGAGGCAGGCCTATATTGTGTCTGGTCGACAGCCCATAACCGACGCAGTGTTTCGTCTGCGCGCACCGAAGATATACCGGCGCCGCATTCTCGATACGTTCGCCGGCGAGACGGGGCAGCGCTGGAGGGAGGCGCACGCACGAGGCTCGTGCGCTCGGTACCTAACCGTCAGCGATCTGCTCGCCATGCCTGTCACGGGCTAACGCTCGCGACAACTGATCGAGCTTTCCTTCAAGGCGATCCGTTAAGCCGTCACCCGGGCCATGAAGTAGTGAACAGGACCGACGCCCCGCGTCCGGTCGTGTTTTTGTGTTGGAAAGTCATAGACCACTCGCGTATCGCGATGCGTGCACGCAAAAAGTGCCGTGGCAATCGATGTCGGTTTGCTCCCAAAGGCGCCGAGCATCAGCAGTTGTGATCCATCGTGAGGGAGAGCCCGATACAGTGTCTGCAGGCACTCGAATGTTGATCGGGGATTGTTCGCTGCGGCGAAAAGAATGTCGGTTTGTGGCCCTTGCTCCTCAATCACGTCGGCATGATGCAGCAGTGACTGCATTTCCCAGCTCACCTGGTAGGGCGGCACGCCAAAGACCATACCCAGGCGATCGATGAAATGCCCTTCATCTTCCGCGAGCAGGCGCCTCAGGCGAGTTGATTCGAAGCCGATGCACGCGGCCAGATAGGCATGCCGTTCCGCGTGGAGCTCGGGACTGAAGCCTGGAATGGCTTGAAAGGCCTGGAATCGGGTGCTCAGCTCAAACGTTCGAGGATAGGCGGGGCCGATCAGTTCGGAGTACTCCGTGGGCTCTATGTACAAATACCCAAGATCGGTGTCATGCAAGTACGTACGAGACAGCAGTAGTAGTTCGGGGAAATCCAGCGTAGTGGCGTCGATGAGTATGCGGCGAACGGCGATGTCGTCGGCGTAGTCCGCGAGTTCATCGATGCGGACGACGTCATCCCCCAGATGAAACGAGAATCCGAGATGATCGTAACGGCAGTGGACGGTTCGATCCGCATTTGCCTTCGCGAGTTCGACGGAGTACCGGCCTCGCTCATCGACCGGTGTGCCCACAAAGGCGATATCGCTTCGTTCGCGGTAGATCTGGCGAGATCCATTCGGAATCAGATCAAGCTCGGGGAAAATGACGCTCATTGGAAGAGCTGCCCGTGCTCAGGATCCTCTTGCCCAACATCCCATTTTCGATTGAAGTCGCGTAGGAGCGATTCAAACTGGCTTCCGGTACCGGTGAAGATGGTGTTGACCTGCGATGCGTCCAGCGTGAGCTTTCGTTTCTTTCGATAGCTAATGCCGAAGTAGGGGCTGAACATGGGGTTGGGTACTAGGTCCGTATGGGCAATGCTGTAATCGCTCTTGTTCTTCGTGTCCTTCTCTTCGTAGAGCACCGACCAGACCTTGGCCTCGCGAAGCAACTCCAGGGTTTCGGCATTGAGCTGAACCTTGCCAGCATCTTCGATGGAGAAGTGGTTGATCTCAGGCTCGCTCTGACTGGGGCGACGATGCGCCGTTTCAAATAGCCGTCCAAGGCGCCGCGCAATCTCAGCCAACTTCTCTCCTTGCGTGCCGAGATTTGGGACCTGCTCAAGGAGGATGGATTCACTGACGGAGCGCGCGGCTTCGGCTTGGGCTTCTGGGGAGATGACGGGCAGGCCATGGCTGAGAAGGTCGCCCTTCGCGCTGCCATCCAAGCTCTGGGTGAGCGCCGCGCGACACAGCTCTACGAACACGCGGAGGTTCGGCCTGGCAAGCGTGCACAAGCGATCGAAGCCCGAGTACAAGAGATTCGGTCGCTGTGGCAGGCCGATATACAAATAGAAGAGCGCGCCGTAAAGATTGTTCTCGATCCAACCCTTAAAGGGGTTAGCGTCATTGCCCTTATCGTACTCTCGAAACCATTGGATGACTTCGTCGGGCCGGTGCCGCTTTCGGTGGAGGATGCATCCTGTCACCACGCTGGCGGCTGGTTTGGAATGGTCCAAGAAATCATCTTCGGTTAGCGCGCCGGAACTGGGATGCTTCTTCAGCGCGCCGCGTATCAACTGAGATAGTCGATTGCGTAATGCGCTGTCCTGAAGCACCTTCTCAGCGATGCTGGGCCCATCCCAGCCGGGAAATACGGTCTCCGCGAACTCCACGACGTGGCGGCGGTAGGTCTCGCTGAGGCGTTCCTCCAAGAAGGCGGGGTCGCTAAGCTTGGAATAATTGAAGTAGGTCGTGGGCATGCGTATGCCCTTTTCATGCAGTCGAAGCAGGAGAAGCTCGGACGCGAGCAGCTTGAAGTCCTCCGGTACCTGTTCAAGAAGAAGTTCGATATCGATAGTCCTGACATCGTGAACTTCGACAACCTGCTCGTTGGCGCTGGTTTCAAAGTCATTCACTGCGTGGCGACGCATGGCGAAGTTGACGGAGTAGCGTGCTTTCGCGTGCTTAACGGCATCACAGACGAGTCGGCGCTGATTGACTTCCAGATTCTCAAACTCATCAACGAAGACCCTAAAAAACAGATCGGACAGTCGTGGATCATGCGATGCGAGATCTTCGGCGATATCCTGCAGGAGATCCTCATAACGAAGAAACTGCGGACGATCGAGCTTGGGATTCTGCAGCCAGCGCTCGAGGCGGATGCGCTCGACTTTGGCGAAGTCGCGAATCTGGCCGAACCGTTCGATCCGGCCATCAAAGTACTCCGCGGTGACGACCGAGAGATTCGTTTGATGGAGCTGTATAGGACCGTCCTTGAGTGGGGCGCGCGCCAGCGCATCCAGGAAGGAAGCGACCTCCGTCAAGATGACGAGCGTGGCATAGTGGGAAAAGGCACTATCAGCGTCGCGGTCGCCGAGCCAGCCCGGCTTCATGAGGCCACAGAATGCGGTGTCCGAACGCCAGTACAGACCGATGCGGCCTAATACCACACTGTCAATATCGGTTTTCTGGGGGCTCAGCTGGGTGGGGTGGCAGAGATGACGAATGAAGATCGTCTTCCCGCAACCACGCCCACCTTGGATACGCAGCGACTTCCGATCGCGATCGAGATTGATGCGAGGGAGAAAGGGCGGGAGGATGAATTCTCGCGTGACATCGAGCGGCATCTGCTCCGCGCGATTACTGGTAAAGGCTTCGGCCAGCTTGGCAGTAGTGGTCGACGTCATGGTTCTTCCTCAACGCTGGAGCAACGGAGCCCAGCCATTTTGATTGGCGAACATTGCCTTTAGCGTATTGTTCGGTGTGGCGTCGTGAAATCCAAGCGTCATGTCCAGACCGAAGCGGTCCGATAGCGCTGGAACAACGCCGCGAGACTCGAGAAGGCGTTTGTAGAACTCCCTAACGTCATCGACGGCGTTCACCCCATCCCGCCTCCATACATGTGGGTTGTCGCGTTGGCCACAAAAAAAACCGCATCGATCGGTTAGTATCTCTGCGGGCGATACATGGATTCTTGGGTGGCTTCGCGCGAGCGCGTCGATCCCTTTGGGGTGGGCGACGCTAGGAATGTAAATGCAAGGCACTCGCTCAGCGAGTTTGCCTATGCTATAGGCTTGGATGAAGTCGCCGAACTGCATGCCGGTACCTAGGCAGTCATCAATAAAGATAAAGGCGGATATCGGTGCTCGCTGAGTCGCTAGGCCCTCGGCGCGCATGAAGTAGCGGTCCGATACACCGGTCGTTCGCTTGAAATTTCGCAGCACCGTGTCGCCGCTCTTGGCGACTTTGCCGGGTAGAGACACCGGAACGAAACGGATAGGGGCCAGCGCTTGGCCGCGCCTGGGGCTCCTGAGGATACTCACCAAAGCGTCAAAGTCCGCGGCTATCTGGACTTGGCAACGTCGGAGCGCCCGCATAATCACCATTTCCACGATATGGCGATTGGTGCTGGCCATCATGTTGTCGGTGCGCAGTACAAGGGAGTCGAGCAGGTGCGCTCCCAGGTAACGTTCTCTTTCGTCGCGAAAATTATTCCACCACGCTGAAAATACGTGGGGCGTGATGGTGGTTAGGACGCCTCTATGATCGAGAAGCTTTCGAAAACGCCTTTCGACGTTAATAGAGAATCGACCATAGCTATCGGGGACTTCGAATGCCATCGCATAGTCCTTTGCCTGTACATGTACGCAAAGCCGCCATCCAGGAGGCATCGGCGGGCCGATATAAAGCTTTAATCAAGCGCCCCAGCCGCCGTCCCCTGGGGCAAGTTTAGCCTCATAGGCGTGGTGGTTGTCATCGTTGACGCGGACAAATCCGCTCGGTATGTTTTTTGAAGGGGTCGGCTGCTGGAATCTCGCATAGAAACCAAAGCCCATCTCGAAGGGGGCGTTCGGTATCGTATGTCGCAGAGACGTGACCGTCTCTAACGATGGTCGAGGCGCCGTGCCTTAACGCGCTGTGATGCTAACTGCGCGATTGCGTCCGGCCTGCTTGGCTGCATAGCGCGCGATCAGCCTCGACGACTGCCTCGCGCCAGTTCGCTTCCTCAGGGCCGGCGACATAGCAGCCAATACTGATCGTGCAACGTAGGTCCTTGCTGGCCGACAGCGCTATGGTTTCGCTTTCCGCCGCTCGCCGCAACCGCTCCGCTGCCTCTTTCGCTGCGGGTTCCTCGGCGTAATGAAGTAGCACCATGAATTCTTCGCCGCCCGCTTCCAGGTTTCGCATCGAACGCCTTCGGGCTGCGCACCCCTATTCGGCCCCGACGAGCTGTCCATTAGGAGGGCGCCCAGGTGCAACCATGCGTTCATAGATCCTCGCCTAAAACCATGTCCGCCGAGGCTTCCTCCACCAACAAACACGAGCAGGGCGGCTCGCCCTGGTCCAACCTCGTGTGGGTAACGTTGACGGGTAGTTGGCGTTGGCTGCGCGGAAAGTCCTCAAGAGGTGCGTCCAGTGACGCTGGGCGTCCGAGCAGGAGTGTTCGTCATGACCAATGTGTCAATTCATCCGTCTACACTGGACGGCATTAAGGGCCTTGCGAAGCTCATCAAGCGAGAGCAAGGGGTGTCCCATACCATGGCGCTATCTCAGGCCGCCCGCGCCGCGGGGTATGAGAACTTCCACCATGCGCGCCGGCACCTCGCGCGGCCCGCGCGCGCTCCCGTTGGCCGGCAACTGTACGACCTGTACCTCACAGCCTACTGGCGTGACGGCGATGCGTCCGGGCGGGAGACCCTGAGAGTTCAGCTCACAGAGTCGTTGAAGAGCCTAGTCCCTCCGTCACTCGCGCGTTCCTTTTCGAAATACTTCCGTATCGACGCGGAAGACCACCTCGAAACTCGCGACGACATCCGCGACCAGGCCGCCGCGAGGAAGGGACTCGTAAAGCGCTTTGCCGAGTGGCATGTCGACGGGCTCAAGGTGCGCCACCCATCGGTACCATTCGGCTTCTGGCAGGGCTGCAAGCAGCCGGTTCTGTTGCGGGTCGGGAACGGTGGCCATAACTCTCCTCATCGCAGCCCTTCATGGATTTTAGTGCCGGCATATTCCCGTTCGCGGAGGATCTCATACGAGGCGGCCCTCCAGCATGGTCACGCACAGCTGCACGGCCTTCGTCCTGGTGTGTGTGCCGACGTACAGAGCTGGTGCTGACCAGTGCGTAGCATCGTGGTTTCACAGATGTCGCAATCCGGCGACAGGAGTTCATCATGGACAAGAACCGAATCGAAGGCACCAAGCATGAAGTCAAGGGCGCGCTGAAAGAGGCTGCTGGGAAAATGACCGGAAATCCCGCCAAAGAGGCGGCCGGTCGCCTGGAGAAGGAAGCAGGAAAGCTTCAGAAGGACGTAGGCAAGGCGCGTGACGACGGTAAAAAGCGCTGAATATATGGCCAGGGAAAGTTGAGATATCACCGGTCTCTTCATCCTAATTACGTGCAAACCCAAAGAAGTTACCGACAAAGAAGCGGGGGCTTCTTTGCTCGGCTGCGGTCGCATGATGACTTTCCCATAGGGGGTTCATATGAAAGTAAATCCCGATCCGACTGAAGAAGGTCTGCTCCGCTACCGAGCAACAAATGGATTCTTTGACCTCGCCGACTTCTTTGTAGTGCGCAAGAAAGCGACTCGACTTGTGCCGTGTCGATGCAGATCCTGTTGTATCGAGCCTTGCTCGGGCAGCTGTGGCTGCCAAGCATGCGCCTGGCGCTCGGCAGCGGACGGGCAGCCAACGAAGAGAGGCCGGTTGCAGCATTGAATGATGGGACAGAAGATGCGAGGCGTCTCACTGGACGCCTGAAAGACGCACTCG
>Ga0105239_10003213_pt1 | contig 20213 bp, 14 predicted proteins | sample KBSC44metaG_FD_92761 | JGI IMG/M metagenome (GOLD analysis project Ga0105239, IMG submission 92761) | Corn rhizosphere microbial communities from Kellogg Biological Station, Michigan, USA - KBS C4-4 metaG | ecosystem: Host-associated > Plants > Roots > Rhizosphere > Soil | place: Michigan, USA... | reverse complement strand
GGGTCGTCGTCGTCGTCGTCGTCGTCGTCGTCGTCGTCGTCGTCGTCGATGACTGATCCCTCCGACTATGACTGAGCTACGATACGATACGATATGACATGACAGGATGGGATGGGGTGCCTAGCTACCGATGTTGGGTGGGTAGATAGGGTAAGGAAAGCGGAGGGGTGGGTCCGATGGCTTCGATGGCCGAGAGACATCTTATAATACGTTATATATGATGATACAAATTAATAATCAATCAACCCTTCTGTTTCTCCCTGAATGGTGTGGATTGTGTTAGTCCTTTTAGCAGATCGATTTTGAGAGTCCGAGTGCGCGCCAAATAGACTAACTGATATTGTAAAAATATTGAACTTGGTGGTCTAATTATGACTCTATGTTGACTGGCACAACCGAGTGGGGATGTTATAGCGAATGTGATATCATAGATTACTACCTAGGGAACTACAGCACTATAACTAGAGAACCACAGACGAGAGTTTTCCAAAGCTGCGGTCACGCATCCAATCTTCTGCCCCCTTCCTATTATGATTGACCGAGTCATACACCCTTGTTTTCCAAAAAATCATGATTATTCGAAAGTAGGGGGATGGGTATCATCGTGGAATAGCTGCACCACCACATGATGTGGGTTTGATTTTGCCGTTTCCTCTCCAAAATTAACCAGCGATCTGGTGTCAATCTGCTCCCACTCAAACTCGTGCTCTCTTCTCTCTTTGTGCCGCACAAGAGCTTCATCAACGTCGCTCATCCGGGGCCACGGCGTCGGGATCCTCGTAGTTGACTGGGACGGTGGTGCTGGTACAGGGTGTCTGCGAGGCCGACGAAGATGGCATTTCCGATCTGCTCTCGATCGGCGCGAGTTTATCTCCACTAGATCGCTTGTGAGAGGCGGCAGCTGCTGCGGCGTCGGGGGCAACAGCAGAACTACGACGGCGAGTGGCTTCCGCGGAGGCACCGCTTGCCACACCAGATACAGATTGACGATGGCGACCGGCAATGACATCAAAGGGGTCGGACGAGAGCTGGAAGAGGGACTGTTTGCGCTCGCGAACTTCGAAGGCCTCGGCGGGCGTCAACATGGTCTCGCCGATGCCAGCGGTTTGCTTAGCTGTATCCAAAAAGGACTGGTGTCAGTCATGCAGACAGGTCCATGAGAGGACGTAGAAGGAGAAGAGTGGTTGGGGCCTTACAAGAGACTTGTTTCCGTCCGTAATATGGATCATCCTGAGGTTCGAACCCGCCTGTTTTGCTGTTGCTGAATTTTCGAACGTCCACGCCAGTAACGCTGTATTTGCGTTCGCGATTCCAGTATTCTTCTTCGGGCGTCAAGCCAGTAGGTCCCACATCCTGGATCTGCTGTTCTGGATGGAAATGTCAGGGTTCAGGCTTCGACGACGGGTAGTTGTATACCAACTGGAGACTGGTTTTCGACCATAGTAGGGGTCGTCTTGCGGTTCAAAGCCACCTTTCCTGCTCTTACTGAATTTCCTGACATCTACCCCATTGATGCTGTACTTTCGCTCACGGTTCCAATACTCTTCCTCGGGGGTAAGGTCGGTGAGGCCAACATCCTTGATGAGCTCATCTGGAAAATGTAAGAGTCAGCAACCAGACGGGAGTGAACAGACCAAGATTAGATGATAAGCGGGAGAGCAGCGGACAGCATTACCTGGGACGGGCTTCCGGTTGTAGTATGGATCACTGGTGCCAACCATATTGACTGATATTATGAGCAGTTCCAAGGGTACCTAGGTATAGTAGTTGTTCACAAGACAGCTGCGGGAGGGCCGGGAGGAGGAATCTTATAGGAATAACGAAGCTGGGGTCTAGCCTTACCATTGCTCCTACCGAGAACTCTAAGTCTGGGTCAAGCGATTCCAGCGAGAGGGAGGCCAGGCAGAGAGTGATGGCACCCGTGTGGGAATGGCCAGAGGCACGCTGAGGAATCAGGGCTGCGGACATGATGGCACAAGGCTTGGGCTGGAGCTTGAGCTTGGGCTGGAGCTTGAGCCTGGGCTGGAGCTTGAGCACGGTATTCGGCGAGAGCATTGGCAATGGAATGGTGGCTGATCAGCGGATTGGGTGTTGAGTAGCTTCGGTAGGTTTGATGGCTGGAGATCGTGAGTCAAGACGCAGTCAGTCTCCTGACCCCGCCCGACATGGTAAAAAGATAATAAGGGCGAAGAGGATGAAGCTGGGGAAGAAGCATGGCGGAGGTGAACATGGGGGAAGTGCAGGCGACGAGGGAGGGGAGGGGCAGTGATAAGCCGGGACGAGCTGGGAAACGTCATCCGATTGCCTTGCCCTGTGGGTTTGCGGCATGCCTGTTACTTAGTATTGCTTAGTGTGCTCGTATTGATTAATAGACTGGCCCTAGTTCGTCCTCCGGGAGTCTCTGGGGCGTCCCTGCGAGCCTAAACACCCCAAACTTCACTTTTGTCGCCTCGAAGAAGCGAGCGGCGTCCAGGCGTAAGCGCACCAAGTCTCTCTGGCCATTAACCTTGTTCAGCCTTGATCTGCTGATCTGTGCATTAGAAGGAGGATTGGTTTATTGTCGTCTGCTCTTTCGGAATTTGTTTTGATGGGGACACCGCGGTGAAACTCATGTCGCACAATTACTCGGCCACGCATTTCAGAGATGGATTGATCAACACTGATAAGTTGAGGACTCGATGTCGGAGAAACAGTATCTGAAAATAAAAGGGCCGATTGGCAACTGACTAGCTAAACCAACCTACTCAGCAGCCGAGGCTGAGGATTGCAAACTGTTGACCCAAGAATCGGTTATTTACGAGTCCGAGCTGGAGGAGAGAGGTACGTACATAATTACATACAAAGAGTCTAGAGCACCTCAGCCGTAGCCGTGTCTCCCTAATCACTTATTATTAGGAGCCTCGGCTCGAAGCTTGAAAAGACCATGCCATGTATCCACCATTGTGCTGTGATTGGAGCGCCACCAACGTCAGTCATTACCACGACTCATTCAGGAGGAAACACTTTTGGATCTGGCCATTCAACTCTGTGCTGAGGACAGGTAACATACCAATCTCAACCCTCCCAGCAATAACTTTTATGACGCGGTATAGTACTCTCATATCCAGTTGTTCAATGCACAAGCACACACCCTCAACGCCTTTCTAACCATTTCTCCCCAATAGCCTCTAGCATGTCAAGCTTGCCGGGAACTCAGTTGAGCTGCCGGAGATCAAGCCGGAGTGAACACTAGGAATCGCTTGCTTTCGAACGCTCCTTCAATGTCAGATCTGTCTCATCGATCTCGTCTTAGTGTCTGTCTACCAGTTTGCTACTGGGTCATCTCTATGGTCATGTTCGTCCAAAACATCTCCGACATCGTCCTCAGCATCGTGATCATGTTCGTACGGATAATGCCCATGATCATCTTCCTCTAAATAGTCCGCCGAATAGTTGTTGGTCCCTAATACCTATGGCATTATCCTGGAGCCACAGCCAGAAAGGGTCAGGCCGGTCATAGGCAGGTTGGTCGAAAAAAGAGCCGTGGACTCCTTCTAGATGTCCGTAGCACTCGGGGCCGCTGTCGAAAACCTTCATGCACCCTTGCACCCAGCATATGTGGGCCTGACAGTTGGTGCACATCATATGGTTACACCCTGCTGTTCGCTCAATGATCGCAAGGCAATGTGGACAGTTTCTGGCGTCATTCTCCTCCTGATACTGCTTCAAAAGCCGATCCTGCTCCTCATCGGCTCGAAGGGCTGCCGCCTCCTCACAGTTCACGTTGCCATGACTGGGGGTCTTCCAGGTAGTGCATATAGCAGTGAAGCATTGCTCACAAGTAATCAGCTTTCCATCGGTGGAGACTAGACAAATATTCGGACAATTCGGTGTGGGGCAATGCTGGAAATCTTCAGGTTTGGTTCTTATGTACCCCTCAAGTGAATTCTCGAGAAGCCCCTCATATGAGTCGTTGACTAGGGCATCCTGGAGGTCTCGAAGACAAATTGCTTGCCCGCAGCCTCCTGAGTTACCCCAGCAGCGAATTGGCATCTTGCTCGCGTCAGCTGCGTTGCATTGTGCCTCGAGACAGGTCCGACAATAAGGATGACCACATGACAACTTGACAGGGTCTTCTGGTTGACAATGACGCGCTGGACAAACATCGGTGCTCTGGCTTTTCTCAGCATCTTGTTGTCTCGAAGAGGCACCAAGGATGATTTCGCTTGCCAGTTGGGCCTCTTGCGGATTCGCGATCAATGAAAAGTGTGACGGATGTCCAGCGGGCTCCAGTCCCACTCGATCTTCTCCGAATATAGCTCCTAGTTGACCAAGCAGATATCCACAGGACTCCTTATCAAGATCTGGATCCAAAGGGATGTAATGCGAACACCGACTTCGTTCTGAGATCGCCGACTTTAATGCCTCACGGCTCGTTTCGAGTCTCTCGTCCGGGCCATAAAACGTGAGTCGTCTCTTTTGCAAATCTCTGTAAAGGAACACTTGCCCGGGTTCGCTGAGGCGACGCAGTTCCTCCATGCCCCTGGTGGTGCCGTAATAGTCATCCCATAGAGCACAACCTTGGTCATTGACAATCACAGTACCAATCAGCGGACGCTCAATCTCTGACCTGGCCTTGACCACTGTCGATGAGTCGGATCCAATGATTCGGATTTCGACTGGCTGACCCCTCCGGACAGCTGGTCTTGAAATCCAAACACCGTCCTCGCGATCGCTCCGCAACACCTCGATTTCTGGTGCGATGATGGTGTAGATTGCGGGGAGGACTCGAATCCGGATAGTAACTCTGGGTTCTAGGTAGATTTCTGAGCCGATCTTGGGTAGCCGAGGCTCATGTAACACTTGAGCACGTCTGGCGTGTGAAGGATCTGCAAAGCGCACGTATGCTTTCACGAGGCTATTCGCTGGCTGTGAAACCACATCGAAACTCCCAATATTACCTCGACCACCACCTGCTTCCCCGACAACACGCTCGACTTCATCTTTGACCCCTTGCTCTGACAGTGTCGTGGTTGGCTTTCCGAACACGATTCTCATGTATTTGGTCCCCCCCCTGAGCGCAGCCGCAATCTCGCCCTTTCCAGTTTTTGGATGAAGATTCTTCAAGCCAAGAGACCAGATGGTTTTGCCATTTTTGCGGCGTTCCGTGTACGGCCCAAGCACAGAACATTCCAGCTTCCGACCATGGACCAGACCATGTTTCGAGATTTGCTTCAATCCCTTCTCGGCCCGCTTTTTACGATTGTAGTGGACCCACCCGACCTTGGATGGGATATGCCATGTACATAACACTGTTGAGAAACGGAAGTTCTCATATGATCGATTCTGTTGATCTTCCGCAGTGGCCAGCGACTCGACTTTGATGACTTTGGCTCCGTCCCCAAAAGTCACACGGGCGCCTTTCAAATTACGCTGGGTTGAGTGTTGGGCTTGGGCCTGGGGACTTCCCGGGACGAATTCTGGAGCTTCGCGTCGCAGGGAAGGAACAAACACCTTGGCTTCAGGCCTCATTGCAGAGCTGGCAGAAGTGGTTTCTTGTGTTCGAGGATGCAAATATTTGCAGGTGGCACCGCGTGCGCAGTAGCCGCGAGCAAAATCTCTGCACGGCTCCTTTTCCATCATCGGACGTCGAATTTGAGCTCGAAGGAGAGGAGGAAATGGTGTTGAGGCTTCAGAAGGGAAGGTAGGCTGAAGAGACGAGAAGAAGAGAAGAATCTGTCCACCTACCGATGTAGATAGATTGGGGGGATGTTTGCAAGCAAAAACACGTGTGGTTGAGATCAACGCAACGAGAGGAAGATATATACCTTCAAGAAGCCTACCTGTTTGCTACCCAGGCAGTGAAAGCAAGTGAATTTAAAGACAAAGGCAGGCCAGTGAACGCCGGTGCGGTTCCAATGCGCCTGGCTGTGACTTGGCATTGTCGTCGTCGTCGCGCAAGATGGAGCTTACCCATATACCTCCCTGTGTCGGGTTCACTTGAAAATGACATGTGGGGAGGAGCAAATGAGACGAAAAAGCTCAGCACCCTAGATCTCTGGACACAGAGGAACCGAAGCCTACCCGGGGACTTGCATGCCGTAAGGGCTTGTCTGTCGTGGGTGGGCGAGGCTGAGAACAGAACACCATCATCAAGTGCATGTATACCCCAGGAAAACTGGAAATAGGGTCCATGTGCCACTGATGGTGGTGGTGGATCAGTGGATGATTGAGCGGCAATAGGAGCCAGCAGGATCACATAAGCACACCATTCGGAACGTGGCAGAAATGGAATAAAAGCATGACCCAGGGCAGTCGAGAAAAGGATTTGGCCATATCATTAGACTGATGAGAAGGAACTTGGAAAGACGAGAACTCAAGAAATTGAGGATAGGAGGAAATGGGTGATAATATTTTCCGTAGGTGTGGTAGTGTAACTAAATACCTAGAATGGGAAGGGCCGGACCTTGGATCGGTATACTATACTACTACATATATATGCTATAAGATACTACAGAGGGTGGAGAGTCAAGACGAGTGGCAGTATGCCCAGGTCAGCAGCACAGCAAGACCATTTCTATATCATTAATAATGGCCTCTTCCACTCCGTACCTAGGTACGCAATTCCAAGTCTTTGTGAGGTATCTCGTTGCTTTTTTCTAACCTTTTATTTCCAACGACAACAATACGACTTGAATAGGAACTCACCAGTACAGCTAAAAGTATACTTACCCGTCATGGGCTCCGTACATACATATATGCAAGGGATTGCCATTGTTATACAATCATTGTGGCCACATATTTGGATACCGGGTAAGTTTTGCCCCTCGTCGAAGGGAGTGTTAGTGTACGATCGCAGACGAGAGCACAAAACTTTATGGAACCAGAGGTTTGATAGCATCAGCATCATCATTACGATGCCCGTATTTCATTGCTGACTTGGATGCCTGGTATACAACTCTGCTTATCCCTCAGTCCTGAGACTGATGGGCAGAAGTGCTCAAGGATCCAAACTACCTAAACTAGGGTAAGAGTACATTTTGGTTTACAGAAAATAATTTCCCCCCAAGGCCAGGCAAGGGATGCTGAAATCCATTTCTTGAATTCCAACTCCCCTTTGGGTCCTCGGTCCCTTTTCGTTTTCCGGTTTGATCAGTCGCGGTATGGAAGAGTGCCGAAGCAGTATTTTTTTTGGTGGTGTGGAAGAACAATTTGCGTTTGGTAGAGGCTTTCTGCCTTAGCGGTGCTCTTTTAAGTGACAGTTGGGTATCCTCTTCTGCAAAGAAATGGGAATGAAAATGAAAATCAAGCCGTTAAACCGCAGGTATCTCAAATGCTCCACGTTTGGGCATCCGAGACTAGCAAAGGCGCCGACTCTTTCCTGAAAACCAGGCCCATTCTACCGCTTGAAAATCCCATCAATAACAATTTTTATCGCCGATCATCCCACCTTGATTTTAACCATTTCCCTCTGCCAATGCTCTCACGACTGACGTGAGTCCAAGCACCGGCCACCAGTAGAGAGTGAAGAGAAATCGAGTTTTAATACCACTCCACACCTGCATTAAATCGAAATTCCCCAATAGTCTGTCTGTGAACTGTCTGATGGTTGAATGCTTAAATCGAGACGCTTGCAATGCAAAATAAGCCCTGGGAAGGACGATGAGTAAACAGAACGATGTGTGCTGACATACTAGCACGATCTAAACAGAGATGTCTCTCGACATGCAATATTGATCGTGATTCTTGTGGGAGAACCCTTCAATAGGTGAATTGGGGTGGGAATTGCTGATCCACGACATTAGGTGTTGGGGTTGGAGGTGCGTATTGGTTGGGAGCATTGAAAGTCTTCTGGTTGGCACCAAACATCTCACCTTCCGGGGTGATTGGGGGAGTGTAGAGACCGTGTTGCACCATGGAGGGAAATTGAGTCTTCTGAGGTGTGGCGAATGTCTGGAAGTACTCTTCGACCGCTGGCTTGACGACAGAGACAGGTGGCGTTAGCTCGTAGGTGGGTGTTATGGGTGTCCGGGTGGTAGCGGACATGGCAGCTTTCTGAGCAACAAAGTTGGTCAGGAGTCTTGTCACGTTCGAGTACCGGGCTGAGGCATATTTCCGAGACAAAATGCTTGAGGGTTGGTGGACTTTTTGCAACAGCTCCATGACTGTAGTGCTGCAGAATTGAGAGCCGAACTCTGTGGCACGTGCTTGAGGGCGGCCAAGGATATGTCGGGCCAGGACCAGAGCGGAAAGAGCCAGAGTAGATGATCGTTTCGAGACAAACTCTCTGTGATAAAGGGCGATTTCTAGAATGTAGAGGGTCAGATTTTCGGTCTCAGGATCGTAAACATTGTCCTTTACGACCAGTCGCATAAATGAGTCCACAGTTGGATGACCGATCACCCAGCCGAGCGTCGACAAAACATGCCATTCCATCTGCAAGAACATATCGTCATCATAGAGCGAGCAGCACATCGACTTGAGCTCTTTGATGGTGGGAACCTTCTCTTTCTTGTCTCCATACTTGGAAGCAATGAGCAAAGCTGCACACCCTACCAACTGGTAGTGTCGCTTGTACACTACTCGTTTGGAACAGTATCGGTCGAGTAAGTTGATGGTCAGGAACAAGGTTTCAGGCAAGAGTTGGAATGCCGAGTGGGCTTCGACGAGGAAATCCAACAAGTATGGTCTCATGAACCACTGAATCTCAGTCTGGATATCGATCGAGTCGACGTCTGGCATGGTCTCGAGCTTCACAAATTTGGTTAGTGGGTGCAACACAAAATGATCAATTGTCTCCCACTCACATCCATCTTCAACATATGCTCTAGCATGTCTTGCTGGTAGTTTTCCGCATCGAGACGAGAGAGTTCAGAGGCCATGAGATGTTGTCGGTGTCGAGCAAGTTCCTTCGCATGATCAGGGTTTTTGGTGGCTGGTCGCTGAGGTTCATCGAAGACCTCAACAATACCACCACTCTCGTAGCCACTGTCATTGGACCCAAAGGATGAGATTCTGTTGAAAGCCATATTGGATGTCGATTGCAGCTGAGACTCAGAGTAGTCTCAGTCGGAACGGAGTGATAGAGAGTAGGATGTGGGTGTTGAAAATAGGAGATAATTAACGACGAAGATTAGTGAATGACAGCCGTTGAAATTGATTTTTTCAAAAGGAGTGGAATGATTGCACAATCAAATGAGCAAGCAAGACTGGAGGTGGCCAGGAACCAAGGATTAGGTGAGTTCTTCTAGACTGAAAGTCTGGTACGTGCGCAGACACGTTAGCTACCAATGATTGGGATGCTAGGGCAATGATACTAACCAAAGGGGAGGGAGACGGCACAATGATTGCACGATCCTCGTTACTAGGAACTCAGCACGAATGCTTCATTTAGTCAAGGGTCGGAATGGGCACGTAGATTAAGGTGCTCGTGCGCTGATAAGGTGAAGGTCGCGAAGGTCGAATGAACGCCTCCGCTGGGGTGAGCTTGGGGCTCCTGTGAGGAATGTGGTATGAATTGGACACCTGCTGTATTGCTTCTGCAACAGGGTTAGGTTGGCTTCGTGTTGGCGGTAGGGGGTCAAATAGCGAAAGCACTGACCTGAGAGATTCAGAGGCAATTGAGTATTCTAGACTTCGTTTGACCTCGGATAGACAAGGAGACGTGGAATCTGAATACAAAAATTTATCAGTCAGCCATTGTTCAGAAGGAGCATCAAAGTCATGGCATGGCATCCAAGTGAAGGCTCAGTAGTTGGATATACGTGACAAGCTAAGGGGCAGTTGACGCGTGTTCGTCACTATGAAGTTCGGTGGTGTCGTGCAGCTCGAGTCTTCTTGTTCGAGGGGTCCTTTATCCTCTTGTCTCCCTTTGAAGCACAGATAGGGGCATGACGATGACGAGATACGGGGTCGATATCCCTTCACAAGGGAGATGGTCGTGACGATGTGTGCCCAGGCGCAGCACAGTGATGTGTCCCCTTCATCGAGGGTAGGTCGTCCTCATGTCCTTTGTCTGACGTACTGGAACCAATTATCGACTCAACCTCGATCAGTTTGGGTTGGATTTCAGGCGAGGGTACCCAGTGTACCCAGTGTAATGTGGAGGTAGTGATCAGATGCAGTCAGATGTAATGTCTTGCCGGCCAACGCTGACTGCAGGTAGGGAAACAAAATGCTAGATGCGAATGGACAATGACTGTGTCTCAGACCCAGGTTTCCAGAGGGTACTTTCATGCGGGATGCAGGGTGCACTCATTGATTGGGGATGCTTGATGATGGGTCCAGGTCGAGGGAAGAATTCCAAGTTTGCAGCACCTCACCTTTATTAACGGTAGTCTCTTGAACTGCTTCCAGTCGACCAAGGCAGGACGTTATCCAGAACGGTCTCTGCGAAAACGAGTGCAGGGTGGTGATTGGAGGAGCAGGAGTCAGGGTCCCTGGCTGTCGAACAAGGCTCAGGAGAAGTTGGTGGTAGCTAGGAGTCGTGGGAGGTTTGTCGAGGACATTCGAGAGAGGGAGGGATCTGATGGTCCAACGACAGAGGAGGGAAAGGGCGAGGATAAAAGGACGAGGTCAAGGCCCTCGAATGTCCTAGGTGTAGGGGAAGGGAGAAAGGAAAGAACGGGAGATGGCAGAGAGATGAAAGAAAGTGAGTGAGTGAACGAGTGTGAGTGAGTGTGAAATGCAGACTCCCAGTTGGCTTGAGTTGGCTTGAGGTGAGTGGAGTGGAGAGGGTAAGGTGAGAGGTTGACAGGAGGAGCTGGCACTGATTGGATGCAAGCCAGCCAGACGCTTGCAGGGATGACAGGCACGGTCGGCGACGACGATATGCAGCGCAGGTGCAGCAGGTGCAGCAGCTCCAGCAGCGATGGGGGGGAGAATGGGTTTGGAGACTGGGTCAGAGACTGGGGGACACCTGCACCGAACGAGGGCTAACGAGGCCTCCGTACACGCCCTCGTATGAGGCACGGAGGACCGATTACTGACAGGCTACGGCAGCGAGTGATACCTGGTACTGACGGCTGATACCGATACGATCGCAGTACGGAGGACCAGAGTTTGGCCTGGGCAGTGGCCACTGGGGCATTTAGGGCCTGGAGCAGAGGCCTGGTCGGCTACCCAGGGGCCACCGACTACTTGGTAAGTAACTAGTCGGGTGGTAGATTAGCTGCCAACCAGCTGTCCAACCTGCCTGTCGACTGAGTATTGCCCAGTTGCTCCTGGGCGACGATGGGTCTCCTCCCGCACGGCTCAACGCCTCAACGCCTATCGCTGCCTATTGTCTCGGTTTCTCCAGGTACAATCTCAAGCATTCTGTCTTCGTCAGGGTTACAGAAACTCTGGTATCCAAGGCACTGACGGAGAGCCTTCAATATCCAATCTGTCCTCCTCCATTGATGCTCCCCTATCTCGATCCACCTGTCACAATTCAGACAGCATAATTTCCTCTGTACCCGTGACGTTTCGAAAGACCACGGTTGTGGGTGATTCTCAACGCATTCAAGTCACAATTTTGTCCTTCCTCGAGTCCCTCAGGCCCTCCCGCTGGGTACCTTACCACTGCAGCGGCATTGCAGCTTTGCGTTTGTTTTCAGCCTCCTTGCCAGGTATCATCCTCCGTACTCCGTACGAGGTATGGAGCGTTACCGTCTCCCGCACTTGTCAGAACTTGTAAATGTTTCGCTTAGCTGCTGAACAACGCACCCGGCTGGCTCTGTGGTCGCGCGGCTGGTGAGTTTGGTCAAAAAGCGCGTCAGGTCGCGTTATTGGACTCTGAGGGTGGACAGGTTCCTGTTTTTTAGCTCGCCTAATGCAAGCCCTGTCAGTGCCAAACATTCGGGGCCAAACCACGCCGGAAAGGTTCCAGCTCTCAAACTCCCCTTGGACGAATCTAATTGCCCAGGAGGCGGCCCAGGAATGAAAGTCCACTGCCAATCCCCTGCGCTTTGACGTGAGGCTCTCTGACTTGCCGTCTTTACGTCTTCAACTGAGTAGACTCCTCTTAACTGCGTGGGCTTGCTTGGGCCTGACCTTCCCATCATGTCAAGTCTCTGAGAGCTGACCCATTTCGATTCTTTGCTTCAATCACACAGGCGAAAAAGACCCAGTGTTGCATCACCATGCCTGGAGTAATCAACCATTGTGTGACTAGTATCGACAGGGGTATGGTCAGGCTTGTCCCTGGTTCGGCTGTCTCTAAGATCCAGAGATCTGCCCTATCGACGCTCTGTCGCCTTCTCCGTACTAGCCCATTCCCAATCTTCCACGCGATGTTCAGGTGCAGCATTCAGGATGTGGCCTGTGGCGTTCCTTTTTCCGTCTGTCGCCTGGTAAGTTGGGTCAATCTCCTAGCCAGCCTTGCTGAAATCAGCTCTGCTCATCTCAATCACGCGAATTGGCTGAAGGCCGTCATCCTCCCAAGGTTTGTCAAACCCTGGATGAACGACAGAAATAACTTCAATGATAGATCGTCCAATCTTGAGTCTTGTTGAACTCTGCAAGGACGACCACGGAGGACATGTGCACTCCGTACCTTTGTTTGCCGCTGTTCCTTCTCCTGCATCGAAGACTTCGCTTGCAGCTCGCAAACAATCCGTGCGCCAGTGATCTTGCCTTGATTGGGATTTGACGTTTCTGTATCCCTAGAGCGGCTACGGCTCCGTGCAACCACGAGACGCATGAGATACCTTGACCGTTACTCCTCGCCCTACATCAGACCTCCACCGTGTGACTTTGGAATGGGGAGGCTAGAATAAGTTGATGTGCTAGTTTCTTGAAATTTTTTGTACGAGTAAGAGAATGGAGTACGGAGTACGGGGTACTACTGGTAGGTCTTCGCATATTCGGTAACTGGTGCTGCTTCTGTTCCAGGTATTCATACTAATACCTAGTGGACCTTGATGACATCGTATGTATTTGAAGTGCGAGGCGCGGATCGAGTTCGGTGTAATATTATTTTTATTTCAAGCAACTCCATAGTGAGGAAGATCCCTACCATGCATACCTACGTACCTAGCTACCTACCACTCTACGAGCAACTAGGATAGACAAAAGCGAAATAACATTGCTCCATACTACGAGCACCGTTGATTCACCCTCGATGAGGATGGGTAGACCATCCAGTACAGAGTAATCTTTTTTAGTTCTTCGTTCAAAGCGGTGGCTACGAGTACTCCGTGCGTCGGGGCTCATACTTCGGTACTCATTACTCCGTTTTGTCCAGCAGAGGCTGCGTAGGTGGTAATCCACAAGTCATAACTTTCAAACCCAAGATAGTTAGTTTCATACTCTGGACGCAGCACATGATACCTGATGGAAGATTCTACCGTCAGCGTGAGAAGCACGAGTGAGAAACCGATCAAAGTGATTACGGATGGATGTGCATCGATGGGAAATTGGCCGCATGCTAAACAGGGAAGTCGCGAGTCGCGAGTCGCGTGTCGCGTGCCTTCCCAGCTAGCAGTACGGTGGACGGTATACGGAGTACTACCACGCAACTAATAATACCCAAGGTACTTAGTTCCCTCCTTAGGTACCTTAGGTATGCAAGCAAAGGGCCATCTGCCAATGTCTTAGAAACCTTAACGTCTACCTGTCTGGAGTCTGGAGTACTCCGTAATACTAGTTTCTAGCTTACTCAATATAGGTAGGGAACCAAACGATTGCCTCGTACCTGACGCACTTAGAAAGAGTCAGACTTTGTCACTTGCGTCAAAATACCCCCTCTTGCTCCCCCGCCCGTCTTGTGAAATGGAAGGGCGGTATGTGGTTCACGGTACTGGTTGGCTGGAGGGTACTAACGGGGCTTCATTTGTCAAACAACTACGAAGGAAAATTCTTTCAGATATCCATTTTACTCAAGCATCTTATCCTCTTGATTCCTCATGGTCGGGTCCCTGGACCACCTGCAAACCCTAGTGTCAGGTACGGAGTTCACCCTCATAACCGAACAGAATTGAAAACCCTTTGCTGACCCCGTGCCATACAAACTAAACCATATGGCTGTGGACCACCTGTCATTCCCCTGTGATTGCACCGAATCTCGGACGCCCGATGACATCAACCAACTTGATCTGAGACCATCAATTTGGTGGGTGACACTTGCTTGCCGTACCAGACCTGGAGGCTTTGAATCACTTCCATCTTTTCAACGCTCAGACTCATCTTTCATTTCGCTGAAGGACTACTGGTCAAGGCACGGGCTCATTTACGGACAGCTGCAAACGCTCTCCGTACATCAGTCCTTGCCCCGTCCTGTCTGAGAATTGACGATACTTGTTAATACTTCCGAGGATAGGGATTAAAGAGTGGGAGGACGCTTCTACAGTCCTTCCAACAGAGTTCTCCATTCGTGTGGTAATTTGTGGCTCAAATCAAACGATGCCCTGTCATCTTTGCCAAGTGCAGAAATCTTACCATATTCCAGCTGGACAATCTTCATCCGGTATTTTGGGAGTCTTCCGATGCCTTGCTCAGTGCCGCTGGGCCATTCGACACTCTCCATGGAGACATGCTTCGAGCGCATTGGGGTCAGGTCTTGCTATTCGACCCCTTATGTAGGTGCTTCCAGTTTATGCTCCGCATCACAGGTAGGAGTATTTCTGGGCGTCTGGAAACCAGGAGCCAATCTAGTCTGCTCAAGACCAACTTGCAAAGGCTTTAAGTCAAACCCCTTTTCGTACAGGAACAAGCAACGGATGTGCAGCCACCATGAGCTTCAATCCTAGCCTCCGTCATCATTGGCACCTCTCTGTCAGGCTGTCAGACGGGTTGAGAGCTTGAGCTAAACAGATTACAGATGACTGGCTTCAATTCCCCCACCAACGCAAGGCCGTGGACGGAAAATATATATCCATATTCCTTTGCAAGTTTCTAGGGACAGCTCACAGACCGACCCTCAGACCAGCATGAGGAAAATACTACATACTGGCAAACGGCATAACTTGTTTTGCACTCGATGACAAACTACCCTATCAGCCCGGGTATGGCTTGTACCTCGGATAGCAGGGTGGTCCCCAAATTAGGCGACGGTCGCCCTGGGAGAAACGGGCTGTTGGCAATGATTGCCAGGGCCATCTAAAGCCAGCATCAACATTCATCATGGAGCAAGCAGGTGCTTGACTACCGAAGCTTGTCAACACAATACTGCTACCAACGCTAACTTTGCGGACAGATCTCCACTAAGCTACGGTAAATAGTCAAGACCAAATCACTCTGCCCTTGCATGGCTCCTATCCACGCGGTGTTGTTCCCGACGACCAAGATTCCACATACCTATTCGACGTGTCGTACTGCTAGTACATCACATTGGTCTGGCTATTTGTGGCTTATCTCGAGAAAAGTATATATTGGATATAAGTACATTGTATTGGTTTTGTTATGCTTTGACTGATTGCGGATCTTCATATGCGGATGACTAGAGTTACACATTGGCCTGACCGGCCTGTCCACACCGTTCCTGCGTTCTCCAAGTTTATATACAGGTGCATCTAAATCTTCCAAAACCCCAGAAACCCAAAATGTACGTAGCACAACCCTTGTCCAAGCCATTGACCTGGTAGCTGACACCTGCCTCCAGTCCATCCAAATGACTAAACATAAACAAACCCACGATCATATGCGCTTCGCTGGAAATCGAAATCCCTAGTTCGTGCCAAAACGAACTCGGCGGTTTGAAGACGACAACAATGGAATCCGTATTGTCCGCTAGTTCTTGACACTATCATCCCACCTACTTCTGTCTCAGGCTGGATTTCTCCCTCGACTGCGTCATGTGACCTTCATCAAACCACACACCACAGAAAGGAGCCTCCAACACCCTGCTTCGAGTCAGGCAGGTGCTCATGGGGAAACGATGAAAACCTTCCTTATTCTACTAATCAGTTGCTTGACCAGCTGATCGTGCTTCCACCTCACCGGATCGTTGTCGTCTTGAGATGGCACCAATAAATGCTACGAGGGGAGGATGGTCCCCTCAGCCTTAATTTGCTGTTTGAAATTGCGCCCTCGAACACCCTGGTCCCGATATGTATCATGGCCATATCGCTGTGAGGTGGATGATCTGGCGTTGTTACTCCGGAGAATGTTGATGCAGTCGACGCGTCCACTGTCGAGGTAAGCCCTAGAGTCATTCATGATTGGCCCGAAAAAAGCGACAAAGAAATCTCCACGATAGTCTAGAAGGTGATTCTAAACGCCTCGTCGACTGGGTTGTCGGATAGGCTGCTTTTGAGACTTCAACTCACGCCACCTGTTGCAGTCTGGATTCTGAATCGCGCAGCGAGGGCATGTCAGAACAGTATTATCTTCGCGAATCAAAGCTCGAGTCGTCCTATCATCGCACTGGTATCCACTCAGGCACCATCGTTCGATCCAATATCGGAGCCAGCCGTCCTCTCTGCGTTGCCTCCAGAGCGTCGGTACTCTACCTGAGAGCTCTCTGCTGTGTTTCTCGCTGACCATCCTCCAATACCCTTGAGATGTAGAGCCAAACTTGCCACAGTCAGGACAATACTGCAAATCCCTTGGTATCCAGCCACGCCCAAGCTGGAATTGAAAGAAGTGCTGAAGTGCCCTCAGGTCGGGAGGTTGAGTGAGCAAATAGTCGAGGTGTTCCTGTGTTAGGGCAACTTGAGAGAGTCGCTTCGAACATAACGCCAACGCGCAGCGGTCTAGAACATCTAGCTCATCGAAGATACTGTTCATGATCTCTATCGGTAATAGCAGTATCACGGCATCTGAGCTGTCGTCTGGTGGCGGATTCTTCAGAAGAGCGTCAACCATCTGTTCACCTCATTTTAGCACTCATATCAGCGGGCTGTCAGGGTCGAACAGCTTTACCCATAGCGGAAACCTCATAAAGGCACGGAACATGTTTGTGAGCGAACGTGCAGTGCTAACTCTCTTTTGGCCCGGATATCCCAGGATCAGGAACGAGGCAGAATGGGGGGCTGGTGCGAGGTTTTAACGAACTTTGACCTGATGTCGAGCGATCAATGTGAACGAACCTCACTTGGATAGTCCTCCTCAACGACTATTGGTCATGACTAGTCCTCGTGCGCGGAGAGGACTAAAAGAAAGAACAACATGATCAAATAGCAGGAAAGATTAGCATACATACTAGCCTAGAAATGTCGCCCGCACACAATTCTGTTGCCCACAGTTGGTACGATCGAGATGGGACCCCCACATTGCATCAGCGCGGCATCCCTAAACCAAACAGAAGGCACAAGTGTTCCGCTTGAATCCCGTCGGCAGAAAGTACGGATACCTAAAGCTCTAGCTCGACAGCAAGGAGGCCTTGCCTTACGACAACTCCAGATATTAGCTGACAGAAGGGCGCAATATGGCTAGCGCAAAGAGAGTGGACGAGTGGGCTCGTTTCACAGTTCCTCCAATGCGCCAGGATCTGAGGATTTGGGTCGATCCAGGTACGTATGCCTACCCTGGAAGTGCACCCTGTACTCCGTACGGAGCGCTCGTATGTCCATGGTGATGAACACTAATATGTATCTAGGAAAGTTGTCACCGGCGTTCAGCTCAGTGAAGGAAGGTAGAATTTTACCTGGAGCTGGTACCTAAGCTCATTTCGATTATCGTACTCCGTACATTGCGTTCCTCCGAACCCTGCTAGCTTGAGATTGGCGAGACACTAACTCTCACAGACCCCCAATAAGTTGCATGTGAACAGCTTGAAGTGAGGTGAAGAGGGCTCCAAACTCCGAGACTGCATACAAAAACCCTTCTCCAGACAGTCATGAATCCAGCCTGGCGTGATTAGATCTGGACCACCAACAGTCACCGTGAGGCCTCTATGGGTTCGTGGATCGATGGGCTGGTCTTGAAGTCTAAGATTTGAAAGTCATTGGAAGCCTGCCCCCAGGCTTCAGGGTACTCGGTATTCAAGCCCCTGGACCAGATGGGGAGCTTTCTCAAAATGGACCTAGCGTACACGGTCTGGAGCCAGTGACGCACAGAACCACAGCGATCCCATGCAATCCGTCTGCCGCGCTGTTGTTGAACAACCCGTAAGCAGAAGTGATCGACGGGCAGAGGCCTGCCCTCTTGCCCAAGGACATGATTTTCTTTTTTGCGTCAACTCGAACTCGATTCGCGCCCCAAGACCGAGGAACACACCCAAGCAAAGATGTCACCACAGTCCAGATTGAACCTCCTTCTAAGTTGTGCTAACCTCAGAGGCCCGGTCCAGTCAACGTAAACGAAAAGCGCAACTCGATCACTGAGAACTCAGGAGTGAGGACTCAGGAGCCGTTGTGGTCTCCTGGCACCCAAATGGATGAGTTTAGGGCCCATTTCCTTCGCAACCGGAAGTACGGTTGCGGGCCGACCAAATTTCATCAAACCAGTCGGTGGCCAGGGAATGTGGGAGAGCCGTCCATGCGGATCCTCCCCCAAGTCTTTAATTGGTTCTAGACTGCTTTCGTCTCTGAGTTGAAGTGACTACAAGCAAAGCACCGATGTCATTGATGCATCCTAAAGTCTGCTCACCGTCCTGCCCGTTGTGTTGGCTTCGGTGAGATACGAGTACTCGTAGGATGAGTAGCCATAGCGTCGGAGACCAGCCAGGACTAGGATGGCCCATCAACTTGCGATTCCCGCTAGCTCAGGAGATGCGGCGCAGCGCCAGAGGCACCACCCAAGGAGCATAAAAATCCCTGGCATTGGAATAGAATGTTGTGCACCTTTGATGAACTCCTCCTTAGGTCTAGGGAGTCTGGTATTCTAACACCAGGTGAGATCAACTACCGTAAAGCATATCTAATTAACCTGTCAAAAGTGCCGAACCCATGCCGTCAATTGGGTAAGCATTGTGATGCCAACGGTCTGGGAAATTCAACGACAGGAACATCTGAGGTCAGATTCCAGAATTTCGAAACCTTATATCTCTGCGAACCAAAGCATCTTCCTACGTGGAACCTTCGTCTCTACCAAGGCTCCTTTCTTGATCCTCCAATCTTCAAAAAATGTATTAAAAAGGTTTGTTGTTTCACAAGGTAGAAGGGAAACTTAGATCCAAGGAAACTCAAGATTCTGCCTAGAAAGACAGTCATTTGAAATTTTTGAAATTTTGCAGAGGATATACTCTAGGATAGCACACACTCGCAAACACAAACATTAAAAGAAGGACACAACAACGGAGATAAAACTCTAATAATCAACGGCTCTGAACTCAACCTCTTCTCCTGCCACTGCTGCTATTTGGCCGGGCCGTAGTCGTCGCGGGGGTACCAGGAGCCTTCTTGATAGTCTCTTCGGTAGCCAACGCGGCGGAACCCTTCTGCGCAACACCCTGAGGGGACCTCTTCTTCTTGCCACCGGCTGCACCCACCTCTTTCCCGTGTCCAGCAGTCGTAGGGCTATTCCAGTAGTAGAGCATCTGCGCGGCCAGCACAGCATTAAGGATGAACCCGGCCACGAAACCGTACAAGATAAGTTTGTCATCAACCTCCTGCAGGGTGGTGTAGATTCTTGTGAGACTGCCAAACAAGTAATTGAACACAGCGAACGCAGACAACTGGCCTGTGCCGCCCTGGCTATACACCGTCAAGATCTGGGGCAGTTTGCTGGCGATGCTGAGCGCGCCGGCGCCGGCCTGAAGCGTGGTCATCTGGGCGTCACTGACCAGCGTGTCCGACACCATGAGGGCATACACGGCACTGCCGACGGCGGCGACGAACGCGCCGGCCTGTGCGCTGCGGCCCGAGTACGCGAGGATCAGCACGCTGATGACCACGTCCTGGACGGCGATCAGGCTCGTCTCGCCGTACGTGCTGAACGGGAAGCCGTTGCGGACGTTGTACGCCAGCGAGATGACGAAGCTGGCCGTCTCGAGGAGGTAGCTGCTGAACGACAGGCCCTCGGAGGACTGGGAGGAGACGAGCTTGAGGATCTGCGGCACCTTGACCACCGACGCCGCCGTGATGATCCCGATGCCCAGCGCCTTCGAGATCGCGAGCGACACGCATTCCGGGTGTGGTGCGAAGTCGAGGTCGAGGAGGAGCGCGCTGTGGCATTCGGGGCCCAGCAGGTTCAGCGCGAGGCTGTTGAGCGGGCCCGGCAGCTTGCTGGTGATGGGTAGGAGGTACGGCTTGAGAGGGTCGAGGACTTGCTGTTGGAGTTGGTCCATCGCTGTGGTGGTGGTGGTGGTGGTGGTGATGGTGGTGCTGTGTTTTGGCTGGGGGAGGCTCGTATCGTATGCGGCGGGCGACGTT
>Ga0105239_10003211_pt1 | contig 20216 bp, 18 predicted proteins | sample KBSC44metaG_FD_92761 | JGI IMG/M metagenome (GOLD analysis project Ga0105239, IMG submission 92761) | Corn rhizosphere microbial communities from Kellogg Biological Station, Michigan, USA - KBS C4-4 metaG | ecosystem: Host-associated > Plants > Roots > Rhizosphere > Soil | place: Michigan, USA... | reverse complement strand
TTTTTTTTTATATGTTTTTTTTTTTTTGTGCGGGGCATTTTTACACGACACTAAGGTGTTGGGGGTGGGGGTGGTGGTGTTCCTACCAAGACAATCCGTTCGTGAACGTTTGAGTTTTTACTTTCCCCTGGTACCCTCCAGCGCCTCTCTGATTTTTATTCTCACCAAAGAGTTTCTTTCTGGGTGTTCCACCCTTTCTTATTCTTGTGCCGTATGCTGAAATTTTGGGGATCGTACGCCATTTTCCTTGGGGGGTTTTTGGGATGAGTTCTAGTCTCGGGTTTCTTGCACGAGCGCGCCGGCAATTTCTCGTCCTTTCGGACTTGGGAACCTTAGTTATCCCCATGTCCTCCACGGAAGGCGGGGGAGACGATGGAGGGGAAGATCTTTTCGAGGGTGTCTGCAATGGGCCGGATTTGGACGTCGGCACGAGCAGGGGGTATAGTAATGGCGGAGAGCTGGATTCCATCTGAGTTGTCCATGCGATCGAGAAGGAAGCGGTGCCATTCGCGAACGGCGGTCAGTCTGCCCCCATAGCCATTCTCGGTAGATACGCGCTGCAGGGCTTGTTCTTCTATCACGTATTGCTTCTCTGGGGTTTGGATCGTCAGAGACACGATTGCGCCGTGCTTGGCATCGAATTTCACCTGTGTGCCATCTACCACCTCGCTGGCGTATGCAAAGCGAGGGGTTCCGTCGAACGTCCAAGCCAAGCTCTCGAGTTCGGTAAGGCCAGAGGCAAGGGTCGGGGTTTGGGGATATTCAGGATCGTCGAAGACTTCGTCACCAAGGGTGATTTCGTTGCGGCCTTTCTTCCGCTTCAGATCCTTACCGTACATTTTCCAGAACCGTTCCGCGATGGCATGTGTAATGAGGCTCTTCTGAGCTTCTCTCCCATAAGTGGTGGGTCTCCAGGCTAGATTTGCGACTTGGCTTCTGACGCTCTCAACACCCTTCGCCTCGATGAGACCTCGACCTTGGCTTTTCAGGAGCTCCGAGATGCTCTTCAGGTTGGGGCTCGAGTAGAGCAGTGTGCCATGGTGTAGCGCCCTTCCCTTAGTGAGCTTGAACGCGCTCCCGCTGATTTTGAGCCACTCCGGCGGCTCGCCTTGGTTCCTCAAGAGGACAATGTCGTTACGGTCGTTCACTCTCACGTCAAGGATATTATAGTCGGTGGAGAAATGACGGAGAGCCGAAGCCACCATTTCGGCGTGTGTTTTGCGCTGGAAAGTGTTGGCATTGGGCACGATGACCGAGTAGTTCAGATTTCCAGAGTCATGAAAGACCGTCCCACCACCGCTTCGGCGGCGCACGACTGCGGGGACAACACGTCCGCGTGGTTGCTGAGTCTTAGATCCCACACCAGCCGCCTTGGATGAGCCAGCGAATTCGGGTTCTAGCCCCTCATCCAGTCTCTTCAGATCTACCTCGAGCCATGGGTTTTGGTTGCGTCCGATGACAACACACGGCCGATTCGTGTAGAAGATGAGGATGTGCGACTCGGGGGATGAGTTTGTGAGGATATAGTGCTCAGTGGCGAGATTACGGTATGGATTGTCGGACGTGAGATGGAAAATGAGAGGTGACGTGGACGCGGATAGTGCGGACAAGTCGTTCAAATTGAATGCTTTGGGGGTTTTTGATGTCCCAACCCTTTCGCTGAGTCCTCTACACCGTTGCTTATTAAAAGCTGTAGATGTGATAGAGGGCGACCAGACAGTGGCTGGCTTTGCAGCAGCCAGAAAATATCTGGAGGACAACAGGAGCGGCGATATAGCCGCCCGCATTTGTAGAAAGGGAAAGCGAATGGGTCAAGGAGCGCTGTGGCATGGAAGCTGATCGGTGGATGCCAGATGGAAGGGCGAATACCGGGGATGATGTCACGTGTCAGGCGCGTCATCAGGGCGCGTCCGAATGCGGAAAGTTAGCCGACTGCCGATGAAACCGCAGCTTTGAAAGGAATCCTGCCTGCCTACAAGTAATTACATAATTAATTAGGTGTAGACATTGCACCCACATGGTGTTTTCTCTATCTCGCTGGCGCCGTCCCGATCCCTGTAACAATCTAAGATGCTCCTAAAATTTGGCCCTAAAGGCTGCAACGGTTTTCAACACGCAAGACGTACTCGTAACGTGTGATATTGCAATATCCTACCAGGGTATGCCAACATGTGCCTGTGTGCCTGTGTGTCTAGGTCCTTAAGTCCCGTCCTGGACTTAGATATTCCAATGCTATCTTGTGCAAGTTCAAAGCTCAAGCAAAATCGTCGTCAAAGTCGTCTCAATCTGGAAGCCGGTGCGGGCCAATCATTCAGCCGTCACCAGCATCACCAAAACTCTCGCCTAAGGAGCGCGCAGCATCCACAACCTGGCAGTCCTGTAGGAGGTCCCTCGTACTCCGCCCAGCTGGTGTCCTGGGCGAGAAAAAATCCATCGTCCTCATCTGTGCTCCGTCATGTCCACTTTTGCTCACAGCGTGACAGGAACACCCTCGTGCTCGTCAGCCTGGCCCTCCCGTTCGACCATCCCCTCGGCCGCCCCTTATCAATTTGACTCGCCGCATCACATGTTACTCATCAAGGGCCCGCTGCTTTCCAATGCCAACGCTCCCGGTTGCTTCATTCTGAGTTCCCCCAATGAGCCCAGCCTCCAGAATCGGCTCCCGCCAACTAGAACCTGACGCTGCGTAAAGGCCCTGCCTAACGTCCGAAATGCGGTGTAACCTCCCTGTGTGGATTTCTTGATGTAAGTGATCCGAAAACAAGAACTGCCTCATCACTCGTTTAGCATCTTCCCACCCAGAGAGCCCCATGCCAGCTGCTAAAGTCTGGTAATTTGTCTCGAACCATCCTAGACTGTCGCTCCCCGTAAGATGCACCTTCTCAGCCAGAGTGCCTACGTAGAGCGCCCATAGGCGGAGTCTCTTGAATTGGTCTTGCTCTCCCTCCCTCTCGCTTTCCACTAGCTTCTTCCGCATGTCGTTGATCAATTTCCCTCCAAATCGCACAGGTTCTGGTGATCCAAGCACCATGTTTGCCATCAAGGCTGTCGCAAGGCATGAATAATCATGGATCAATGGCCAAGCAAATAGGTGAGGATAGATGGCCAGGTCCACATGATGGTCTGCCAGCCGTGAAATGCAATCGAATTTGCGAAGCTGCCGCCATCGAAGCACTTGATCGTCGCTTGGGACGTCGTGATTATGAGTATATTCGTCCACTTTGAAGAGCTCTCGCAGGTCAGTAATGATAGCTTTCATCAAAGGGTTCTCAATCAAGGGATCAACTGCGGCCGAGTGGTCACCATATATACCTGCTGACATCAACCGTGCCTTCCACGGTTGACTGAGTGGCCCCGGAGTCCACTCCTGTGCAGGAAAAAGCGGACGAGTCTCGAATTTGAGTGCAAAGTAGCAGTCACAGGACAGGAGATCTTCCCGAAACCACGAATCCAATAATATCACGCCCCCAGCCGTGTTCACAAGATTGCGAAGCATTTTGAGGTGCATGCGTGCGGTCGAGGTGTTGTCTACCAAGGTCTCCGAAGAGAACAGTTTCAAGATAGCCTTCAGAGTGGTCAGATCCTTGCTACCTTGTGCAGACACCCGTTGGCGCAGCTCGGTCATGGCCTGTCCTTGGTAGAATCGCGATTGGTACATCAGGTTGTCGTCGTCGGTCAGGCTACCCATCGCCGCTGCGAGAAGACTCAAGTAAGCATTTGCATAACACGTGTCCTGGTTGATGAGCACAACGTCGTCCCAACTTCTGGCAATCTCCCACGTATTCTGGGCCCTTTCGGATTCCTTCGGCCAAATTGACGGAATGAAAAACTCGTAGGCGTATCCGATTAAATTGTTGACTAGAGGCGTCATCGAAGCAAAATCTGGGTCGAAGGCGCTTTCTGGGGCAATTAACTGTGGATTCATAGTTCCTAGCAAAGTTGTCGGATCATCATTCATCATGCTAGAATGAGTAGACGGGGTCGATGCCGCCGACGTTTGGAGGCCACTGCTTGATGGTTGTGTCGAGCCTAAGCCTGGATAGCCAAGTTGTGATGGATCGGCGGTCCAGGGGTCAAAACCGAAAGGGATCAAGGTAGGAATAGTCTTGGGCTGAAAGCTATTTGTCAACGGCGATCTTTTAGGATTGTAATATGGAACACGACGTACAGACTGATGCTGTTGTCGGCTTTGCGCCTGATGAGTTGGTGATTGTGAGGATTGGGCTTGCTGGTGCGAAGGGGGGGAAAGAGGGCCGACAGGGACATTTGCGGATGCCCTCAGCTTCTTTGCTTGTTCCTGCTTCTTCCATCGCTCGTAACGATTCATGACATGCCATGACACCGCGGCGTTGTGGTCTTTCGAATCGATGTTCCCAGCATCCTTATTGACAAAGGAGAACTCACCGCGGAATGGCGCTGGAGCATCCGAGGAATTCGTGTCTTTGGTTTCTTTGGACATGAGGTATAGCTGGTCTTGCTGAGACAATCCAAAGTCCGCCACCGTGTTGTGGTATATAAGAGTCGCCATGGTTCCGCGCTTGGAAAGCGAAGGTGTTTTTGAATAAAGCCCCCTGAAACAAAATGACGAGAAACTGAAAGTTGATTCTATATGGAATTGTTCATCCTTAGCTCAGCATTTTAGATTTCCATGGAAGTATTCCCAATCGCCCAGCAGCCTAAGAGAAGCCCTCAACTCCGTCCCAATGAGGTGGTAGCGGATGGGGAGTACACCATTCGGTCTAACCCTTTCCTGCAGGTCATCCCTGATGCATGATTGGACTCAGAGGCTGAACCGATGAAAGCCGATGCAAGCCCCAAGCCCGATGGGAGCTAGGTTGGATTGTGGCTTGTAAACCAACTTTGTCTCGGTCGAAAAGTACACCCCAGTAAGTAGGGACCCAGGAGGTTAGGGGAGCTCTCTCGGGCAATAGTCTGAAGGCAAACACCTAGTAGCCAGTAATCCGACTACGCAGACGAGTAACCACTACCCTGCAAGATCTTGGTCGTGATGCTGGTCGATCATAGGATTCAGCTATCATCGAAGCATCGATCGCGTTTCGATGCGATTAGAAATCAGACTGTCTGGCAGCAATCGAGCCTGAAAAGCGTAGAAAAGTATCTCGTAAATCGCTCGCTTAAACATGGAGGGAATTGAATGCCGTAGGCGCCGCAGGGGGGAGACAACCAACAGTCCTCGGAAGTTACGAGCGTTTCGTGCCTAGTCCAAGCCACGGAGACAAGTGGTACTCCCGTCCTTGTCGCGAGTTTTCGGCAACAAGCATTATTAGGTTCCTACGGGTGAACTGGGGAGAAGCACCAGAGCCGAATCGAAAGGGCAGGCTATTCGGAAAGCAGGCTTAGACGCTATCCGGCCCTTGCTAGTTCTCAGTCCAACAGAGTCTGATGACAATTGCAGCTGCTGCTGCTTAGGTCAGGAATGCGTCATAAAGCCTCATGGCCAGCAACCTAACTGGGGAAATTCCAATCGTGGCTTGGAGAGGTCGGTGCATGACGGGGCAAGTCGTTAGCGGAGGATAAGTCATCTTGATGCCTGGGGATTCGTGAAGACGGCGTTCACGGGAAATCAACTTCCCACCCTAAGTCGCTTTCTATCTGGATCTGTTAGGAATCGATAGCGGAATGAAGCCCCGGGGTTCTTTATGCTTGTTCTCCAAGGCTTCTAGAATGCACAGATTTCGTTCTGATTGACAATGATTCTAGGAGCCAATACCACTCTACCGAAGTGTCCGGGGACCTCCATTGTGTATCCGTAGAACCGAAGAGCCAAGGTTAAGAGAATGGATTGTGCCTTCTCTGCTGAGTCACAAGCGTGGGCCTGGGGCCCTTCTACTTAACGAGGCAATTCTCTCGAATACGTATAGTATTCATGTTACTGGCAGTATGGCGCGACTGGGGTGGATGAAGCGAAGCAAAAACCACAATCCCACCTGTACCTACTAATAAGGAATCTCGTCGCACTACTTATCCTAATTTCTGCAAAAGAGAGTTTTCCAACACCTGTCAAAGTTTCGCTGTCAATCACAAATACATGGCGAACTCGTCGTTTGAAGCGAAGCCACGGAAAACGAAACCCCGTCCGCCCACACATGCCTCCGAATAGTCTGTTAATTAACCTGCCACAACAACGAACAAGAACCTGATTGAGTTAATGGTCAGAAGAAACACATACTAACAACTGGTGACCCCAATCTCTTGCGGAAAGTATCGAGCTCGCTAATTAGATTCGCAGGTGGATTATCCAATGTTTCCTACCAAATCCTCCGTACGGAGTACTTCATACGGAGTAGAGGTGTGAGGCTTTCGAACAATCAAGAATTGGACCTTCTCGAATAGGCAGTATGTTAATTAGAAAGCCCCCTAATAAGTAGCTCCATGACAGCTTAGTGGGGGTGGCCACGCCGACAACGCTTGCCCCTCAGAGCAGAAATAATCAACTGACGCCACTCCAGGGTTCCTATTCTGCACGCCTCACTTCTTCTCAAGCACGTACTCGTTACGAAGTACTTGCGGTTCAAGGCCAAAGCACACCGAGGCTCGCCCATGGTATAGTAGCAGAATGCTGGCTGGCTCCATGGCCGCTGACAGCACAGTTGGCCTTCAAGCACAGTCGTTCTCCGTTCCACCCCGGTCAATGGTACCATCGTTCGCGACCACTCTAATTCAATACGAAAGCATCATTGTCTCAAAATTGAGGGGCGATGGACACCGGCCATTTTTCCATCTACGGCTTCGCGCAATATTACGCAGGATGCAATCCTCTTTGCTGAATTCACGCTCCCGGTAGGTAGGACTTTCGAAAGTGCGAACTAGGTATTTTTGGACCAAGGAGTGAAAGGTAAAAATCCCGCAGGTAATGAAAATTGAGAATTGCAAGAGAGGCTCAGATAGCGCTTCAATCGTTCAATTAAAACTTAAGGATATGCTTTGGTGTGAACCATCGAGCCAGTGGCTCTCCTTACAAGAAGCAGGAGCAGAGATGCCCCCCCGGCGACCCGTTAGCAAGGGGATTCCCTCTCCGAAACGGATCAACCCGACAAATATTTTGGCCTTGAAGAGTTCAACCCGGTCCACAGAAGACCTTGAGACAGCATCATTCCTCAAGCGCTACCTCAAATGTGTAGTTCATTACGGGCTGTGGCGACAATTGGACACTCCATGTTGGGGTGGGCGCCAGGCGAGTTTCCCTCAAGCACGGCCGAGACTATCTAATGACCAGGTGGTCGCACGAGACGATACAAGACAGTCAACCCGGCAGTATAATCGTCGCCCCAAATGGCGTGAGCGCAACAAAGAAACGCAGGCAGGCATTCTGACTAGGTAGCTATGGCTCGTTGAATGCGCACCATCCAACCCCCCAGCCCCGCGAAAAGAGCAGACTACGCCCAGCTGGTTCATTCCCCCGTAGCAGTCTTGACCATACGTTGCATAGGAATAAAGGCGATTGACCGGCTGCCAGAATCGGATCAGCCATCACAAGGCGATACGGCACCGCATTGCCACCGGACTCAACCACCAACTTGAGAGTTATTTGCGCAGTCAACCGTGTCAGGTGCCGCCGCCTCGAGTCTTTGAGCGCCATGCCATTGCAACCTTCTCAGCAGGGTTAGCGCTGTGTACATGGAAAGTGGAGAATTTGGATATGTCTGTTATCACTGGATACGGGACACCGAATACCCAGGGCTACTTTGATCTACCCAGCGCTGAGTTATCACCTAGAACTGGGGGGAATGGACAAGAGGAATCGATTGCCACTCTGCAGCAGGGACAGTTATGCTGAATTTTTCATAGGGAGGGCTTGAACAAAATTGTACGAGCATAATCAATCCCCAGGTGAACGAAGATACTGCACAGCGCACAATAGCCACTCACCCCCCGATCTTTTGGATGGATCGGATTGCGGACATTGACCGCTTTGCAATGAGCTTTGATGGGGGCACTAGTAGGTAATTAAGCCTTGCGCATATGCAGCAAACGTAAGCCCCCGAGGCGATTCACGTTTTGGTTACTATTATACTCGGTCTTAAAATATGTGGAGTACGTCAACAACATCTAGCTTTACACAATAGCTAACCCTGACCTCTCTTAAGTCCAGCTCCTATTTCCAAACCTAAGCAGCTTGCTTTTGAACTGGGCAGTACTTACAAATCAAATTCGACCTGTGGCTTGGCCATCGTGACCTTGGTCTTGAATCTTTGAGGGGTTGGAGACGTATCTTGCTTGCGCCCATTCATGGAAAGGGGACCCGGGGACATGGAAGCTGTTCGGCTCGAGATTTCCCTCGACGCAATATGATCACTTACAATGATTTCGGATAACGTCAGCGAGTGGGCATACAAGTATCTCGATGCATCCGTGGATACACGAGTATGCAGGTGCCAGCCACTATTGATGCCTCCACCGATCGTACCTTGACAGCCTAGAGCTCACTTCAACAGAAGTCGCCCAAGGACAAGCCCCCTATGATTTCGAAGTCCTACCACCAATCTCAGTCGACCCGACGCTAACTAGCGAAGTCAAAGCTGCATCCCATGCAACGCAGCAAGGCAAGGTCTGTCCAGTTTTTGGAGCGCACGGGTGTCCAACGGCTACTATTCCTCTGGATACTGTTCCCCAGATGGCGTTGCAGAACTCGGGGATTGATTGGCTATGGGGTAAGGCTCTTATTAAAGTGTCGATCGGCAGAACGAACGTCTCAGGTTGCAACAGGGAGCACATGCGTGCTCCCTGAATTAAGATTATTTCGGTGGTTGACATTAATAATGATGTGGTACAGTGTTAGGATCGCAATAATGTTGCAACATACTGTCCTGAGTCGGTAACACAAAGGTTTCCAAGGTGAGGTCCCAGTCCGTGAAAGGACGGAGGAGAGCCATGTCGGCGTCAGCCCTGGTGTCGTCGTCGAACCAACTGGGCCTTGTATCCAGATCATCACCGGTATAATTCCTATTTGTGGTTGTCTCAATAGATTGATGTTGGGTGGCACCGCGATCCTCTGAAGCAGACCATAGGAAATTAGGTGGGTTCACTCTATCCGCGGATTGCTGAGAGCCAGCCTCGCGCTGCTGCTCCGACAAATTTGCAGACGAGTTTCGTGTTTCATGATCGACGCCTTCTGTCAACGGTGGTGGATCAGTAAATAGACCTGGGTAATATTGCCGTGCAGAGAGAGTGCGGTGCTTACTGTCTTGAGTAGCCAACGCCCGGCTCCTCAGATTCTTCAATGCTAATAGGTGATCAGAGGCCACAGATCGACCATAACTGAGGGTTTCCAAAGTTCGGACGGTTCTTTCCCATGCTAGCCGCAGCTTGTCCCGATCCAGCTCGCGTAACAGCTCTTCGCAGGTCTCTGCAAGGATCACTATAATAGAGGCCGTGGTGAGATCTGCACAAGCGTAATTAGATGACCGGTATCTGCATTATAGACTTAACAAATCACCTACAAAACACACTCCACCACCAAGCTCCCGTGGCATTTGCATTCGTAGCATTGCTAATTGACCGTATGAGCTCACAGGCATTGTTGACGCATGTTATGGCGCATCGCCCGCGTGTTGCTATGACCAGTTCCGAATCTGTCGTCTTTGAATGTATTGGATGCTGCGATTGAAACGCATTGCTCCTTGTCCGACCTCGATCCAGCCAGGAACGATGAGCACTAAAACTCGGGCGATGAAGGAGGAGTTTGACATGTAGGAATCTGTTTTTGGGCATAACTGCCATCAGAAAATTACCAGCTAGTGTTATTCAAGATAAGACTCACCGGGCTTCTAAAAGGTTGCGCTGGCGCTGAACCACCACATCACCTTCTGATAGGCTCTCCGCATCGCGGTCCCAACGTAACGCATCCGGTAAGTTGTCAGCAAACTGCTTCAGGAATGAGTCCATGTGCATGATCGCACTAATGTCCCGATGAATGGTATTTGGGCCCGGGTCACCATTCAGCCAAGGGCCAGGTTGTGACGATACAGGGTGATAGATGTTCTCTAAAATCTTCCCGAGCAACTGGGCAAGCCTCACGTTCTCCACATTGAAAGCGGCAACGGCTAAGCTGCCCTCGGGCTGCTCGCAGGCTCGGGTGCCAGGGGTGAGGTATTTGTCGTCGATGGATCTCGGTAATGGCAACATATTCACCTTGTGTAAAGTGGGTGGGCGTCCAAGGGTCATGCTCACTTGCCTAGACGTCATATTAGCTCATGCCTAAGCTCCAAGGATTAACCTACACATCCATCTGAACACAACCATGCCACACCCTTCTCTTGATCTCTGTCTCCAATGTTATACCAGTCTCGGTCCTATTCTCCGAATGCAGTCCGAGTCCAAGGGCCATTCGGCATGCGAGACCGATCACATTCCAGCACTGCGTGGGATATTGTGTACAAAGAAGGTGATGACCTGCAAGGAGTAATGCTTGGACATGCGCCAGACTCCCACTATCGAGTATGGGGATTTGTAATAAATCCTTCATACGCTCAGCATATACAAGTGCCGACGCAGCTTTCTCATCCGATGGCAAATCAGAAATTTCGCATCCCAAGGCGAACACGGCATTTAAGGCGCAAAAGAAGACCGTGGGTTGACAATTTCGACCTCCAAGGCCAATGTCTGGAAAATAGGGATCGCTAACTGGGTGCTGCTCTTGACCTAACCACAGACGATCAACCTCTTTTCGAAAGCTCGTTGAGTGTATCCATGGATAGAAGATATGACAGCTTTGAAAATAGAGATTCAGTAGCTTGTCCGCAATACTTCGCGGGGGCAGAGAGAACCTGGGCTGAAGCATCAGACTGGCCAAATCGCCCTCACTATGAGTAGGACAGCTCGTAACATAATTCATGGCTCTAGCCTGCCTTGGACCGTCTTCTACAAAGTCAGGCTGCCTATCCGAATGATGTTCCGAGACTTCTTTCATCAAAGAGACCACTGAGGATTGCCCATAGTATTGGTCCGTTGGGCCAATACGGAAATTACCTCCATGAACTGCAGTACCCATAGCGTCCACAGGGCTCGAAGCAGGATCTTGTTCGGAGTTTTGGCCTCGACTGCCCCGACAAGCGTAGTCAAGGTCGGGCCCTCGAGCATGGAACTGCCCTCCATGCGATGTTGATGACTGGGATGGAGCCGAAGAATCCGCCCGTGTGCGGGAGTCGGGGGAATACGTGAGAGGGCGAGACATGTTTGTTGACTCGACCGTCCGACCCCCGAACTTGACAGAGAGCTGCTCCTTAGCACCGGTTCGAGTCGATGCTCGAAAAGAAGAGTCGGTGACGGCCGGGTAGACGCTTGGTGCATCGGCCCGTTGTCCATCTCCAAAGCCAGCGAGATCCGAACTGCCAGAAGGATCTTGCGACCGCGATCTCTGAATCAACGCAGCTTGCTGAAACTCAGCGAGTTGTCGCTCCAAGGACGCGGTATATCTTGTAGCGAACAGATGTCAATTTCACGATCGGAAGACTAGGAAGGCGCATAGCCCAGACAGACTCACTCTTGCTCACTCTGTCGCTTTTCGCTGTTGGCATTGACCACATAGTTGCATGACAGGGTTCCCCGGCTCCTGTTCCTGCAATGTCCGCACACAGGTTTCTGGCCGTCACATTTTACTTTTCGTTGTCGGCATAAAGAACAAGCTAGCGCAATTCTTCTACGTTTCGCAGATGTCGGGTTATCATCCTGCTCAGGTTTTGTGCCGTTAAATCAAGTCTACCAGGTTGAGGGTACGCTTATGCTTACCGAGCGTTCGGAGGTGCTCATATTGACGACGTCTTGGCCTCATGCCATGGCAGCCGGCAGGTAGAATTATATAAAGAAGTTGATTAGACGTACAAGCGCTGGCGGTACAGGGATCATGCCATTGGCACCAGGCGAGTCCTGTGTGATGTGATTTCAAAGTTGAAACCGACTCATCGTTGAACTACGAGTAGTGTAAGTTAAGGCAGATGGAGGCAGCTTATAAAGCAGCTGAAGAAAAGCGATAGCGCCTTGGCATTTCTCACAGGCGCCATTCGGTGCCATTTTGGTGTTCATGCAAAGCCCGAGGGCTTGGGCACAGCCCCCGAGGGTCTCTCCCCCACACATTCCTCAAGGGTGTGATATATACGGATCGAGGTTTTTTGTCACAATGCTAAAATGACTGACAAAAGGGGTAATCTGACGGACAAGTGGTATTTAACAATTGTTAAAACTAAGTATTTTCTAGACTTAGCGCCTACTTTAGTAGCTTAGTAACGCTAAGTTAGCTTAAAAAAATTTTACGCCTCGCCCCAAGAATTGCTCTATATAAAATTATAAGTTAGACTACCCTTAAAAAGACCAGAAATTATTACTAAGCCGACGAATAAATATCAAACCCCTGTCATTTTACCAATAAATGACTGAAATCTTGGCGCCTAAATAAATAACAGACAAGCCTTGTCATGTCTGTCACTCGAATCCTAGTGATACAAGTCGGGCCACTTGATTGACCGTAGGTCAAGCGCGCTAAAGCTAAGTGTGTGTAATGAGGCAGGTTTGAACGTTTCTTGTCCTCCGTACTCCGTATTGCTCTTCGTTTGGACAGTGGAGCTGGCTTGGGATGTCGATGGAAAATGAGGGAAAATCCCCAAGATATGAGATAAGACGGGGTGCCGCCCAACCCGCCCTGGTGGTTGGCCACCTCATGCTCAATATCCTGAGTCCAGTCTAACTACCACAAAGAGGGGCAGCACCTTTGATAGTAGCAGTCATGGGTTCCCAGCTTCCCCTCTCGCTTATTGGGCTTCCCTATCTGCTCGGGCGCCGTGCCGCCAAGACGGATTACCAAATGGCCAGACGCGTTGCTTTCCGCTACTGCAGTACCTACAGCTCTCCAGGATATCTGCAGCGACATTGAATTGGTTTGGCTGGGTGACCTGGACGAGCCTAGGACTGACTCAAATGGTGTCTGACCTGTCTCGCCAGGCGACCAGATGATACTCCAGCAATACCAGAACAACGCACTCGCCTCCGCCGTGAAAGCAGCCCGAAGCAGTGGCCGCTTCCCCGTCTACTTCTCTGGTGGCTGTAATAGCTCTATCAGGGTTGTGGGAAGCATTGACCATCTAGGTCTGGGCATGTTCTGGTTCGACGCCCACGCGGACGATAACACGCCTGTAAACTCCCAAAACGGCATGTTCGAAGGCATGCCAGTTTCAATTATCGCCGGAGAATGCTGGAAAGCATGGCGGGAGAAAATTAAAGGCTTTCATGTGATCCCGTCCGAAAGGATATCTCAGGTTGGCCTATACGATCGCAGCGTGTATGTCGAACCTCCAGGACGTCGTGATGGTGTAGGAAATCTGGTTGATCCAGCTGCTGTGAAGCGAAGGGGGATTCGAAGGAGCTTTCCAGCGGGCCTTGGATCAAATAAAAGCGCGGACCGATCTCGTCTATGTCCATGTTGACACTGATCTTCTCGACGCAAGGGTCATGCGCTCTAGCCTCCATTGCACTGAGGGCGGCCTAACTCCAGAACAGATGATCTAGGCTGTCGAACAAATTTCCGAGAGCATCCGCATTGAGGCTTTTAATTTCACCTGTTTCGATACCATCGTCGACCCTAACGCTCCAGCCATATTGACATCAATGATTAAAGGGATGGTCAACGCAATTACGAAGTCCCGCGGCTTATGAGTTTGGATAAGGTATTGCCTGACGCTTTTGCATACCATCGTATTCTCAAAATAGTGAACGGATTCGATTGGCCACCATCTGTCAGATAACGATTCCTCCGTTCTGCCTTCGGAAAACCTACTCATCTTCTCCGCTGAGCGAGATTCGTCACATGCTGGGACGGTGGGCATGGTCAGCCCACACATGTCCTTTTGGTTTGGCATTATCACTCAAATAAAAATCAGACTCTCAACGCCGACTAAGCGGATACTAAGTCACAGTCCCACCTGGTCGTTCAAAGACTGACAAGATGGGGTCAGATCGCGTGCAGACCAAGAATTCAGTGGGCACAAGTTCAGGGCGGTCAATTCTTCGCGCACGGCCAGGATGTTTGAAGTGTCGCGCGAGACGGGTGATGTGTAACGGTATGTATCACGATGGACATTGATCCGTCCTACACTACCCCCTGCCGGAATATGCTATAGTCGCCACACTCTTCCCTTATGTCAGCGGAGTGGCAAGGCTGATGACCTTTTGTAGAACAACAGCCAACATGTCTACAATACCTCCGGGGAAACCCCGCTTGCACGTACGACACGCGCCTCCGGTGGGAAGATGATGCACGGCGAAAAGGCATCTGCCACGGCCGTGCTGGAGTCTGTCGAAGGACACCAAATCCACGAAAAAGAAGCAGAAGCCCTCGAGCCCTATTGACGACCTTGTTGAATTTCCACCCTCTGGCGAGTCTCCGTCTCCCTGCGTTTCGGCGACGGAGGCAGAGGAAGATACGCTGCCAGAGCGGAATTTGCGAGCTGATGTCGTGCCGCATGAACCTGCTGGTCCAGTTGCAATGGATGTCGGTACGGAAACTCCGCCAGGGCCAAACGAGATGCGGTTGGGCCAGGACCTTGCAATCCAGCGGCTTCTCCAGCCATTCCCTTCTGGCTACCGGTCAAGAAGTGAGGAAGTTCTCCTATTCTCGTACTTTCAGACCGTCATCTGCGACACATCTTCTCTGGTCAATAATCGACAACACAACTATTGTAGATTTCAAATGCTCCCCCTCTCTTTCCAGTCGGAAATACTATACCACTCGATTCTGATGCTGGCGGCAAAAGGAAGAAACAAAAGCATCTCAACCTACGACATATTGTCGCTGGAATATCAACAGTTGGCGTTGAAAGGCCTAATGCGCATCCTGGGCTCAAGCGAACTTTCCGAACAGGCCGGAGACGAAGTTCTAAGCTGTGGTGATCTGTTATATGCATGCGATGTAAGTAAAAAGCTGGCCTTGGGCTGTGAGCCATCTCAAGTCGTCCCCTCACCGCTGGTCCCGGATAAAAAGGCTGATGAATTATATCTGGGACGGCCGGCGTCCAACCTGGGTTAGACATCTATTTGCTATCGAGACATGTTGACGTCTGGCTACTTTTCCCGCAAGACTTCAGAGCTCTGCAAGCACTTCCACAGATACTTCATGCATAATCTTATGATGGCAAAGACGGCGTTCAGACTCGACGGACAGAGCCAGAGAGCTCGCAATGGTTCTGGCGGCGAGCTTGTTTTGCGAACCTGGGGAAAGGGGGTTGGCCGTCATCCTGATTGTCACCAAGATTCGTGGACATCTAGCGAAACCCTTTCGCCAAATCTCTCGTTCGACAACATGAACTGCATTGACCCCTACGCTGGATGCAGTGACATACTATTACTAATTATCAACGACGTCACAGACCTCAGGCGTGAGCTTACTTCCACGGCCATCCCGGGACTCCCCATCTCGCTCGAATCACTTATGGAAGAGAACATCCAATGGTTCCATACCTTATACTTACGACTCAAGGCTACGCTTGAGAACCTCCCACAGATATTACCATCACTCACCGAGGAGGGCAACATTGAGAACGAACGTCGGCGCCGGGCCTTGGAAGGCATCCTGCTCGCCACAAGTGAGGCGCATCGCTACGCGGCCTTGGTTCTGCTGGAGGAAACGGTATCGCTTGCTTCCAAATGTAGTTCATCTATCTCTGGGCCCTGGAACGATGGGGATGGGCCTTTTTCTGGTTACGATCCGCAAGATAGAGACCTCTACGTAGTCAGAACCATTGAACTGGTGCAAACCGTCGTCAACCTGACCGAGACGGGCTTGACCGCAGTCTGGCCATTGTGGCCATTGTTTATTGCTGGCTGCATTACAGATGATCGACGATATCGGCGCTTGGTCCTCGAACTGTTTGAGGGGGTCTTGAGCAGAACCCCTTTCAGGGTACATTTGTCCAGCATTCTCGATCCTCTCTCGCTCCGCTCTGTTTTACTGACTTATCGTCCTAGCACATCATCTACGCCAAACGAGTCATAGAAATGGTCTGGGTCCGCCGTGACACGGGGATGTCTGACCAGCTTTCTGACAGTTCCTCTGTGAGGGACGGGGACGATGCTTCTTCTGTTCAAAGCGTTCCCTCCCATCTTTCCTATGAGCGGGAAAAGATCATGAGCGAAACAGGCTGGATGATGAGCCTTGCCTGAAGATAGGAAGTCTCACCCACAATGCACGGGTGCAATCCATTGAGACACCGCCCCCTTCCATTTGTTACGATAACAATTCTCCAGCGAGAATCCAGAACTCCAAAGGACCATAGCAGAATACCAACCGCGGAATCCGACCCCGGAGTCTTCATGCAACAAGGTGAAACGCCAGCAAAGGAGATTGCAACATCCAGGGGATGTTGATCGCAAAAGGCTTTCCGTCAGCCCTCACGCAGCAATTTTTTCCGGCCAGATCTAAATCGGCCTGGAGGAGGAAGGGTGAAGGACCCCCGACCCTTGGAAGCCTGACTGGCGATCTGATCCGTAGTCTTGGAAAAGGCTACTCGAAATGGGCCTATGACCTACCTGCTGGGAAGGAGAGTTCCAAACTACCAATTTCCGAGAACAGAAATCTCCTTCCTGTCTTACCTCCTCGTTCTTGACGTGGACGGAGTCTCTTCCACAGGACTTTTAGGATCTCAACGGAGGCAGATGCCAAGCAAGGATCACGTTGCGCAAGGCTCCTGAATCTTGGCCATTTTGGATATCATGGCTACGCTACCCGCGAAAGGACACGCCCTTGGACTTCTCCCGAGGGGCGGCCAGCGGTATGCTTTATTCAAATTGGGATTTACTTTCCAGTACGTCTACCTAGCAGCGTAAGGCCCGGCTTCCGAATGTGGCACCAGGCCCGAGCCCGCGCCTCCCATTTTGGCACGTTGAAAAACAAATTTTCACTTCACACTATCGGGAACGGAGGGAATCTCGACAAAGCATTTTGCCCTCGTGGCCCGCTGTGTGCTGCGCGAGCGACGCGAAGAAAAGGCGGACGGCCCGCTGTCCCGAAAGGGGTACCCGTGTCAATCCACCGCCGCCGCGGACTCGTCAAGCAACAGCAAGATCCAGCCTTGAATGATACAAGACGAATGCAGGAAAGAGACTCCATCGCCATCTCCATTCTTTACGCTTCATAATCTCCAAAGGGTTTTCGAACCCCACACGCCACGTTATTGCCGGTCATACAAGGCCCTGGTCCATATCCCCGAGTTTCCCACCGGCCAGTCAGCGGGTCTGTCGTATCTAACGGTGCCACGTCGAACATTGGGGAGTCCCCAATGGTCTGATGTGTGCAGCAGGCCTAGGCCTCGAGCCTGAGTCGTGACATCTGCTCGGGTAGGGAAGGAGGGAAACGACTTACATTTTGGTTCTGGCTCGGGAGGATTAGGAGCAGTGCAATCTGATGACTACATACCTAGGGCACAAGTAAAGGGATGGAAACCATGATTGACCCCGCGAACGAGACTGATATGCACGAACGTTGAATCTGAGGAAGCATTCCCGGCCTAGCCTCGTCCCGTCGTTGCGTGGGCTTCATTTCACATTCGCTAGGGCTGCGTGATGGGCGAGCGCGATATATGCCTCAGCATTGCAACCCTCAGGACCGACTTCGACGGGTTCAGCATTGGTTTCTTTTTCTGGCAGATGTGGCATGTTCTGGGCCAAATCAGTAACAGGACAAGGTCATGACTCAACTCAAGGGAGCATTGTGGGTAGCCAACTCAGACGCATGATGCTAAAGTGCCCGCCCGATAAGGACACTAGGCGAGCTCGCTGGCGAATACCCGTGCAGAATTCGCCACATCCCCAGAAGAGATCACGTACAGCAGTATCTATCTCTGTGGTAATGCAGATCTTAGATATGGTAAAGATCACCTCTGTGGGAGTGGTCGAGGCTGTTAGTGGGGACAATCCCCTGTTGACGTCGACCTTCCTTGGATAGGTGATATGAATCGGGGAAGAATTTGTGCTTGTAAGAGAGGTAGAGAGGTACCCAGAGAAGGCGCATATGTGAAAGATAGCATGCTCAGCTGCTGCCACATTCTGTGATCACGGCAGGGCCGAGAAGCCGTTGAGACAAAACGTTTGCTCGCTCACCGAGGTAGGTGTGTACTCCGTACAGATCCAGTCTATGTCCCTCCAGACATCGACTGCTAGGCTGGCTGTGATGATGGCTCGAAAGAGGCAAGTGCTGCCATTATTACTCTGCGCCTTGACACAGCCAACAAGATTGAGGTGGCCATGGACGTACGAGTCTGTAGAGGGGTTTGGAGCTCGCTAGACTCCGATCATGGTCGGACTCTTCTTGCATCCTGCGTCTTTGAAATGTGAAAGAACATCAAGCCCTGGCCTCATGATTCGCCAATGTGAACTGTCGTGCGCCACCCCACCATTCATTCCATCTCAAAGTCCCAGCTCGTATTATGCAGATGGACCGAAAGGGGTCCGTGTTTCGACAGTCGACACCGTCTCTAGCCGGGCTCGAAGGGAGGGAAAGAGAAAAAGCTCGGGCCACAGAAACTACGTACCCCAGGCTCCGCGACTACGAGGGCGCCACTGTAGACTGTCCGACCTCTCGATCCGACTATCTTTGCTTTTCTGCGCACAGCAGCTTTGAAGCAGTAGGCGTCATGATCAGAGGTGGTGGTTGTATTAAAGCCCGTGGCGATTTTGAGTTTCTGTGAGAACGAGCGAGGAAGGCTAAATGTCCCGTCCCCCTTGAGCTTGAATGTTCCGATCGGCGGGCACTGGTGATCGATGGGGAGCAGCAAGACATTCCAGGGGACTGGGGGTTCAGGACGGAGTAGTAATCAGTAGGTGGGTAGTACATAGGTACTAGGTACCTCGAAGATCCCAAGGATCATCATCGATGATGCGCATAACAGCGGCAGACTTCTCCGCAGTGGCTGATGAGCTAGTTATTAGTTTGGTTAGATTACGAGACATTTTAGTTTAGTAAGGGCGTGTTTTGGATGTCCAAAGACTTTGGGTCTTGCCTCCCCCCCACCATCCCCTAGACAGGCACCTGGGGATTGACCTGGGGCTGGGGGATGGAGAGTAAAAACTCAAATTGGTGATGGGCGTTTGTGATGGGACGAGTAGTTGGTCGACCATTCCCCAGGCGAGGCAAAGGAGGGAAGGCCAGCCACGACTGGTGGTCGATGAGTGTGACATGACTACTTACGAGTAGTCTGACACCAACCACACTTCCCGCTGTCATTCCTCAATGTTTGCTCGCGGCGTGGCTGTGTGTGATGGAGTAAGACCGAGTTCGAAAAGTTTCACGGACCAGCCCGGAATACCTGTCAAGACGACCGCAATTCAAAGTAATCGCCATGTTGCCGCTGATGCATATCCTGAAATTGCGGAATTGCGTTTCTCGCTGTATATTAGTCGTACATACCAAAACCCTCAGTGTTCCTAGGCCGGCACTCCGAATAGGCGAACGGACGGACGCCGTAAATATGCCTCAGTGTGCCTTCAACTAGTCCTGCGTCAAGGCTGACACAGAGGCGACACTTTCAAGCTAGCTTGAGCATCCACCCCATGTACATGAGGTGGTCGAGGAAGAGGGAATTGCATTGCCTGATTCAGTTCTGAGATATTCATCGAGGAACATACGAGCTGCTCCGACACAGTGTGTGTGTGTGGCTGGCAGCAAATGTGGCCTGGGGAAAATCGAGCACTCGTTTGCCACCTGTTTCAAGCAAGGTGTGCCGGGGACCCTGGTTTGGCTTTTGCTGTGGCAAGCACCCCAATCTTTCATCACGATGCCTTCCTTGGACTGTGTCAGGCCTGGAGATGCTCCGAAGGCTTTTGTGCAACAAAGACCCATGGTTGCACAAGTGAGCTGTTGTGATACGTGCCTGAGGTAGATACTCAGGTACCAGCCATAGGTACCGTGCATAGCTATGTACCTAAGTCGAGGACTGAGGGATAGGCACAATGCTGGAGTTGTTTGGGATTGCGGCCACCTCCGACCTAATCAATCAACCGCGCCCTTTCTGTTGTCGTAGATGATTTCGTAACCAAATGCTAGGCATTGTGATCTCGGCGTTTTTTATTGGAACGGAAGTGCATGTTATAGGCCGGGGATATATCTGTACGAGGTACTTCGGATGCTCTCTGTGCTTCCATGCAGGTCAACTGCACCAGCCATTCGAAGGCCTGTCCTGGTCAAACCGGTTGCTGAACAGACCAAGCTAGGTATA
>Ga0105239_10003208_pt1 | contig 20221 bp, 19 predicted proteins | sample KBSC44metaG_FD_92761 | JGI IMG/M metagenome (GOLD analysis project Ga0105239, IMG submission 92761) | Corn rhizosphere microbial communities from Kellogg Biological Station, Michigan, USA - KBS C4-4 metaG | ecosystem: Host-associated > Plants > Roots > Rhizosphere > Soil | place: Michigan, USA... | reverse complement strand
TTATACCAGGGCATATACATGTTTATATTTTCCTACATAAAACTTCGTGCCAGGGCGCAAGCCTACCCTCACGCCCTCTGTTTATTTTGCCCGGATGATTATGTAAAAAATAAATATTTGAAGTCATGTATTTTTTTAGAAAAAATTTCCCGTATTTCGAATTAATCATAATCTGCATACGTTCGGCAATCTAGCGTAATTAGTGTAATTTTAGGATGTATGGCGAGTCATAAAAACAGTATACGGCTCTTAACAAAAAAAGGTCCCGATTTCCCAAAAGAATTATTTTGGGAGTGGAACCTTGCCAAGACCGATTGGCAAAAACACTATCTGGGTGTTATCGATCGTGTCATTCAACGAGGTAACAGGCAAGATTGGAAAGAGCTGGTACAGTATTACGGGGAGCCAAAGGTCACACAAGCCTTAAAATCTGAAATAAAATACCTGCCTGATTATATTATCGACGACGTGTGCAGCTACTTTAAACTGAGGAAGGAAGAGCTGGCATGTTACGCACGAAATCAGTGGAGGAAGGGACACTGGATCTGATCAGGAGATTCATGTCGGATGAAAAATTCAACGAATTTAATCTTGTAGACGGAACGGCGCTGGCTTTGATGATCGGCCACCGGAAGTCCATAGACATTGACCTGTTTTCGGGAACCGCATTCAATGCTGTGGAGCTCGCAAGTCACTTAACAGCCAACTATAAGGCGACAGAAGTTCGCCCATTAAATAATGCCGTGTTCTGTAAGGCGGAAATGGTCAAAATAGACCTCATCGCCCATCAGTTTCCGCTGGTGGGCGAAATTGAGCATATGGAAGGGATTCGCATGGTCTCCCTGCTCGATCTGGGGGCAATGAAACTAAATGCCATATATAAATCCGGTACCAGGTTGAAAGATTTTGTAGATATGTATTCTTTATTGGAAAAATATCCCTTGAACCAAATGCTGGATGCATGCCGAAAAAAATATTCAGAAAGTAATATCGACATGGTCAAGAAGTCGCTGGTATATCATCATGACATCATTTTTATGCCGATTCAGTACCTAAAGGCGGAGGTCAAATGGCCGGCGATTGCGGAGAGGCTACAAAACGCCTGGCGGCATCCGGATATGCTTTTTGATATGGTGCAAAAGGCTACAAAGCAGCAGGAACAAAAGGCGTCGGATAACAGGGGGAGAAGGAAGGGGCTGGGGCTGTGATCTATTATGATTTTATGTGCAGTTTTACATTTAAAGTAATTTCTCAATTTGAGTGGAAAACACTTTTTACGGACTGAGAATTTTGGGCATATTTTACAGCCCCTTCTGCAATCCTTTTACCCAAGCCACCAATTTCACCGAGTAGGCAAGAAACTCTAAATTTCTGAACTTCAATTTTGCCATCGCCTGTTGAAAGCACAACATTTGCTACAATCGAGTTGGCCTTATAGGCATATGTTCCGCTTATCGTAAATGAACCTTGGGACTCATCATCTGGAATAAATGTGATCCCGGCTTCTGAATCATCATTTCCTATATAGTCTAATTCCTTATTTATTGAGCTTGTTAAATTCAAACTATCTCTTAATGTGATAGAATCCATGAAAAGACTCGCTCTAAATATCAATTTCTGAATTGGCAGCTTAATCTTATCTCTTACCTCCTGGTCTACGATTCCAATATTAAAATTAGTATTTGCAAACAGCTGAGGGTTCTGTTTGGAATCATTATCTTTAGACACAATCTTTACCATCATTTCTGCCGCATTAAACCAGCGACTTACATTAAGAAATCTCCCTTTTTCAAGAATATCATGTTGCTCTTTTAACGTTTTTAATAGAGCGTATGTGAGCACACCTTGGGAGAAATTCTTCATTTCGTATGCATATTGGCTCATAGTAGAGGCGGACAAAATAAACAGACCTGCTTTCTCATTGAGTCTTTGTATATTCCGAATCAGCTCTTCCTCTTCCTCGTTTCTTGCTGTGGATTGATACTTTTGACTCTTTATGCCAAGCTTAACAAAGTCTTGAATCACTTGACCGCTGTAACATGCATCGAAGATCAGTATACGCTTTTGAGCTTTGATGTTCTTTGGTTTAATCCATTCCGTTAATTCATCGGTGCTAATGCCCACTTTTTCGGGAGCCTCAATAACGGAATTCGCAGAAGCATCAGCCGTCAGAAAGTAAAACTGCTTTTTGGGGCCACTTACAAGGCCATGGCCAGCAAAAAAGATGAGTAATAGATCGTTGGGAGTAGCCTTATCGCCTATTTCTCTTAAAACTTTTTGGATGGACCTCTTTTCGGGGAATAAATCTCGATCGTTTGAAGTGACCATATTATAAACGAAAACGTGCTGCTTGCCGTTAACATTAAAGAGCTTGCGCGCAGACGAAGACAACGCCTTAGATATGTCTAAAGCATCTTTGGCAGCAGACTTTAAATCGAGTTCACTTCCTTTATAATCACTAACCCCAATCATTACGGCATACAAATTGGGCATAAAGGAGGCGTCTCCACGGCCTACATTTAAAATTAAAGATTCACTTAAAATTTCAGGCTTACAAGACGATGCGTTTACCATTAATTCATTATCGGCATCCGATAAAAAATAACCTCTGACGTCTGATTTTTTGATAGTCAATTGGTAATTACCGTTCGTGTAGAGAAGTTCATGGCGGTCAAGTTTTTTAATTTGAATTCCATTCAAATATACATTGGCGGCGAGGAGCCCTCCTTTACGAGGTGAAATTGTAAATCTATACTCACCCCCTGTTGTATCATAAACTTTAACCTCCGGTCTGGAATCACAAAGATTTAAGTCATTGATAGTAGGCGCGTTAATTTTCTCGCCCTTTATTAGACGCTGTCCGAGTCCTGGCACCCACAACAAATCTCTGAGTTTATCTATCGTGACAAAATTAAATCCACATCGAAAAAAAATATTATTAATACCTCCTTGAGTTCCATCAAAACGGGAAAGGGAATCATAAACAACATAGTCTATGCTATCTACCGCCATAAAAGTAAATATTGGCTGTCTAGTTTGTACATCCCAACAAACGTATTGATCAGTCTCCATAGCTACCATGAGATGCTTTCCATCCGAACAAAATCCGGCAGAAGAGAAATAATCGCGCTTCGGAATTATGGAACTTTGTATCGATTTTCTTTCCATATCATAAATGCGGGCAATAGTGTCCTCCACAACAATTAACTTCTTCCCGTCAATACTAAATTTTACATAGGCTTGATTTTTAGCTACTGCGAGCGAAATTAAAGAAATTGAGGTATCACCGACACTTATGTCGTCTATACTCCAAATATTTATTTCGTTGTTACTCATCGCCATGAGTTTTGTTCCATCAGGACTCCATAGTACTTTCTGTATAGGGGCAGATTTCATTTTTAGAACAAATGGCCACTGCTTTCGCGTCATTAAATCGAATATTCTGACAATGCTATCATCCTCGCCAATCAACAATAACCTCTGGTTTGGACTAAAATCTACGCAATTGATTTTCCCATTGTCGAAGCGAGGTCGTATAAAGACGGAACTAATAAGTGCGTCTCTGATTTCAATTTCCTTTAGAGAGGATACGTAAGCCAAATCTCGACTGCTTGGGCTGAAACGTAAAGTGCTGGGTATTACGTGAATGTTATTTAGGGTTGTCAGTAACCGACCCGTTGAAGCATCATAAACTTCTACTGTACTATCTTGATTTACCAATCCAATTTTTTTTCCGTCCCGACTGAAAATTCCATAGACGATTTTACGAGGGGTCTTAAAAGCTATAGTCAAAGTTCCGGTATGAGTGTCCCATATTTTAATCCAATTGTCCATTGAAGCCGTGAAAAGCTTGGAAGCGTCATCGCTTATTGTAGTAGCTGTTGTAACCGGAGTACCACCGAATACACGAAAGTCCATGGTTAGCTTTTGAGCAGATACATTATAATAATGCAAAATGCATATAATGCTGTATACCAGCGAAATGATTTTTTTCATTTTATTTCTTGTAAATGGCTGTTAAAGTCCGTGAAAACACTCTTGATTCTATTTTCAACTTGAAGTAATTATGCATAAAACTGATCTATGGTAAACATTAATAAGGGAATCAAATTAGGAGCCTTTCTCTCATTCTGCCTATTTTCATATACCCGACCATATAGTACTGATATAATTAAGACTTCGGAATATATAAGATCAACTATTATAAAATTGAAGCAACAAAATAGGCAGGATTCTCTGGCAATGTCTACCCTTACTGACATTGATACAACTTTCAGTCATTTATCCATGAGATTCCGCCTTCCCGGAGAAGTCATCCCTACAGACTATCTAAAATCTATAAATAATGACCTTTCAGCATTAAATCACGCTTACCATGACACTTCCACATCCAATGTTCATTGGTTATTGGACTTTGTTAAAAGAGACTTGCGTATTAAGAACGGCCAACCATCCGATATAAGAGGATTGGCAAAAGTATATAAAAATATTGATGTTACAGTAAAAGTCATGAGAGGCGACCGCCAGATTAATGGATATAACATTACTGCTAACCCAGAATTTTGGGAAAACAGTAAACCCATGTACACATTTAACAAACAGTCGAGTCCCACCACAGACAATATGCAGCCTGGGGAATACGTTTTTTTTGCATCAAAAAAAGGTTCTGTAAGTCAGAAAAAAAATGGGACAGTTGGATCTGAAGACGCAATAAGCACTTCCGAAGTTACCATATATATAGAGAAATAAAAGGCATTATGAAACTTGCAAATTTTAAAAAACAGTGGGGTTTATACTCTCAATTCGGCATTTGGGTAGCGTCTTTAATCAGCGCTTTCATGATACCATTTAGACTGTATGAGTATAGGACAGACTGGCTAACTAAATTTACACAATTTCTTGGCGCAGCCATTGCAGGAATACTCTTCGTATTGATATTACGTTATAAGCAAAAAAAGTTCGTATTTCACTGGTGGATTGCCAGTCTTGTGCTTTTTATAATAAGTATTGGCCTTATAATAAATTACACTTCGGATTTCGACACCTATACTGTCAGATATGCTGGAAGCAATACTGTAATTGGTGATTCATCCCATATTTTCCCACAAGCGAAAGCACGGTGGGCCGAATTAGCTGCAACATATGGCCGCCCGCTTACTACTGAAGAAATTGTAAAGAAAGCAGCCGGCTATACTGGAACTATCTGGTATCCCTCCTTTCTCCGTCATCGCAGGCATATTTTAATGATTGATTTCTCATTGATTTTCCTTTTTCTTCCTGCATTTATAATAACTGTTGTTCAGGCAGCATTTTGCCAAAGTCTTGCCGATAAGCCAAACAAAAAACAAAGTGGAACACGAAGCAGCCAGACACTTCAGTCACCATGATTACGTTCTTTTCCATAAATATCTATGTTGGTTTTGCTATGACTTATAGTTCTGCGGAGAAGATTCCTGAGAACCGCTAAAAGAAGCCACTATTCGCCGCCTAAAAGAGGTCCTTATTAAGTATTATAACTTACGTAGCCTTCGCTGATATGCTAAGGCTCTATTTTTTCCTCGATATAAGTTGACTGAGAAAAGTGTGGGTCAGACCCGATCTTTATTATATCTAGAAAAAGTTGTGCCTAACGATTGACATGACAATTGCTTTTTATAAAACGATTGCAATTCCCGTAGCCGAGGTCCATTTCTGTGCAGAGTCACTACGGCGCACCGCTTTCTGGATTCTTCCGTGGCTCCTATACATTATAGTGAAGTACAAGGAATTTAGAGATGTTGTGAATATTTGCAGTACAGATTATAATGGAAAGAGACCGTACCCTTTTTATGAAACGTTGCATTACCGACTACCTTTCGCCATCGACCGATGACAAATGCTTTTCAATATTCTCACGGTCCGGCCCAAATTTCTTAACCGCCTCTCTTACCTCGTCATGAGAAAGATGCGGATACTTTTGATGAAGGTCTTCCACCTCGTAAGGTTCTTGGGAGTTGACCTTGTTACGGTCCTGCTTTCCCCTTAGTTGTTTATTATCTGACATAACAATTGTTTTTTTTAAAAGCATAGCAATTCCCATACCCTTGGCCCATTTTTCCCAGATAACGTCACTGCGGCACAGGATTTTCTGAAACAAATGGTATGACCCGGTCAAAGGAACAGAAGAAACGACCTTTCGGAAAGAGCATTATAGATCAACCAGTTAAGCAAAGATCGAGGAGGCGTAGCCACGCCTCCCTGGAGAGCCTCGCCAAAATGGGTAAAAAGGCGCCCATGCCCAGCTCAATTGCCCCCATGCTATGTACCTTAACAAAGACACCCCTCGACGACCCCGAGTATTTATATGAGATAAAATGGGACGGTTACCGGATCATCTCCCATGTACAAAAGAAAAAAGTGCGGATGGATTCCCGCAGCGCCCTCGACTACACAGCACGGTACCCTGTGATCCGAAACGCGCTGCTGAGCCTGGGGCATGATGTGATCCTGGACGGTGAAGTCGTCGTCTTTAACGACGAGGGGTTGCCGGACTTCGATGCGTTACAATTATACAATGGCCATACGACAGACATTACCTATTGCGTATTTGACATCCTTTGGCTCGACGGATACAACCTGATAGAACTGCCCCTGGAAACCAGAAAGGCCATCCTCGGGGAGCTGGTGGCCGGTAAACCCATCTTCCGGGTCAGCGAGAGCTTCGGCAACGGCCCGGCGCTGTATGATCAAATGCTGCAGATGAACCTGGAGGGCATTGTTGCCAAAAAAAGGGATAGCCCATATATTCCTGGCCAGCGTGGGAACGACTGGCTAAAGACACCGACTCGAAAACGGCAGGAATTCGTCATCGGCGGTTGGGCAGAGTCGGAGAAAGCCCGGTCCTTTCGTTCCTTGCTGTTCGGCGCCTATCATAAAGGCCAATTCGAATGGATCGGGCGTTCTGGCGGCGGTTATAAAGAAAGTGAAATGCCGGCAATCCTGGAGCAGCTGAAAAAACTGGAGGTGGACACATCTCCCTTTGTCAATAAAGTGCTGGACACGAAAGGCGCAAAGATCCACTGGGTAAAGCCAAATCTGGTGGCAAACTTCGAATTTGCCACTTGGACAAAATCAGGCCGGATAAGAAAACCAGCAACCTTCCTGGGTATGCGGAAGGACAAAAAGGCCAGCCAGGTGATGCGGGAGGTGCCAAAGCCGGTGGAGCAAGTCGAGGAAGAGGTTCATGAGACGAAAGCCCCGCCGACACAAGCAAAGGAAGCAAAAAAGCATCGGCCACCCAAGGCAATGACAGGGAGCAACTGGCCAAAGGTAGAAACACAGCCGATGGACCAGGCGGACAGTATTGATATTGGCGATTGTACGGTCGATCTGTTCAATGTCGACCGGATGATCTGGAAAGGTATTACGAAAGCTCGTCTTATCGAATACTACCATTTACTGGCACCCTATATCCTACCCTACCTGAAGGACCGCCCACAAAGCTTGCATCTGAAACTGCAAAATGCCAATGCACCGGGCCTCTACATAAAGGATATGGAGGGGCGGCAGCCGGATTGTGCGGAACTGTTTTCAGACGAGCGGCGGCATAGGAAGGCAGGCAAACGAGATAAGATCGACTATCTGGTGTGTAACAATGAATCCACCCTACTGTGGATGGTCAACCTGGGCGCCATCGACATCAATCCGTGGAATTCGAGAAGGTCGACCCCGGAGAACCCCGACTATATTGCTATTGACCTGGATCCCACGGTAAAGGATGAAAAAGGTGGCTACCTGGATAAGTTGCTCGATACCGCCCTGGCGGCTAAGGCTTATTGCGACAAACACGCATTGAAGGCTTTTGCAAAAACCAGTGGTAAGACAGGGATGCACTTTTATATTCCGTGCTGCGGCATTGGCTATGAAGAGGCCAGGGCTTTCGCCGAACATATCTGCCAGGCCATTGTCGACCTGGTCCCCCGGCAGGCAACGTTTGCTAACAGTATCAATTCGCGGGGCAATAAGGTGTATGTGGACCCCTCGCAGAATGACTATGCGGATACCCTGGCTGCCCCCTATTCCGTGCGGCCATGGCATGTGCCGACGGTATCAACGCCGTTGGAATGGAAGGAGATCAATCATAAGTTGGACCCGTCTCTTTTTACGATCGATACGATAGGGGCGCGGCTGAAGAAAAAAGGGGATCTGTTCAAGGGTGTCCTGGATGGTGAGATCGCCGACGCGAATACACAGAGGCTGAAAAAATTGTTTACCCTGTAAAAGATGCTATATGAAACAGATGAATATGGATGGATTGCAGGTTGTTGAAGTAAATTATCAGTCAGCCGATCTGCCGGAAGGTGTACGGAAGATACATCCGGTGGTATATAAGGACGGAGATTCCTTCTGCTGTTTGCTCGGGCCAGATCCGACGGAGGGTATATTTGGATGCGGGGGGACGCAGGAGGAGGCTGTTGCGGATTGGGAAAGGCATATGAAGGAGCGGGTTGCAGAGCATGTGGACGGGGATGAGGTGGCGGAGGAAGTGATGAGGGCGTTGGCGGAAAAAGATTGAAAAACGTAGAAACCAAATCTACCGTATTCTTCTTTTAAGTCTGCGATCAATCTCATCTACTCCTAAATCTTTTCTCATGAGATTAACAATGTGATCAAGCTTGTCCTCCAACTTATCGATTTCGTTGATTGATTCGTCAATTTTCGAAGAATCCAATTTATTATCATCTAAGGGGTTTTGAATGTCAAAAAGATAATTATAAAATTCATCGATTTCTTTTGAAATTTCCTTTGGAATGAATGATCCCTCTTTAAAAAGAATTGTCCGGAACTCCGACATTTTTTGGTTAATTTTCTCAATTGTTTCGAAAATAAAATCTTCTTCTGGGTCTGTTTCTTCCATTTCATCTTTTAAGGAATCAAGCGAAAAAAACAACATCTCCAACATTTCCGAAGCTGACCCTAAAATGATTGAATATTGCCGAATTTTTATCTGGAATAAATGATTTTCGTTATCCATACTTTTTTGTCTTAAATAGACAAGTATAGAAATAACCAAGGCCCCGACTGAGATTAACGGAGAAACCAGATCAGAGATCAATAAAATGAATGGCATTCACATATAATTTACAAAATTAAAGATAGACTATTGAATCAAGTTTGCGTTATCTCGTGCCAGTCCAAAAATGCGCTCTGGCCAGGTTGTTTAAAGCCGGTAAAAATTGGCTTTCGGGGCTATATACAACTGTATGCGAAGTTACTGCGAGTTTCAATGAACCTCCTGTTGAAATAGCAGGGATTAGTCATCAAAAATCCTTGATACCACCGCCAGGCTAGTGGTTTCTAAATTTTGAATCGAACTCCGCTTTTATTCTTCCGCCCTTCGGCATCGTAAATGAAAAGAAACCAGCTTCTTCACTTTCGTGAACCCCTTTTGATAAAATCAATTACAGCATGGTGCAACTTGCTGGCGCCCTTGTCGAAATAAAGGGAGAAACCCATTCACTTAAAGATACCATTATCAGACAGCTTCGCTGAGCTGTTCAAAATTCATCCCCACGCCGCCCCCTTCAATACCGGGTCGCGCATGATCCTCCCCATCTCATTTTCCACCAGCTCAATTATCTCCCGCTTCACCCTCATGAAATTCTCATCTACCTCCGCCTGACTGACTTCCCGCACCAGCGGCGCCGGTAAAGCAGCATCCTTCTGTTCATTTTTAACGATCCTCGCATGGAAGGTCTTCAAAGGCATCTCTTTACCAGGATCATCCCCCAGGATACCGACAAACTCCCCGGAAGACAAAGAGGCCAGCGTGGCTGGCGACATAGTAGGATTCGACTGCTCCGATTTGCTGACAGATGTATCCGTACTGTTCACCGACACAGTAGTCTTATGCTGGATAATGGCGGGAAACCGGTCACTCATCCATCTGGCAGTTTCACCACCTACCTGCCCGCACAGGATATTTCCCGGCATGTTGAGGATCGCTTCCGCCTCCGCATGCGAATATAATATCCTCAGCTGACTCAGATCCTGGACAACGAGCAACGGAATAATATTATGTGCGCGGCCCGTCGCGATCGTCTGCAAAACGCTCGTGGCACGCACAGATGCGAATTCATCCAATACCAGGCCGCATACATGTCGCCCCGGCTGATTGATCAGTTTATTCACCCGGTCGATATACAACGACAATATCGGCGCCAGGGCCTCCTGCCGGGAAGGGTCGCTCCCTAAGCATACTACTTTAGGATGTGCTGTATCATTGATATTAAGGCTGACATCGTTGCCCGTGAGTATATAATACAAGTCGGGAGATGCCAGGCGCCCTAATGGTATCTTCATGGACGACACCTGGCTGTCCAGCATTTCATTGGTCTTATTCTGATATGCCTGGAGGAAGGGATCGATCAGGGTTTGTACTTCGGCTTCCGTATGCAGAATAGTGAACAGCTTCGGGTATGGCGTCTGCGCGAGCTCTATAGCATGCGGCAATGTACAATAGATGCCTCCGTTATATTTTTTCAGGTACCAGATCAGGGCCGCCAGCAAATTAATAGGTGACTCTACAAAGAAATCTCCCTGCCGGTGGGCCCAGGTACTATTTATGCTCAGCATAATGCTGCGGCTGACGCCGATGGCATCGGAAAGGTTTCTCAGGGTATCAGGACTGATCAGATTACACCGGTGGCTACGCGAAAGGTCCGTGAAATTGATTGCATAAAACCTCGCTGCATCAGGATACTTTTTTCTGTATTTGCAAAAAAGTCCATGACAGTAATTTGTAAGTGCAGGGTATTTGAAATCATACACCAGCATGGAAAAACCCTTTTCCATCATTTGTTCCATCGCCGGCTCGATAATAAACCAGGATTTGCCCGCGCCCGGCGATCCGATCACCAGCACGCCGCGACGGGGATTGATAATATTGATATGACTTCCCCTGGTTTCTCCGTTCAATATATACTGTGCCTTTAAATTGATGGAGAAGTCCGTCTCGATCAATCGCTCTTCCTGCGGAAATCCCCCCTCCGCTTTTCTGAAAAAATCCCTTCGCAGAGCATAAGCGATCACCCTCGACAGCCGTAAACCTCCGGTCAGCACCATCAGCCATCCTGCAAAGCATGCCCCCATGTAAACACCCGCAACAGTCCCAGGCGTACCTTTCATTGCAAGCAGGAAAATGCTTCCAAAATAAACAGACGCTCCCAAAAATAGAAAACCCAGCCCTCCGCCATATCGCATCCTCCCATCCTTTCGACTCCTTGCCCCCAACAGCGAGATCGCCAGGAATGCTAACGAAAACAGCTTGATGCGTAAAGGGTGGTCGAACAATCCCGTCCGCCGGATATTTTCAAGCAATCGGTCCGACAACGGTGCAGTCCAGCCCCATTCCCGGAATGCACCATAGCATAAAAAATAGAAATGCATCAGCAACAGCGCGATGCTGATCCATCGGGCAAGATCTACCACCTTGCGCATGCCGGATATGTCTTCTCCCGTATTCATAAATGAAGTTTTAAATGATGTCTTTGTGATTCTTCTTCCTGCACCTTTTGCTCCTGTGCGCATCTCTCCTGGATAGCCTGCAGGCTGAACGCTCCTCCAAGGTCGTGTCCTGAAAAAACTGTCTTCTCCCGATGGTCAATGAAAAATATGTTGCCCGGTTTGCCTTCTCTATCTTCCTGAACAACCACATTGATCCCCTCTCTTGCCATGGCCTGACGGAACCCGGCCCAATCAGGTTTCTTTGTCATCAAAGTCCATTCAATGGCCGTTTCCATTCTTATACGATTCCGTTCCCGCAGCGTCCGGTTCAGCTCGAATCTTTTTTCCAGGTAAGGCAGTGTGGGCTTAAAGTCAAAAGCGCTGGCCCTGATCCCTCTTGACACCTGCCTCCCGTTCTCATCCAGGACAGCATATACAAGGCCTCTGTTTAGATGCATGCGCGTTCCTTCCCGGCCCGGGTCTGCCTTAACATTATACTCGCTGAGAATTGCATTCAGACCTTCCATCGAAGGGTATTTGTAATGGTCAATTATCGTATGCAGTACACTGCTGATAGCGTTTTTTAAGCTCGGTTGACCATACACGACCTGCTGCGTCCGCGTAGCCTGAAACTTGATCTTCTCATTTTGTGTTTTTACCTTGTCTGGTCTTAGACCTGATTCACTCGCCATTTTCAAGGTCAATACCTGGAGTTCACGCATTTGCCTCGTTGGGATCTTAATCATTTTTCCACTTGGCAATACCTTGGTAGACACGACGTGCAAGTGTGGGTTGCCGGAATCAAAGTGCCTGTACACGAGGTAGGGTTGGTTGTCAAAACCGGCGGCCTGCATATAGCGTTGCGATAGCTGTACCATGGTATTATTCGATATCTCTTCATCCGGATGGAATGTGAGGAATATATGTGCGACTTTCTTTTCAGCCCTTTCGTTCAGCGTAACGCGGTCATGCAGTCGGTTATACTTATCCTCAAAGGTTAATTCATGGGTGTCCTTTAAAAAATTTTCCGCATGCAGATAAACCGCTTTCTGTTGCATGACCTTTTCCTCATTGTACTCAATCGTTCCGCGGAGGGAGCCTGTTACCCTTAGTTTCCCTAACATAATTATCTATTTTAATCAGTAATGTCTTGATATCTTCGGCCAGCGTCACCAGGTGCTTCCTGCTTTCTCCATCGAATCCGCCGTCAGACAGTAAAAGATGTACATCTTTGTTGAATTGGGCGCCGGTGTCTATAAATGCATCGAAAGCCCTATCCCGGTAATAGATCCTTATAGCCTTCCCAAACAATAATTTCTTGGCATAGCTGCTCCGGCTCTGGGAGGAAGATGCAGCGAATGCCTTTTCAAATGCAGCAAATTCCTTTGGGGTCACGTAAACGCGGATCTCATGTCCTGGCCTGCTCATTCTCTCGTCTTTATGAGATTTTTATTATTGACCTTCAATTCCAGGTACTCAATACTCCCTTTTTGACCCAACTGTAAGGACAGTTGCCGGTCCTTTGACAGCAATAAAGGCTCAAGGCCGATCAGGATAGGTTTTTCTTCACCTGCTGACACCAGTTGAGGGAGGCTGTCATAAATGAGGTCTACAGGTACTTCCTGCCATGCCGTCCTTCTTAAATGTCTCTTATGTTGAATGCTGCATTGCAGATACGCCGGACAAAAAGCCCTGTCACTATTATTCTTTACGGCCAGGTAAAGCCATTGCAACCCATTACGCTGGTATATCCCCCGTAAAATAAGACTGACCTTCCCCAGACTGGCCGATTCATGTAAGAACATCAGCAAGGAATCTGCTACGGGCGGTGTTAATATTTTTCCCGTACTTGTCAATAAATCCCCTCTCCGGCCTGCAGACGTATCCGGGATCAGCTGGAAACCCGTGCCCATCGTTCTTGTATCCTTCAAAAGCACCTGGTATCCTGCCGGCACCATGACCCGCAGGGTCCGTACTCTCCGGCTAAGAAAATTCCTGGCTGCCTGTATACCGGCGCCCGCCACCTGTCCGCCGACAGATGGGTCATAGGTAGACAGATTCAATGCACCCATGCTTTGATCCGCCGATTGCCGCACTGTCTGCCGGCCCAGCCCGTCCGGGATACGGATACCCGGTAATCCGTCCATATCATACACCTGCCAGGCCGTTGTCAGTATCGATTGTCCACTGCGAATAGAATGGATTCCCACCTGCATCCGGTCATTGTTCATAGTGACCACGCCGTAAACCAGCTGCCCCCGCAGCAGAGTCATCCCATTGTAGCATACAGCTGATGTCAGCCGCAAGGCAATAGTCGCCCCGTTTACGAGTGCCTGATCTCTGTCCACCGTGGCCGGCACCGCCACGGAAATGAGCTGGCTATTTTGCTCTTGCCTTATCCCACTGCCTGTCTTCTCCTGCTCCTCTCCACCTTTTTGCAGGCGTGCAATCTTATCCAGCATTTCATTCAGCCGGTCCAGCTCCGGGTCCATCACCGTCGTATCTCTTTCCTGTCTGACGCCAACTTTACCTACCGCCGCCACAGGCTCTTCTATCTGTCTCGTCGATCTCATCTTCCCCAACTCATCTGTCCCTCTTATTGCTCTCACTTCCCCCAATTCGTCTGCCCCTCTCATCGATCTCTCCTTTCCCGGCTCCTCTATTCGCCGCTTCAGCAAGTCCAGCCGTCGCAGCAAAGCGTCCGTTTGCGTGTCGACAACCGCAGCTTTTGGCGGTTGTAACAAAAACTTTCTATCCTGCCGATGGTAAGGGTCCTGCTGTATCTGCTCCTTTCGGCGGATGGAATCTTCGTCGGCTTTCCGGTAAAAGGCCAGTTTATCCATCTTCTCTTCCTTTTTGTCGAACAGCGCTGGTGGCAGCTCCATATTAAAACCCATCACTGCCCCTTTCCCCCGGGCATTACCCTTCTCGCCCTTTCCTCCGCCCAGTGCAAAAAAAACCAGGAATAAAAAGGGAATTACCAATAAAGGCAGGATCAATAAGAATTTTCTCCTCTGCTGAAACTTTGTCATTATTGTTGTTGTCATTGTCAGATGTTTTTAAATGAATTTTTTAACGATCTTCTACTTTAAGGTCTTTGTTCTCCAGGGTGCTCCACCGCTCGATAAGAAACCCGTGCGGGTCATTCTCGCTACGGGTGGTATTTCGCAGCCAGCCTTCGGTCAACAAGCTTCGGGTGACCACGCTGGTGGGCCTCACTATCTGCTGGGTAGCCCAGCACCTGAAATGGAAAGGATAGGAGCCCATATCCAGTGCGATGCTGTCCATCACGATGCTTTGGCTGATGTTCCCCGAGATAACGCCGGCATAGTAGCCGTTCTCCTTTAGGTTGTCATATAGTTTTTTGGCCGACCCATCCGCCAGGTACAGGGCACGTCTGATATTCGCGTTGATGGCCTTTTCATCCGGCGCCAGGGTAAAGAAGAGCTGATGAAAGGTCCGTATATGGTCCTTGGCCTCCACCGGGATATTCTCTTTCCGTTCACTGGCAAAAGCTTCCAATGCCTTCCCGGCAGAGAGGACATAAATAGTCTCCCGGGCACGTTCAATCTCCCGTATACTGGTGGCCACAACAAAAGCCGTGACGGCCAGACATCCTACCAACAGCACGATACAAAACAGTCGTATGTGCTGGAAGGCGGTCTCGATGTTTTTTGTCTTTTTGAACATAGTTTAGTTTTGTATACCAATAAATCTTCCCACCCGCCGGAGACCGATGCCTCCGCCGGATATGATATAATTCGTGATTGAAGGCACAGTGAAATAGCCTGCAATGGCCAGGATCAGAAAGACGATATACGCCGTATCCGCAGGCCCAAAGCTGGTCTGACCCGTCGCATTCACCTGCGCAATGTCCAGTTTGATCATCTCCTGCTGTATCTGGGAAATAAGGGAGCAGAAAATATTCGCCACGGGCAGCCAGAGAAACACGTTGATATACCTCGCCAGCCAGTCCCGGATCACATGTCCAAATCCGTCAAAGACGCATAGACCAAAAGCCAGCGGACCGAATATGGCGAGAATAATAAGGTAAAAGCACCTCACCGTGTTTATACACAGGGCCGCCGACTCGAACAATACCTGCAGGATCTCCGAAAGCCATACCTTCACCGAGTTCTTCATATTATAAGACTGCCGCGCCATCATGAACTTCATCCTATTGGATATACCCGAAAACACGCCGGAATCCGCCTCTCCCGACAGTTCCTCCCATTTATCCAGGTCGCCGCTGCCATCAGGCCCAACATACATTTGCCAGTCATCCGAATGTTGCAGCGCTTCCTGCTTTTGCTGTAACAGCACGGCTACAGCCTTATTTCCATCCTGCACCAGGGCGCCAGTCCCCGTAACCGTTGGCTCCATCACCCCATTGATCAACCCGATCACATGGGGAAAGAGCATGATGGCAATACCGATCCCAAAGGGTCGCAACAGGGGATAGACCTGCACCGGCTCCGCCCGGGCAATATGCTGCCAGACCCTGGCCCCGATGTACCAGAGCGCTGCAAACCCTGCAATGGCCTGGCCGATACCGATCAGCTCACCGCAATGGACGATCATCGCGTCATATGCCTGCTTCAATACGCCTTGCAGACTCCCGATGTCGCCGGATATGTCAAGGATAGTTACCATAAATGTTCTGTAATTTTTGAATGTTATTTAATTCCCGGCCTCGCTGCAAGGCTTGTATGGCCAGCTCTTCGCTGAACCATCTCACTCCTTCTGATTGTCTTCTTACATCGAGATCGATCCGGTCGATAGCCTCCATCCGTTCAGCATCCGACATCCTCAGCTCATCCGGCGTAAGGATCATGGTCAGTCTGTCCAGGCACTTCCCGGCTCGCCCCGACAGCCCCTCATACCATTGTTGGATATACCTCAATTCACCGGAGGTAAAAAGTCCGCCCGATATCCAGCGCAGCCTCTCTGTCTGGCACTCTTTTATGACACTCTTTTCGTTGTCCAGGATAGCAGAAACCTTATAATATTGTCTTACGGGAAGTGACACCGATAGCAGCCCGTCCAGGAAGGTCTTGTGCAGGTTGAAATTGCCTTTCACGATATCACGGATGTTTATATAGCCCTTGTCCAGCACCTGGTAGCCTTCCCGCATGTCCTTCAGGATCGTCTTTAGTTCCGACAACTTTTGGATATCCAACGTCAGTTGCTCGATCAACTGGGCAACAGATTGGCTTCGAACATTGCCTGTCAACAGACAAAGGCAAATAACCAGCAACATTCCGGTCATTCGTTTACTGTATTTCATACCATTTTTTTAAAGTCCCTATAAAAGATTGCTCTTTCTCCCGCTGCGCGATCAGCCGTTCAATACCTGTCAGGAACCTTTTCACTTGCCCGTATCTTGCCCGTACATCCGCTGTTATCGCGTCTATCTTTCTGATCCTTTCCCCATCCGTCATAGACAGCACGCCATCCTGTGTCAATACGTTCAAGACAACCTCCTCACGTCGACCGGCATCCACCACCCTTCGCTGTACTGCACCGATATACTCTATTTCATTTGCCTGCAACCACCCCGAGGCCGCGTATAGTGATACCGTCACCCTAAAACCATCGTCAATAGCCGCAATAAGCTTATAGGATTCTTCCAGCGCCGGGCTTTTAAGCACCCCTTCATCCACGGTCTTCAACGATCCGAAGAATACCTCATGCAGGTTGACCTCGCCGGATTTGATATCGCGGACAAGATGCAGCCCGTCTTCTGCGATGTGATAGCCTTTTTCTGCCGTAATGATGTAACCCCTGAGCGCCGCCAATTGCTCCAGCATAGTTTTCCGTGTCCCTTGCGCTACACCTGACCTGGCCTCCAATACTGCCACGCTCAGCAACATGCTTATCTTAATGAATACCATACAATGCTTTTATCATGTTAAGATCATTTTCATCCTTTGCCCTTTGCAGGCTCAACAGTACCACGCCCTGGCTGAACGACTGCAATTGCCGGTAATCCAGATCAATGCCCGTCGACAAGTCATTGATGATCGCCAATCTGTCCCCGTCGTCCATTTGGGTGACAAAAGAATGCATGATTTTTTCCAGTTCCTCGACAACACTTACACTTCGTCGCAGCATGCCTCCGTAAACTACATCGATATGCCCCAGCTCTTCCACGCTAAAATGCCTGTCTCTTGCCAGCATCGCATATGCCTGCTTATAACCTACTATCAATTTTTCCTGCTTTCCGATTATCTCCCTTACTGCTGAGTAATACCGCAATGCATTCTTCACCTGCCAGAGCTCCTTATAATACTCCTCATACAGATTTTTTTGCTGCTCTACCCAGTCGGAAATGTCCGCCAGCCGGTTTTTTTGCATAAGGTTTTCCAGCTGCTTTTGCGCATCCTGCAGCAGGATGATATGAGTCTGCTGTCTTTGGATACGCAGGTCGATAGCCATGATCACCCGCTTGATAATACCGCCAATGACAAACTGGGCATTAGCCCTTCCTGTAGTCGCCAATACTAGACACAGCGCGAATGCGCCTGTTAATATTTTTCTTTTCATCATTCGATTTTTTCGTAGAAGAAATCGTCCTTGTATATAAAATTCTTTAAGGGGACATACCACAGTTTCTTCGTGCTGTCGGATGAGACAAGCGTGGACCAACGAGGTGTGAATAAGGCGGTCCAACGCTGTTGCTCAAGCTCACGCTCCTCTTTTCTGCCCTTCCTGATCCGTGTAAAGCCAGTCGACCGTATCACGGCATAGTTATCTTGCCCCAGTTGTGTGCGCCGGATGGTAAGCGTGTCCTCGATCCGGCAAAAATCGTTTTGAACAATACATGCATATATCCCCGGCAAAAATGACGGAACCTTTTCAGGCTCCTGAGCATACAGCCAAATCAACATGGCCATAGTCACCAGGAGGCATGATACCGTAATGATCCATATAATCTTCTTTGACATAGTACCTATTTTTAATTAGTAATTAATGTTTCTCTCTCCATTCTCTACCCAGGTGGGCAATACCTTTCCGCATGTCCCCATAGCGTTCAGCGTACTGCTGTACCAGTAGCTTTTCGGATTCTTCGGTAGAGTACGTATAATATTCTTCCATGGATACCTCGGTTCTGTATACCTTTGAATGACCATTGCCCAGGCTGATAAATACCTCCTTATACTTCCTGCCGGCCTCGTTGTCCCGGTTGAGCGATAAAACAAGCGATTTATCTTTCTCTGTAAGCCCCAGCAGCTCCTGGATGAAGTCGAACTTGTTCTGGAATTTGCTTTGGTCCAGCAGGATCCTGCAGTCCGCATTATTAAGGATGGCCTGTTTGACCACAGGGCTCGAAATAATATCTTCCACTTCTTGTGTGACGACGATGGCTTCACCAAAGAATTTTCGGACCGTTTTAAAAAGATATTTCAAATACTCACTCATTCCCTGCCTGGCAATGGCCTTCCATGCCTCTTCCACGAGGATCACTTTTTTCACACCCGGCAACTTTCGCATCTTGCTGATAAATACCTCCATGATCACAATGGTGACTACGGGAAAAAGGATGGGATGATCCTTCAGGCGATCCAGTTCAAAGACAATAAACCGTTGCTGTAGCAGATCCAGCTCTTCCCTTGCATTGAGCAGGTAATCGTATTCACCACCCCTATAAAATGGCCGTAAAACATAAAGCAGGTTATCCACGTCGAAATCCTTGCTTTTGACCCGTTGATCCGCCAGCCTTTCGGAGAACTCGCCTTCCAGGAACTCGTAAAAACTATCAAAGCAGGGAAAGATGTCGCCATATACGGTCAGTTTTTCATAATACTGTTGCAGGGCATTGGATAGGGCAACATATTCGCTGCGTAGAAAAGGTTCATCCTCCTTTTTCCACAACGCCAGCAACAGCGTCTTGATGCTTTCCCGCTTTTCCACATCCAGGGCCACACCCTCCGGCAGCCAGAATGGATTAAAACGGATAGGGGAAGTCTCCGTATATGTGAAATAATGTCCTCCCACCAGTTTGCAGAGCCCCTGGTAGCTGTTGCCGATATCCACGACGACGACATGGGCGCCCTGCTCATGATAGCTGCGGATCAGATGATTCGTAAAGAAAGATTTGCCGCTGCCGGAGCCTCCCAGCACAAACTTATTCCGGTTCGTTATCCACCCCCTCTGCATAGGTTCTTCGCTGAGATCTGCATGGACAGGTTTGCCGGTGATCCGGTCGGCCAGGCGAATGCCAAACGAACTGATAGAGCTCCGGTAATTGGTTTCCGGCAGAAAAAAGCAGGCAGCTTGTTCCGTAAAAGTGCTGAAGCGTTCATTCACAGGTAGGTCCCCTGCATTACCTGGTATTCCAGCCCACCATATTTGCCCCGCGCTCACTGTCTCCGCATGAGGATGCGCGCCCACTTGCGCGATGGCAGACGCCGTCTCTTTCCTGATATCCTTTATCCGTTGCGGTTCATTCGTCCAGGAGAATACATTGAAATGCGCCTTTACCATTTGCTTGTGTCCGCTCATCGCCTCGTTCAGGTGATCATCTACTGCCTGACGGGTTATCGTGTTCTCCCGGGAATGAGCTGATAGGGATTGGAGCCGCCGCCGTTTTAGCTCCATCTTCCCTACGGAGACTGTTACATCCTCGACAAACACATATTGGTTATACACATGGTTGCAAGGTAGTAGAGGACCAAGAGCGGTAGCAAAGCCGATGGTCATGTCAGTCCGTTCGGTGGAATAGCCAGGATGCCGC
>Ga0105239_10003207_pt1 | contig 20222 bp, 26 predicted proteins | sample KBSC44metaG_FD_92761 | JGI IMG/M metagenome (GOLD analysis project Ga0105239, IMG submission 92761) | Corn rhizosphere microbial communities from Kellogg Biological Station, Michigan, USA - KBS C4-4 metaG | ecosystem: Host-associated > Plants > Roots > Rhizosphere > Soil | place: Michigan, USA... | reverse complement strand
CTCCTGGACATTCTACGAGAGGCTGGTGGGGACGACTTTGCCACTGCCCTCATCGCTTTCCGTGTAGACAGGGGTCGACATGACTGGCACCTCCAGCCTGCTGACACGGAAGGCGCTGACGCGAATGGCGCCGGGATGTCATCCTCGTGGAGTTTCTACGACTGGATGCTCGAGTCGGTTGACAGGAGGGACTTGGAAATGACGGTGTGGTGCTTCGACTCCGTCCGTCTGGTGATGGGACCAAGCCAATATTTCTCGGAAACGTCACCCCCTCTTGCACAGAAATGTTTGTTGCAAGTCATTGAGAACGCGGCGGTCGACGGGTGGGCGGTCGGGCTCCGCCTTGCCCTGGACGCTGTCATGGAGCTTTGGGAGTCGGACGATTACGGTGCTTGGTCCAGCGCCAGGGCCGACCTCCTCGCTGACGTAGTGAGGAAAGCTGCACAGGCGGGAGAAATGCGTTGTGCGACCCTCGTATTGGATTTTCTCTTCGACCGCATGAGAACTGGGAACAGGGGTTCCGACGCTTTTACCCGCGTGGTCCGACGTATGACCGCCGGTATACCCGAAACAACTTCCCGCGGAGTCAGGTTGGCCTGCTTGGACATAGTGCAGAGTCACAGGGCGGGGCCGCTGGTGGTCCTCTCCACAACGACCAGTTTGACCGAGGGTTTTCCGCTGGACCTGTTCCTCACCAGTGACGACCCCACCTTTTGCACAGAAATGTGTGAGCGCCTTTTCTACGGGCCGGACAGTGACGGCTCGGTGATGGTGGAGTTCTACTTCTCAATCGCGTCATACGCGGCGGAAAAGGGATACCACCGTGTGGCCGACGAAATCACCCGTCGGCTGTTGAAAACGGATACGTGCTCTCTGTACCCAAGTGAGGAGAGCGGACCGCTCGCCAAAGCCTTGGTGGCGGTGAACGACGGTGTGAACGTTGACGGTGGGTCCCGGGATGTTCTCTCCTTGTACTTATCCCACGGCTTTTTCACTCCCATGCACTGGAGCAGCGCCACGGATTACTCTGTAGTTTTTTGTTTGAAGGCAGGTCGGCGGCCGTTGCTACGCGCCTTGCGGACGGTCATCTCGATCAAGGGCCCGGAAGCGTCCAGCGCGCTGTGTCGGATGGATGAACGGCGTACCTTCTTGCATACCACCCCGTATCCTGTTGTTGAGACTCCCGAGATCCTTTCAATACTCTTCGAGAACGGCTGGCGACCTTGGCGTGACGTGGTCCTGAATTGCCTCTCTCGGGTCAGCCTGGTGCCTGCAGTGGTAAACTCTTTTGTCGCGTGCGGTGTCTCTGTGGATTGGGACGTGGAGAGGGATGGGCCAGACGCAGTCCCGCTTCTGGAAGACCTGCTCGGTTTCTACGATGGGATGGTTGACATTGGCGGGCAAGACGCCGTCGTCAGGTGCTTGTTGCAAGCTGGTGCTGCGGTAAATCATAAGGTCCTCGCGTTGTCGCGGGAGCGAAGACTTCCATGCGTTGATCTCGTAGAAGAAGCTCTCCAGATGTCTCCGGTTCCAGAAATGTAAATATACATATATATACATACGCATTGGTTCGTCACAGCAGTAAGAAAACGGTGCCGACGCCAGCGAGCGCCATGGAAACGGGCAAGGATATATGCCAATCCTGACCCGCCCCGGACGTCAGGTACGCATCGCACTCGTCACGTAAGCGCAGGGATTCAGTCCGGATTTCGACCGGTATGTTGGGTGCACATTGAAAGCACTGATCATACACCCCTGGTGCGAGCTGGCTGCAGTAACACTCGCTGTCCAATTCCGGGTCGGTTCCGAACGCGAGGGTCTGATTCGGTTGGGTCGACGGGGAGACGTCCGTGTTGAGACACGTCTTCAATCCGTCCCGAATGAACTGACATCCTTCACACTGTCCGGCAGCGGCGATGGTACTCGCGTCGTTGAAGCCACTGGACAAGAGGTAGCCCATGTAGAATCCAACCAGTGGGGCAGCAACAGGGTTTCTGTACCTCACCGGAACGCCGCCGCGGAAGCCGTTGCTGGCGGAACTCCACTTTGGGACCGAAGGGACAACGCGGGCGGGACCGCCCCCTCGCGCACCTCCGCCTCCCCCGCCAGTGCCGCCCCCGCTGGATCCTCGTGATCCAGTGCTCGTGCCTCCGCGACCGCCGCCGCTGCTGCTCCCCCCTCCCCCGCCGCCTTTACTGGCAGTTCCTGGAAGTGACGCCAACGCACTGACCACTAAAACGAATCTTACGGCAAATTTTACGTACGGGAGGCGCATTCTCCGTGGGGATGACTTCAACTACATCAATCTTTATTTGCCCTTGCCAACGCGCACGAGTTGGCGGCCAGTACCAAAGTGTAGTCAATAAGTTCAGAGGGAAGGTGTCTCCATAACACGAGCCTCACCATGCGGCGGTTGAACGCGGCCTCAGCCTCAGTTATCGGACGGCTTAGCTTTTCCAGGCACTTTTGGAAACGGAACAGGGCGGTATGCCAAAAGTCCGGATAGGACACGAACTTCAAAATGATCATGTCACGGACGTGGCGGGTGAAACACGAAGCCTGATGGTGATATTGAGACAACCAGAGAAGGACGCAGCGGGGTACAGAAGAGAGACCCGATGCGAACAGAGTTGCGGGGTAGCAGTGCGGTAATGGTTCAATGCTGATGCTGGGTGGAAAAGGACAGGGTGTGCTTTCTGGGAAAAACTTCGCACACTTCTTGTAGTGGAGATAGGCCCATCGCCCCGACTTCAGGGTGGGGTGGAAACTACGAGCGGATTTGACCAAGTCTCTCAGCAAGTGGTAGAAAGGCGACGAAAAGTCGAAATGCGCGGCGAGATAAAGGATTTCTTTTCCGGCTTTAAATATGTTGAAGAAACCATCAACCAGAAGCCGTTCCAATTCACACTCCGGCATGATTACATAATGCAAGGGGACTTTATTTGATGCCGTCAATGTTCCGCCACCATAACAGTTACAAGCTACCGCACTTCTTCCACTGGAGGGCGTAAACTTGTTTGAGCTTGCCATCGACTGATTAGATTAAAGGGAAATGGTCAACTTCGGTTGCGGACGGAAGTAGACGGAAGTAAGATTGCCACCAGGTTTACTTACTGGAGTCTGTGGTAAGCTCACCACGGCGCTTGGTCTTTCCGGCATCAAGCTGGATGGCCGTATTGATGCTCAAGGGGGCGTGCGCACCGCAAGCTGAACGGACCGCGCTTTTCAAGCTGAACGTGTCGCTGATGACGTACGATTTGCGCTGGACGGGCCCTTTGAATTTGGTGGTGAGGGAGGTTTGCGCGGGATTCCCGGCAAAGAAGTAGCTCGCCGTGACGTAGCCCTTGACCCCTTTGTCGAGAAACGCAGCACCACGGTAATTCACTTTTCCGAGGGTACAGCTGTAGCCTTGAGGGAAGCGCAGATCAAACGCCAGCTGGCAATTCTTCCTCTGGCGGGGTTGCTCCGCGTCCACGGCGACGGAATACTGATCAAAAATGAGTGTGAAGCTCTTCCTGTCCTCTGCGCTCAGGTTTCGAACATTAGTTCAAAGGCGGGACGAGTAGTTGCAAGTGCTTACCAGCAATGAGGACACTAGCGCTCCCTTGTGGACATCCCGTGCCTCCGTAAGTGAGGGTGTTGATTGTGACGTTGCTGGGGACTTCCGGACTGGTGGGTGCCGCGCTGACGAGGATGACCACGCCGAGAAGCAGACCAAGTAGAGCCGAGAGGGGCCTTCGGAGAATGGTATACATAAGACGTTTCTCTTCTGCGCTTGAGTAACTTGGTGCGGATAAAGTTCAAACGGTCCACCATGGGTACGTATATTTATACAATCTCAAGCAAACGACAAGGGGCGGAGAACGATTTTAAGGACCCTGAAGTGGCCCACAAGTGACGCGTAATGACACTTACGTTCACGTGACTGCCAACTGCGGATGTCCGGACTCCTCTCGGACAGTAAGTCTGCACAAAAAGCTGGCGGGAGGTGTTCACCATCCTCACCACCCAGCTCCCACTTAGTCTGGACAAACTTCACCCTTCGCCATGTCCCAAGCAATCAACACCGCAAGCGCGAGAGGCCCTTGTAACTGCGTGCCAGACACCATCACTCGGACATTTCCTGATGACTCTGCTGCCACCCAACTCTGGTGCTCTTCGTTCCGTTACCCCGGGACAGACAGCCAGATCTACCTCCCGTTCCAGGTGACGCTCGACCCGCTGACAGGCGTGCGATCTATATACGCTGTCCGTGATATTGCCGCCCACTTCTTCATTGGCACACTCGACACCAACACCACCGTCTTCCAACCCAAACGTATCAACGGCCTGCGACTTCGGACACCTGACGGGAAGTACCTCCTTGCGCAAAATACCACCGGGCTGCACCACGTAAATCCTGCTGGGGACTTCTTTCCTCCCGATGTATTCACCACAACAACAACCTTCCTCCCCCGCCCCGCCATGGCTAATGTACGCATCGTCTACGATAAGAACATCTGCGCAGGTACCCACCCCGCAATCTACACCACCCGCTACGTCCACGCAGGCGAGCGCTTGATGGCAAATGTCAGCGCGGACTGCCTTTCCGCTTTTGTCAAGGATTATAAGATAGTGATCAGGGCTGGGATGTCACCCGGGACATTGAACCGTGATGGAGCGGGAGCCGTTCGGAGTAAGACTCATACCTTTATAGACAACGACCCGGGTAACCCTTTCCACGTCGTTCCCAAATTGTTGCGGCAAAGCGTGCCGGCAGTCTAGATATTTGTATATAGAGACCGCGCTGTGTGAACTTTCTATACACGACTTGTGTGTTTGTTTTCATCAAATGATTCGAAAATAGAGTATACAATTACGACGTCACAATAATTCCTGAGTGTGAAACTGAAACGAGTCAGAGTCATACTGAAACGAATCAGACATGGTGCCTTGCGACACCTCATCTGCATGCTTTGCATGCTTCGGTGGTGAAACCTCTGAGACGGCGGGTTGTGGGTCCGCCCGCAGGAGCTTCTCCATCTCCTCCATGGTGATGCGGTGGCGCCTCCGTTCGCTGTCCATTGCTTCCCGGATGATACGTTCTCTCCGCTCCCTCAAGGTCGCCAGAAGGGCCACGCGGTTCCGGCGGACGGCTTGCAGCCGTTTCAGCACATCCGGACGAGGAGGAGGGTCTGGATCGGGTCGCTCCAAGTGGCTGGAGACGTAACTTATTGCGGCATCAACGTCTTGGAGGTCGTACCAAAGCCTTCCCAAGGTCAGTGGCGGCGATAGTGATTGTTGTGTACACATTACAGAGTAACAGGCGGGTTGAAGCAGCAACAGATTGAAGCACCGTCCGCGAGCTCATGCTAAGTCGGCTGCGGTTGGTGGCTTACGTGGCGCAGTGTATTTTACATCAAGGAACACTCCTGGCCATGAATTTCCGCAGATCCCTGACCTGTCGAAGTTCTGTTCCTTTCTTTGTAGTGCTCTTTAGCTCTGTCAAGGACGTCTTTGTAACTGCTTCGCGTCTCCTCACATCCGTACAGCGACATGTAAGCCGCGTTCCCGATCAAAGTCGCGTTCCAGTCATCGTATTTTGTGTTGCTGGTGAGCCCTGCAAGTTGACCCTGACAGAAGCCCAGGTTCTTCGCCCCGCCGGCGCAGATGTGGTCCGCATACTTTGCCTGCTGCGCGACCGGCAAACCAACGATCTCCTGTATTGACGGAAACATATCAAATTAGGGGGTAAGACATGTGAACGTGGATAAGTCTATTCCCGCGAGATATAAGTCTACTCCCTGGCGGGTAGTTATTTGCTGACGTGGTATCGTTCTCCAATTCATTTGCCTGAGTGCAAGGGTGATCATGTCACGTGTCTGGTCGCTGTGCGAACTGGCGGCTTCTCAGGTGATCGCGTCCGGAAAGTGGACACCTGAGCGATCGAACAGATGGCACATGCTGACATCAGCTGCGCAAGAAATCATCTGTCGGGGCGCACATAGCTCCCGCTTCGTGTTCCCCAGCCCGGCTGCGGGAAAGAATGTTACACGCGTTTACAGAAGAGGCGGGGAGTGGGCATGGTGCATTGACGAAGCGACCGGCCCCTACGTTGCCGTCCTTGACGGGTCTTTCACAAACGTCATTCGCATCTACGTGAGGGTCCGGGACCGAGAGGATTTCCTCATGGTTGGCTTCAGAGCGCTCATCTGATTCATGCGTCGTCCACTACGCCACCGCAGTGCTAGGGTGCTGTTCCCAAGCTGCTGGCCGAGCGATGAGGTCGGCCCCGATCGGCAACCACCGTTCGATCACCTCAGCCAAAGTCTGCTTGAAGACCGGTTTCGACATGTATTCGTTCATGCCGGCGTCCAGCACCCGTTGCCGCTCGTCAGACAGCACGTTCGCGGTTAACGCGATGATGGGCATCCTTCCCGGTGGGGAGGGCAACTTCCTGATCTCCCTCGTTGCTTCGTAGCCGTCCATGACCGGCATGGAACAATCCATCAGCGTCAACGAGTACTTGAAGGGATCAAGGCGCAGCATGTTTAGCGCTTCCAGGCCGTTCGTGGCCGTCACCGCGCGGTATCCCAACTTCTCTAGCATGCGCGTCATCAATTTCGCATTCATGGGGGAATCCTCGACGATGAGGATGAAGTGCTTGCCTTTGTCGTCCCCGGAATTGAGACGGCCCTCCCGCCGCGTCCGGTCTTCTGCAGTTTCGACATCCTCCATTGCATGCGGTTCGGCGCACAGACCGGCAAAGTGAGCACCTTCTCTCGGACGTCCCTCTACGTACGGGATCCACAGGTGAAAATCAGAGCCGACGTGTTCTTGGCTGGTAGCGTCCACATCGCCACCAAGGAGATTTGCAAGACTCCGGCTGATCGACAAGCCCAGCCCGGTGCCGCCGAACCGTCGGGTCGTGGATGCATCCACCTGGGTGAAAGGGCGAAATAGTGTCTTGAGAGCATCTTGTGAAATCCCGATTCCGGAGTCGACGACATGAAAATGCGCGCGCGTCGCATCGTGGGCAGCCGTAATGGTAATGCCGCCGCTGAACGTGAACTTCAGAGCGTTAGAAAGGAACACCGTCAGGATCTGCCGCAACCGTCCGCCGTCCGTCACGATAAAGAAATTGGAGTTCGGGACGACACTGCTTCTGAGTGTCAGTCGCTTGGGGTTGAAGGAATCCCGCAGAAGCTCCGCGACCAGCGCACCCACGTCAACCAGGGATGATTCCAGGATGACCTTCCCGGCTTCGATTTTGGAGAAGTCAAGGATGTCGTTGATCAGTGACAGCAGAACGCCGCACGAACGGTGGACGGCATCCGTGTATTCCCTTTGCTCTGCGGATAAGTCCGTTTCCCGAAGCAAAGTGGTAAACCCAATCATGGCGTTAATTGGTGTGCGAATTTCATGGCTCATGTTGGCAAGGAAGTCCGTCTTTGTCTTTGACATTTGCAGCGCCGCCCGTTCCCGTTCGATGAGTTTCTCGTTTTCCATCCTTGTCACCTCGGCTTGGGCTTCGACCAAGTCGGTCACATCATGACCCACGCAAACAAGCCTCGGTGGCCGGCCGGGTAACTTCTCGACGACCTTCGTGATGGAGAACGTCCTCCTTCTGCCGTTGACAAATGCATGCTCAGCAACAGAAACAACAGAGCCGGAGGACCAGGCGGCGCGATCATTTCGCTGAAAATTCTCGGCCTCGTTGGCGGGGAACACTTCGTCGTCTCTCCTCCCCAGTAGATCCGCCCGGCGTAGGCCAAAAGTCCTCTCGAGGCAGTGATTGAACTCCATGTAGCGGCCTTCGGGATCCTTTACGAAAATGAGGTGACCAGCTTGGTCCAATGTCCGCAAGAGGCTTCCTGCATCTACTTCTGAGGGAAGCATGTTTTCGTATGAATAGGAGTAAAACAAGCCGTCGTGTGTCTCGAACCTGAACATCGCCGAAAAATGTCTCCCCACTTTGTCCCTTACCGGGAGCACTTTAGACCTTCCCACTACAGATTGCCACCAGGTGCGGAAATCAGAGTTATACCGCAGCTTTTCCTCACGCGGCACAATCAAGTCTGCGACGTTCTTCCCGCATGCTTCGGAGGTGTCGTACTTGAAAAGTCTCGTCGCCGCCTGATTCCAAGCTTTCACGTCACCATCCAGGCCATACACGATGATCGCGTGGTCAACAGTGTTAAAAATGAACTCGTGATTTACTTGCCCTGACTCAGGCATTGTACATGGTCAACAAATGAAAGCACTAAAGAAGCAGCGCTCGTCACCATAGTTTGTGTGACAGTTCGAGTTGGCGTTGCCTCTCCTTAAGGCACAGGAAGTCTTCGATGCGGTCCTCCTGCGCCCGTAGGAGGCTGTTGAACGGTTCTTCGTTCACCCGATTGAGATACTTGGCACAGCGGCGGGGACTCCTTTCCACCGTTTGCCTCAACAACCTGCCGTGCCGGTGCAGCGAGATGCTCCCGCAAACTCCCCAGCCTGTCCAAATGATTTTGCATTGCGGTCCCTCTGCCAGAACAACGTGATAGGTTTCTTTGACGTGTGACATTACAGTATTCGTAAGAAAGCGAACTGTGGGATGTTAGGAATGTTCAGAAGAACGCGTTATGATCTCCTGATGGGAAAACAAAACGTTCATTATCCGACGCGTCTATGGCATGTCACGTGACGGCTTAGTCATCCTTGAAGGGGTCCAGGTACGCGTCGCGCTCCACCGCGTTGGTGATGCTGTGTTCATCAAGAAGATCTCCGACGGAGGCACGGCAGAGCTCGTTGAAGCTCGTCTGATTCGGCGCCACCTTCCGCATCTCTTTCATTACGTGAAGGACCTTGGTATTGATGGAGTGCTGGGACGGGACCTGCACGGCAACGTCGGGGACGAATCCCACGCACGCGTTCACCAACCTGACGATGCGCCCGCCGAGGCACAAACCCCGTCCGTCGTTTATTTCCTCACTGATCCGGGCCAGGAAGTTCTTCGATTGCTCGTGTTGCAGGGCTACCGTAACGACGTCGCAGAGGAGTTCCGGGAAGGAGACGCCGTAAATGGGGTGCGGGGCGGTTACCTTGCACCAATCCAAGACGGCGGGAGCGTCGGCAACTTGAAGACACCCGCCCGCCTGAAGGTAGACTTGCGGGTAGTCCTGCACCCGGTGCTTGTGGACCTTCTGGGAAAGTACGCGGGCTTCAAGTTTTTCCCTGAAGCGCTTGATCAGGGCGATTGAGTCCACAGCGGACCTTTGCACCACGGCGTCATGCGCGTTCTCCGGGTCGTCATACACGGTCCGCGCGGAGGCAGGCTCGTTCAATCCTTCCGCGCTGGCAGCCGGGGCGATGAAAGTGCCGTGATCGGTCGGGAGAGCCCCTGATATGATCTGGTAGCGGCGGACGGTCTCTGCTCGGTCCTGCCCGCAGATGTACCTCCCCAGTGAAGGCCTGAAGCGCGGGGCGGAGAAGTACTCGTTGTGGTCGAGGAGAAGCCGGGTGCCTCGGCGGTGAGAATCCATGAGCTCATTAGAGACGTGCATGAGAAAGTTGTAGCTGAGGGAAACGGTGGCACGGGCGGGAAAGACCGTCTGGACGTCCTGGATCTTGTTGTAGGAGAGGTCCAGGCTCATCAAAGTGTCGGGAAAGCCAACGTCCACGACCTCGATGTCGTTCGCATCCGCTTTCAGGATGCGCAAGCGGGGGCATCCGCGGGTGTCTGGCAGACGGGTCAGTCTGTTGTAGCCGATGTTGAGAGTCACTAATCCCGCAGGGAGCCCAGCGCACGGGACATCCTCGATCTTGTTCCGGCTGATGTCAATGTGCGACAGGCAGGCAGAGAAGGTGGGGCAGAGCGTGAGCGCTTGACCCGGCACGGAGAGGGTCTCTCCCTCGTCATCCCAGTTGCAGTCATCACGCAGCGGCGGCGGGATTGGGCAGACCTGTTCCTCCCGGACCGGGCACGGGGCATGCGGTGCGTCTAGGACGACAAGCCGCTGCGTCTCGGTGGTTTCGGAACAACGGAAAGGGATGCAACAGACGAGTTTCCTCAGACGTCGGGTGAACCTGGGCATGTCGATAATGATCGGCTTCTGATGCTTACTTCCAAGGCTTTATTTCATATAGTCAGTCCTAGAGATTGCAAAGGACGTGATGAGTTGTACTGAATGGATCCGCCGCCCGCTTCCCTCGTGTTCGCCATTCCGGAACTACTTTTATTGATACTTTACGAGTATGGCAACTCTTGCCGGAAAGATAGGATGCGGAGTGCCCGCGAACGACTTAGCCAGGGACTTGTTCAGAGACCAACAACAATGCACAGCGCCTTCAGACACATCACTTACGTACCTTTGCATATTTCCGCTACTAAGTTCTATCACCTCGAATACTGCGTACCCGGCGCCGCTTTACCAGGTTTCTGGGTGGTTTTGACAGACAGCTCGAAAAGGCAAGTTGTACGTAACTACATGCACGCGCTGGCCGTCAGGGAGAACGTCTGGATGTGCGCTTCCGGCTGCTGTGCCTGAAAGCGCTACGAAAATTGTGACATTATGTACAGAGCAGAATGGCCGTCTATCAAGTTTGGCATCCGGTCCAAGACGCGGATGACCTTCAACAATTCTTCATCACTCAAATGGGAGACCCGTTCTCTAGCTGTATAGTAGCGGACAGCGACGGTTGTGTCATCATTCAGACGACTGAAGATCTCGCTACTTCGTCGACATTGGATAGAATTCTATCCATCCTTTCCATGTACCCGAGCACAGCGGAACGGACGGAACTGGTCTGGAACGTCAATGTCTTTGGCTCTGACCAGGCGTCCCTCGCCCGTTTGCTTGTGGGTGCAGGGCTCTACGTTGGAGATTGTATGATACAAGTCGCTCAGAGGCAGCTTCTCACATCGGTAGAAGCTTCTGAAACGGTCAGCGCAGGCGTTGTGACCGCCGGGAAGACTTTGAAGGTCGGTTCCTCAACAGGAGGTGCATTCTCCTTGGAAGCGGCGGCATCGACGGTAAATGGTGGGTATACATTGAAACTGCCCCCAGCCCTCCCTGCAACAAACGGGCACGCCCTGCTCACTGATGAAACAGGCGCCATGCGCTTCGAAAAGATCCCGTCAGCGACAGTGACCTCAGCTTACGAGGGCACCCGCGCCCTGGCCGATTGCAAGATTTGGTGTTCTTCCGCAACTACATTGAACGGGGCCGTCACGGTTTACCCTACATCAGACGGGACAACGGCGGGTAAGGCTCTCTTCTCAACTGCCATCTATCACGCTACAGCAATGGTCATTCGGGACGTGACCCTTCCCCTCCAGGTTTGTTGGGCGTCTGTCAGATCCATTTCCGTAGACCGGAAGTCCGTGACGTTCAATTGTGTGTGCGGCAGTGCCGTGGTCCTTGGGGGTAATGCGGTTACCTCCGCACCAAACGGGGTGCAGGTCCAGTGCATGATCTTTGGAATATGAAAGCTCCTTTTGGTAAGCGGGTGCCAGCACCACCGTGCAAAGGCGTCCGAGTGGCCGGGTTTCTTCGCAGCCAGAAACAACATCATTATTACATAACACCGCGTTACACGCAGAAAGCGGTAGAAGGTGGATCGGTCATTTCAACAGACGAGAGGTTGTAAGTAAATACATGCACGCAGTGGCTGCCGGAGAAAACGTGCGGGTGTGCGCTTCCGGGTGCTGTGCCTGAGAGCTCTAGAGTCATATCGAGCCAGGGTAGAGAAAGAGCCTTAAAAAAATTGATGGGCTGCGCAATTCACGGCTCGTCGTCTCACATTCATTATGGAACACGTAGACAAATAATTATATGATATTTTAGAAACATAATGTTCGGTAACATGATGGATGCATGACCTCGAAAAGGTCCTGCCTGACTCAGAGAGCTGCGCTGGGTCCTGACCCCGGCGTTTCCGGAATAACAGACCTGCTGAATACGAGCAAATGGACGTTGAGGGCGAGGGCAGCGACAAGGATGATGCAGACGAATGTCACCGCCGGGATTGAGTCGTAGTGACCGCGGTCTTCGTACCGGAGAGGGATTGGGTCAGCTTCTGATCAAGCGACACGGCACGCATCTCAAAAAGCTTACCCCTTTTTTTGGTCTTGTAACCCCTCCATATGTAAAGCATATATCCGAGGACAATGAAGAGGATGCTTGAGACGGTGACGAGAATTCCGATATTGCGTACCGCCGGATCCGTCACTCCGAGGAAGTTCACTATCCCCGCCCCGACAGCCGCCGTTATGAGACCCACTAACAAGGATCGGAAGACGTCAGCAAAACTCCGCCGTACCGCAAGAGATCAACAAAGTGAAACCTACACTTCACCCATTGAAGGAGAGTCCTCTCGTTCTGCATGTACAGTTTCGGATCAATACCCGATGGCTGGGGACGCTTCACCTTGGATTCCCCGAAGCATGCTTTCCCTTCCGCACCATCTTTTCCATTTCGGCACAGAAGAGCTTCCATACTATCCCACCGGAACGCTCCCGTTTTCTTCGGCAAAGGATCCACCTCGACGATAGTAGAGTCGGACGACGGGGTGATGATGCTGCCTTTTTGACTTTCGATGTCGTGGCCATGGACTTCCACAGTGACAAAGTCAACTTTCTGGGAAACGGACGAATTTTCGAGCGGTCGGATCATGGCTTTTCTGAGCAAGTCGCAAGGACCATCGTAGAGAGATGTCGGCTTCTGGTTGTCGTTATCCATCTCTTCCAGCCAGGCCGGGAGGATGGACACGTTTCCCGGACGGAGGGTCGCAACACCATGGCCAAACTTTGAAAATTTGGGAGCGGCTCGCACCTTTGATGGGATTATTTTTAGTCTTGTTTAAAATGATGTCAAATCGGAAATAACGCCTTACCAGAGAACTTTCGACAAGTTCCGTCACCCACTCGGGCTGTTCAACTCCCTCGTGTGTCTGCGTCTTTACCTCCAGGACTGCATACGGGAAGATATCTCCATCCTCAATCTCATCAATTCCGCAACCTGGGACGCTGCTAACATCTTCTCGCCAGAAGCGCAACTCCGTGTCGAGGGAAATGCGGAAGCGGGGATCACCAGGGACCTGGAAAGCCATACGATTGTAAGAGGTGCTTATCATCGGAGCCAGTTTCATCTGTCGAATGGTGTCCTGTATCTCCAGGGCCAGCTTCTTCGCTGTTTCGGTTTCCCTGACCGCAACACCGTCTCCGTTCGTCAATCGCTTTCGGAAGGCGCTGTCAACGTCAAACTGCCCTTCAAGTATCGCTTGAACGTACTCCTCTTTGGTGCCGAAACGGGCTTTCACGCTTCTGAGCCCTGTCCACTTCGCATGATGGGTCTTTCTCTCAACGAAGACGGTGTCGGAGGGCGAGGGGTTCTGACCGTAGTACCGGATACGGATTGCCTGGGCGCCTTCTTCTCTGTTCATGCGTTGGTGATACAAGGAGAAGGAACTGTTGTCGAGGTAGACAGAAGTGATCGCAGGAGAAAAGCTATCCGTGTGGACCAGGACAGGGAGGTGCTGGAGTATTATGCATTTGATCGCAGTGACGTTGTCTGGAAAAGGGGCATATCATGAGCAGGTTGAAATCAAGAATGGAGGATCTTCCGCCTCACCGGGGTGAACCCAATACTTCGTCGTACTCCTGATAAAATCTCCGCCGACATCGTTCGTCCCGTCCCGGGTGTCCACGGGGAACCCCGTCGGGTTTCTCCTGAGATTATCATACGCGGCCGACAGGCGAATGATTGTTTCGTCCAGGTGGTCTTGGTGGAATCGCCTCGTTTTCAGATGGTTAGTGAAGACCGATTTGATCTTCGTCGTGGCGTACTTGTCGTGCTCTTCGAGAATCTGGGAAGGGAAGACACGGTTAACATTTGTGGTTGGGACTTCCAGTCTGGGAAGAACGACCTTGAGAGCGGCGGTATAATTCAACTTCACAAAAGCGGACAGTTTCAAGACATTTTCTGTCAGGGACATCAGTTCCGTCTCGACGAACTCAACCGGGTCCGATAGAGACTTGATTTTCCGTTCAACGGCCCCACATGCGTCGTTGAGCTCAGAAATTTTCGAGCTCCGGAACTGCACCACCTGCAACGGGTTCAGCGACGGTCGTGTTAGAGATTCCTTGGTGAACGGTTCGAACCTTTCTCACTTCTTCCTCAAACTTGTCGATAAAGAAATGCTCCTCATTCGGACCACGTGTTGACTTTAAGAGCGCCTTGAGCTTTGCATAGTCGCTGTGCTGAAGTGTAAGAAAGTGTTTTCCCGCCTTCGATGTTTAGGTGCTTACATGTAGTGGGTCTGCCATTCCGGCAACAAGCTCCTAGCCAGGTGGTCTCCGAAGTTCATGATTGTTGTTCCGACCATTGGTGTGATGTTTTATGTAAGCAACACTGACTTCTTACGTGAGAGAAGCCGCGGATCTGATATTTATATGCTCGACCACCGTGTGTGCTTCACGGACACATAGGTTCTGACTTCAAAAGCGATCAAACACTGTACACAAACACACAATCACGTATTTACTCTTGTCGCACTGTACACAAACACACAATCACGTATTTACTCTTGTCGATAAGCTCCCTGGGCATGGTGATTTGTGAGTGTGTCCCGTAAACTTCCACTGTTTGAACTGGAACTGTTAGATTGTTTGCGGACTTGTGTCAACCGTTCAATGACGTGTCTCGTTCCAGATTGTGGGACAGGACTTATGCATGCGATAATACGATAATATGTCAACCATCATAAGAATATGTGTGTATATTTATGCTGCTAGCGGATGGTTTGTTTATCACAATAATGTCAGGACAATCAGGGCGGAGAGGACACACGGAAAGCGGATCCACAGAGATGCCGCCTCGCGGAATGCTCCCGACATGGCGGCCGGCCAGCGAATAATGCCGCTCTGCCAATTCCAGGGCGCCGTACCAGTCACGAGCATCTTCGCATTGGAAGCAGCCGCTGCCCCAGGGACCGCCAACTGCAGGCTGAACTGCTTCGCGACAGTTTCTGACCTGGCGGCAATATACTCCAACAAGCTCATGGAAGCTCCACCGACGGGGCCCGTCCCGTTCACAGCTTTCAGGAACTGGGAGAAGGTAAATCTTCCCGGACGGCGTTAGAAATGTCGGGAAAAGCAAAAACCAGAGCACTCACCTGTTGGGGACGCCAACCATAGGCCTTGGATTGCTCAAATCCCAGGCGATCTCCTCCGCGAGCCTTTCGGCATGTGCGAGGATCCTTGCGCTTAACACGCGGGGGTTGTATAAAGTCTGTACAATGGCGATCAGACAATCCTCGAAACGCTTCCGATATGCAGGGACAGCCAGGAGGTTATTGATGAGGGGCGTTTTCACCGGAGTTGCCCTCGGGATGGTCGGACGGGCGCGTCCTTGTTCCCAAATCAGATACGTAGAAGCTGGGGTGTCGCTACAATATGGGGAAAGGAGAGACCGATCAGCTTCTCAGGAACAAGTGAGAGTCCAAAAGGATGCTTACCCTCGGCTGTATTGCCCGAAAATGTAGTCGAAATCTTGAGGGATGAAAAACCACTTCCGAGTGACGGGCTGGATGCTGGTTGAGAACGAACAAAGCAAAAGTTGGGGAAACCTTCAGACCTACATCAAAGTAAAGGGCATAGTTCCTGCTGTTCGCCCAGTACGCATCCCAATTTTCCGCGAGGTACTCGAAAGCCATTGAAACAAAGAGCTGGTGGATGTCGAAGTAACCGGCGAAACTGTCCGCCCCGGCCTGTGACCCGTTGATTGCCGACAGGCTCTTCAATGCGGGTATCAAGTCCTTTATATCGGGAGACAGAGGATTCCGCGAGTCGTAACCCTTGTAAGCAGCCACGTCTTCGCCAAAGTAGTCGAAGTTTGCCGATCCCTCAAACCAGTTCACGATGGGTAAAGGTGGAGTCCCATTGAAGAATGCGGTGGCCGGGAAGTTCTGCCCGGGGTGTTAATATTTTTCTTAAGCCACTAAGCACCTTCATACCTCTCGTGTCGTCCCGGGAATGCCCGCTTTCATGAGGACATAGTCAGTCAGCGCAAACAGGCCGTATGGCACAGCATTGACGTACAGTCGGATATGAACTTGGTTGGGGGTGACGACGCCGCATGCGCGCAGCATGCTGCTGTATGCAACCTCGCGTATTTGCGTAGGTTCCGTGGAAAGGTCCCGCAGCTTGAAGTATTTGCGGCCATTGATGTTGTCGGTTCCGGTGAGCCCAATGGCCATGGCGCGTTTCGCATTGTAGTCGCGTTGAACCTTGTGGAGGGCGAAAACGACGTTCTAGAAGGTTTCCATCAGCGGCTAATATCTGAAGCTGTGAACCATTTTCCGACCTATACCTGGAAGGTGTCCATGCCGGCGGCATAGAAGACCGTCATCGTTGCGTTCACGTATTCGACGGAGAGTCCATTCAAGAGGGCGACCTGCGTGGCATCGGCAGTCAGGGCGACGACTGGCACGTAGGAACTATCGAAAAGAGGGTCGGTGGGCATCCCCCGGTCCCAACGGCCTCTCTCCGGGAACGGATTTGGGAACGGGGGCAGCGGTCTGTGGGAAATCTCCCGACCATAGAGATCATTGTATGTTGCCGTTTCTGCCTCCGGCAGTTCCCTGGTGAAATTCTGGGCAGGGGTTGCATGTTAGGCAGAGATAGGTAGACATGGAGCAAAACAAACCCTCGTACCTCTGGCTTTCCATCCACGACGTAGCGATAGGGAACGACCCCAAGAAGGCTGATGGGAACAGTCCCGGTGTAAAGAGGGATACCTGAGTCGGTAGCCGCGAGGCTGAACGGAGAATCAGAATCACCCACAAGGACTTCCACCTGCTGTGCCTTCATACATATAACGCGAAAGCTGACATCTTTCGCCCTGCTTCCGGCCACTAACATACTTGCTAAACCTAGAGCGAGTTTCAGCATTTTTCCTTTTTGTGACAGAAGAATGCTCCATCAGAGAACCTTCGTTCCTCGTCAGACCGTTTCACTCATAAATACGAATGGCGTTGTTGTTTTCTTTACTGATCAGAAATCAATGAGATTCATAGTAAACAAACACACGCATTCTTACAGTAATCGGTAACTTGAGTCAACCACGAATAGGTTGGATTGTGAATGCAGAAAGAAGACATAGTGCATCGGTCGTCTCCTGTGTCCAATTCCGGAGGAAGCTGATATTGTGCTGACGGTCGACAACTGAGTAGAAATCATGATCATTTCAAATAAAACCATCGTAAAAGAGGTGTTCCACCTGGAGTTCCGGTTCCGGAACAGTCATCAAGTGGTATTCCAGCCTACTCCTGTAGAGGTTTAGGCGTGTCTGCCACTCCTTTTCATCCGCCACGACGAGCTTGCCGGTCTTCGTCTTTTTGAACGGACTGGGATGACGGACGCCGTTTGCGTCCACGTAGGCGTCTGGGTTCAGCCGCACGTAAATACAAGGGCGCATGCCGACGTCCCGCATCAACACCATCATGCGCTTGTTCTCGCATGAGCAATACTCGGACGTGTTGTGTTGCTCTTCATCCACCTCGCCAAAAACACAGTGGGTCAGTGCATCAACGAACAGGTCTGGTCGCCGCGCCGAACAGCCTCCGGCGATGGGTTTGTCAAACGACACGGTGAGCTGCGAAAACTCTTTCGCAAGGTAGGGTTCGATGAAGTCACGTACGGAGGACTCCTTCACCCGGTAGTTACGGGACACCTCCACGTCAGGGAAGAGATGGACAAAGCAATGGAGACAATAGTCGCGATGTGAAGATGATACGATGGTGTTACAGAAACTGCTCTTGCAACGTTGGTGCGTGACATCCTCCATTCCACCTCTTTTGTGTTCCTTGCAAAAGAGGGGTTCACCCCAAGCCGTTCCAAAGCTTGGCTGACGTGCACATTCCCCGTACTGACAGCGCTTGCTTGTCACATCCTGCATGCCGTCCTCTATGTGCTCAGCACAGAACAGAGGTTTTCTCCACACCCTCCCGAACGTCGGGCGCCGCGAACACCCCTCGCGCTGACATCGCTTGTTGCACACATCTTGTAGGCCGTTCCCTTTATGTTCAGCGCAGAAAATGGGCTTCCCCGGCTCCGTCCCATAATTTGGGCGTCGCAAACAATCCGCATGTTGACAGCGCTTATCCCTCACATTTTGCATGGCAATCTCTTTGTGCTCAGCGCAGAAAATGGGTTTGCCTGCCTCCGTTCCATAACTCGGTTGCCGCCCGCACCCCTCGCTCTGGCAGCGGATGCCGGTTACATTTTCCATTTCGTCCAGCTTGTGTTCCTTACAAAAACGCGGTCTGGTGTGTTTCGTGCCAAACGTAGGGAGTCGCCCGCAGCCCTCGTGCTGGCAGCGCTTGCTTACCACATTTTCCATGCCATCTTGCTTGTGGGTATTGCAACACAGGGGTTTGCCCCACTTCACCCCAAAGTTAGGGCGCAGAGTACACCCCAATTGTTGACACTGCGGACTCTTTAAGTTCACCATGCCGGTTTGTTTGTGAATATTGCACAATACGGGCTTGCCTCGCACGTGTCCGAAGACTGGAACCCGTCCACATCTTTCGTGCTGGCAGCGCTTGCTTACGACGTTCTCCATTCCGTCCTGCTTGTGGGTATTACAAAACAGGGGTTTCCCATTTTCTGTCCCAAAGCTGGGGCGCCGATTACACTCCGACTGCTGGCAATGGTGACTTTTCACGTTTTTCATGTCGGGCTGCTTGTGGGATTTGCAAAACAACGGTTTGCCCCGTTCTTCCCCGAAAGTTGCAACCAGCTCACAATCACTGTGTTGGCAGCGCTTGCTTATCACATTACTCATGCCGTCCTGCCTGTGGGTATTGCAAAACAATGGTCTACCCCGATCGTTCCCGAAGACTGGAATCCGCCCACATCCTTCGTGTTGGCAGCGCTTGCTCACGACATTTTTCATGCCGTCTTGCTTGTGGGTGTTGCAAAAGAGGGGCTTGCCGCTCTGTGTCCCGACTGTTGCGTGAGACCTGCAATCGCTGTGTTGGCAACGCCTCGGCATAGTAGAGTCTTGGTTTCTACCAATCGTAGACCTTATATTGTACGCAGAGAACACACGCAACCAATACAATTGGGTCATTTTGCAATTATCATCGTGTGCTAGCACACGGTGACCGATATTTTTCTATGAAGAATGTGGGTGGTTGCTGGAGTCGCCCATGATGCGTTTGACCCACCAAAAAACGAACTGGCCTGGATGCCATTGATCTGGTCGGCCCGTCGCTGTCGCCATACCATCTTGTCATATCGCATCGTCTTCCCGTTCACGGACAGCGACAACATCCCGTCCGGGACTGGTTTTCCCTTTGCGTCCAGAGAGTTGAGCTTAAGACATAAGCCGATTTTGTTCCACTTCCCAGCGGCAAAGGTCAATGAGCCGCGGAACAGAGAATCACCGTACTGGTCATTCACCTGAAGTCCGGGGATCTTTTTGTAGTCTGGGTGCTGGGTGACCCCATATGGACGGTAAAGGTAGCATTCACCGAGACCATTCGGCCGCCACATCACACGCAGCGACGCGGATCCGTCTTTTGGGTGATGGCCGCCTGAGGCCCCGACTTGCCCTATAAACAACCCAAAGCCCAATTTTCCTCCTCGTGTCCAGGGGAAGTTTTCAGGAAAGAAGACTTCGTAATCCAGTCTTGCCTCAGAAGTTGGGAAGCACGCCGGCTTCGCGTACATCGTAAATCCGCCGGTCCCAATTCCAGGCGATGCCGAGCCTTTACGGTAGTTCACCTTGAGACACCCATCCACGTATTCCAAGGTCTTCTTGTTCACTGCCGCTTCTTTGAAGATGCCCCACTGGTTCGTCTTCCGCAAACTGGGCACGACCTCTTGCGGTGGAAGGATAATGGTCTTTGTTGAGGTGTTTCCCATTGGGCGGTCGTCAAGTTTTGGCAGCGGAATGAAGTCAAATTCGTAGCGTTCTTCAGACGGGCTGTCGGGGATGTCGTCGGACATGTCCTGCCATGTGGAACCAGAAAAAAGCGCGGGTATTTGAAACCAGGTGCTTACGTAAACACATCGATTGCACGCTGGCTGTGACTCGGCCAACCAAATCAGGGACGGTTCTGTAATGGACGGTTCTGTAATGGATTCACGAGATACAGCTTACGGATACAAAGTTACAGATGTGAGAACTACACCGTCTACCTATCTACGCGCAACCAGCCCCGCATCCATATATCTACGCCTAATCCCACTGAGG
>Ga0105239_10003206_pt1 | contig 20226 bp, 13 predicted proteins | sample KBSC44metaG_FD_92761 | JGI IMG/M metagenome (GOLD analysis project Ga0105239, IMG submission 92761) | Corn rhizosphere microbial communities from Kellogg Biological Station, Michigan, USA - KBS C4-4 metaG | ecosystem: Host-associated > Plants > Roots > Rhizosphere > Soil | place: Michigan, USA... | reverse complement strand
CTTTGGCCTACCATTATTAGAGCTGTTGGATTTCGAAGAAAATCATCCACAGGCACTTGTTTTATGCCCAACACGTGAACTTTGTTTACAGATCACGAACGACATTAAAAATTACGCCAAGCATATGAACAACGTTCACGTTGTTGCTGTGTATGGTGGTGCAAGCATTTCTGATCAGTTACGCCAGATTAAACGCGGTGTACAGATTGTAGTGGCCACACCAGGCCGCATGCTTGATATCATCAACCGCAAGGCGATAGATTTTTCGCAGGTAAAATTCGTAGTATTGGATGAAGCTGATGAAATGCTCAATATGGGCTTTCAGGAAGACATTGATAATATCTTATCTACCACGCCCGACGAGAAAAAAACCTGGCTGTTCTCCGCCACCATGCCTGCCGAAGTTAGGCGGATCGCCAAAAAATACATGGAGAATCCGTTTGAGCTTACTATGGGCACCAAAAACACTGGTAATGCCAATATTGAGCATGAGTACTATATAGTACGTGCCCGTGACAAGTATGCCGCGTTTAAACGTATTGTTGATTTTAACCCCGATATTTTTGGTATAGTTTTTTGCCGTACCAAGATCGAGACCCAGGATATTGCAGAAGCCCTGATCAAAGACGGTTATAATGCCGATTCTTTACATGGCGATTTATCACAACAACAACGTGACAAGGTAATGAAACGTTACCGTGAGCGTAACCTGCAGCTACTAATAGCTACAGACGTTGCCGCCCGTGGTATCGACGTTAATGATGTTACCCACGTTATCAACTATTCGTTACCTGACGAGATCGAGAATTACACCCACCGTAGCGGCCGTACAGCCCGTGCCGGCAAAACCGGTGTATCTATCTCTATTGTTAACGGTAAAGAATTAGGTAAAATACGCCAGATTGAGCGCGTTATTGGTAAAAAGTTTTCAAAAGCAGAGATCCCTACAGGTTTTGACGTTTGCGAAAAACAACTGTTCTCGATTGTACATAAAGTACATAACGTAACCGTTAACGAAGAGCAGATTGAACAATACCTGCCACGCATCATCGAGGAGTTTAAAGACATAAGCAAAGAAGATTTTATCAAACGCTTTGCTTCTATCGAGTTTAACCGTTTCCTTGATTATTACGAAAACGCTCCAGACCTGAATGCAAGTGCTGAAGAAGGCCGTACCAGAGACAGGGACGACCGCGGCGAACGCGCACCAGGAGGCAAATCGGCTTATACCCGTTTATTTATAAACTTAGGTTCTGTTGATGAATTTAACCGTGGCGATTTGCTGGGTTACATTTGTAACACTACCAAAATAAGCGGCCGTACCGTTGGTAAAATTGATGTAAAAGGCGTTTATTCATTTTTCGAAGTTCCACATGAGGATGTAGAAAAAGTAATGACTGCTTATAAAGAGATAGAATACAAAGGTCGTCCGGTTAGGATAGAAATATCTGGCGAAGGCACCAGTGATAATCGCAGCAGCGGCGGTGGATACCGTGGTGGTGGCGAGCGTCGTGAAGGTGGATATCGTGGTGGCGAGCGTCGCGAAGGCGGCGGTGGTTATCGTGGTGGCGAACGTCGTGAAGGTGGTGGTCATCGTGGTAGCAGCGAAAGAAGCAGCACCGGCGGTGGTTTCCGTGATTTCTCTGGCAAAAGCCGTGAAGAGCGTCCGGAACGTCGCAGAAGATTCTAATTCAAAGAGTCAAGAGATTAGAATCAAGAGTCAAGACACTGACCTGTTATTATATAGCGAAGCTTGTCTTGATTCTTGACTCTTACTTCTTGATTCTAAAAAGAAAATAGTTTTTCATGTAGCTTCTCTGGTAAAGAAGCATTAGTTTTAGTTTAGTTTTGTTAACAAAGCCTTCAGCCGCATCCGCAGCATGAAGGCTTTTGTTTTTAGCGGCTAAATTCAACCACGTCTGAATCTGGGTAAAACAGCGTGAGCTTATGATCATCCAAATTTTTGATCAGGAATTTGGTAAATGGTCTGCTTCCCTGGTAAGAAGTAAAGATGGTATCATTCGTTACAAAATAATCTTCAGTAACAGGTTTGCCATCGTCCATCGTAAATCCTTTATCGGTTATTTCAAGCTTGGTTTCACCATCCTTTGACTGCCATTTGCCAACCAGTTTTTTGTTGACCTGGTTCTCAGGAGCCCTGTTGCAGGCAAAAACCAATAATATCAATCCAACTGCCGGGATCAATAAAGCTTTATGTTTCATATTTAGTTTTTTACGCCCATATCCCGAGCTGCCGGGCTTTGTTATTTTTTCTCAACGGGTTTATCTTTCAATTTAGCTTTACTAACATAAACATGTTTCCCTTTTTTGTTTACATAAAAGTAATGAGAGTTTTTGTCAATGTAAATGGTTTGTCCACCCGGGCCTACTTTGTCGGCATATTTTTTATCAGCTACGCTAGCCGCGCCTTTGGATGCAACTTCGGCCGTTTTGTGACCAACTTTCGTAGCCACTTCACCTGTTTTGTGACCAACTTTTTTAAAGAAGCTGGTATCCTTCTTGGTTTTAGTTTGTGAAAAGGCCGGTGATATTACAAATGTACACACAGCAAGTAAGGCAATTTTGAATAGATTTTTCATAAGGGATTATAATTAAGTTTATTACTAATATAATAAATAATCAACTCAATTTTTCGGCCAAATTCTTCATTTCCAGTACGGGAGGGCTTTTCTGATATAAAATGGCATAAACAGCATCACATATAGGCATGTTCACATTGTATTGTTTATTCACTTCGTGTAGGCAATTTACTGCATAATATCCTTCGGCTATCATATTCATTTCCAGTTGGGCCGATGTTACCGTATACCCCTTACCTATCATATTGCCAAAAGTACGGTTGCGGCTAAACTGCGAGTAAGCGGTAACCAGCAGATCGCCCAGGTATGCCGACTCCTTGATATCCCTGTTGATGGGGTGCACCGCGTCGACAAAGCGTTCCAGCTCCCGTATCGCGTTTGATATCAGTACTGCCTGGAAATTATCACCATAACCTACGCCATGGCAAATACCACTGGCAATGGCGTACACATTTTTTAATACAGCCCCGTACTCGGTGCCATATATATCATCGGATACGATAGTTTTGATATAACGGGTATTGATCATCCCGGCAAATTCGGCAGCCAGGTCGGTATCGCCAGATGCGATGGTGAGGTATGAGAGCTTTTCAAGGGCCACCTCTTCCGCGTGGCATGGGCCGCTAATCACCATAAAATCATCAAACGAAACACCCATCTTCCGGTTTAAAAATTCGCCAATGATCAGGTTCTCATCAGGCACTATCCCTTTTATGGCTGATACTATTTTTTTTCCGACCAGCTCGGCAGGTGTTATCCCGGTTAAGGCATCTTTTAAGAATGCCGCTGGCACATTAAGTAAAATGATATCAGCATATTGTATGATCTCTTTTAGATTAACCGAAATATTTTGCTTTGGTAATTTGATTTCAACCGAACTTAAATAATGGGGGTTATGCCCAAATTTATGCAGATGTTCCACCGCCTGCACATTCCTCATCCACCAAAAAATCTCCTTTTCTGTGGTATTATCAGCCAGCATTTTAATATTGGCTGTAGCCCAGCTCCCTCCGCCAACAACCGCGATCTTCTTTTTCTCTTTTTGCATTAAATAGTATTGTCAGGTTTTAATTGACAAAGCAAATTAATGAAAAATTGAGGTAAAAGGAGAAAGGATTTTCGGAGTAAGGAATAAGGAGCAAAGACTTTGGGAGTTAAGATGGATTTAATCATAATTTCTGAGAGGGCAGGTCACCTTGTTATAAAAGTGGGTTTACATGGTTTACACTTTTTATGGCTAATATTGATTTATATAATTGAAAATAAATAACTTATATAAATTTTATGATTAAAAAGTGGGTTTACATGTAAACCATAATTCGAAGCATTCCATGTCATTAAATATCGGGTACCGGATGTAAAATAATGATTTCGGTGTTCGAAATCCAAAATTCATTATTCGATATCACTCCTCAGCTATTTACCCTTATTCCCAAAGTCCTTGCTCCTTGTTCCAAAAATCCCCCGCTCCAAAAGTCTTGTTCCTTGCTCCTTAAAATGTTAAGTTTGTTTTATACCCTATACCTATGGATCCATCAGCCAGAGCAACATTTAACCAGCATTTTACGGTAGAAAAATATCACTCTTTTTTAAGCCACCTTAATGATGGCTTGCACAACCCTGTAACTTTCCGCGTGGCCGAAACACCAGTTTTCCTGACCGACGACTTTCGTGACAGATTGGTAGCCGCAGGCAACAGCATCATTGATACCATTTTGCAGCCCGGCTTTAAGGAACTTACCGAACGCTCCATCCCCCATAAATGGCGTTTGCCTAATGAAAATGATCATCCCCATTTCATCGCCCTTGATTTTGGTGTTTGTAAGGATACAGATGGCCGGATAGTCCCCCAGCTGATCGAGCTACAGGGTTTCCCTTCCCTGTATAGTTTCCAGGTTCATTTGGGTAATACCTTTCGTGAAGTTTACCATATCGATGCCGACAAAACCATCTACTTTAGCGGACTCCATGAGCAATCCTACCTTGATCTGTTAAAAACAACCATCCTCGGCCCCTACCAGCCCGATGAGGTGGTATTGATGGATGTAAACGCTCCCGAACAAAAAACCGCGGTTGATTTTTACATTACCCAGCGATACCTGGGCATCCCGGTTGTTTCTTTAAGCGATCTGCAGCAACAGGGCGATCAGCTTTTTTACGAGTCAAATGGCGAAAAAAAACGCATCAGGCGTATTTATAACCGGCTGATATTTGATGAGATCGAGGGAGATGACCCTATTTTTGACAAAATGGTTGACATACGTCAACCGCTTGATGTGGAATGGATAACCCATCCTAATTGGTTTTACCGCATCAGTAAGTTTACCATGCCCTACCTGCAAGGCGATCATATTCCCAAAACACAGTTTTTACACGAGATAACTCAAATACCTGCCGACCTGGAGAATTATGTACTTAAACCCCTGTTCTCTTTTGCCGGCCAGGGCGTAATTATTGACGTTACCCCCGGTGATATCAAAAACATCACGGATCCCGAAAACTGGATATTACAGCAAAAGGTAAACTATGAGCCGGTGGTACAAGCTCCGGATGGTGGGGTAAAGGCCGAGATACGCCTGCTATATCTATGGCCCGATGGGGATACCAAACCTACACTGGCCATTAACCTGGCCAGGCTGAGCCGTGGTAAAATGATAGGTGTGCGATATAATCAAAATTTTGACTGGGTTGGCGGAACAATTGCCTTTCAACAGCGTTAAACTTTATACTAATCGGAACGTCTATACGTATAATAGGGTATATATTAAAAATGTAGTATTTTTGTGACATGAATATTCAAACCATTATAGTAATCATACTTTTTGCCGGCGCAATTTTCTACATCAGCCGTATGATGTATAAGAGCTTGACTGCAAAAAAGGGATGTGGTGGTAATTGTAAATGTGGTGTTGATTTTTCTGGTATAGAACCGGGCAAAACACACAAATAAAGCAATATCATTCATTAAATCTTCATCTGTAACCCGTACTTTTAAATTTAGAAGTAAACTCACTTAATGTCTTCAAATAAGCAAGTTTTTCAAGCCGATTCACCAGGTAGATGGAATAAATTCAAGTGGCTAAGCCGCGTACTTCTTGCAGTACTCATCATTGGGATAATAGCTGTAATTGTTACCATTAAGTCAACCTACTATCCCGATCTGCCTAACCTGAACCCGGCTCCAAAAAAAATGTCGAAAGAGGAGCTTGACCAGTTAAAAAGGTCGACCAAGTTCAAGTACTTCAATATACAAAAATCCGAGATTGAGGCTATGGAGCGAACCCGGCGTTTGCACCAGCTTAAACACCCGAATAATAAAGACCGTATTAACGCAGCCTTTTACCTGGCCTGGGATCCTCAGGCTTATAATTCACTGATCACCAATCTGGGTCACCTGGATATGGTGGTAAGCGAAGGTTTTTCCATAGCACCCAAAGTTGATACCATAATTACTAAAATTGATACCGGACTTGTCAATATCAATAAAAAGTTCAATAAGCCGGTGCTCGTCATGTTATCCAACTACGTTAATTATAATAACGTAAGCGGTGGCTTTGACACTAAAGACGTTGAACGGATCATTAAAAGCAAGAGACTTCGTACCAGCTTTATCAGCAGTATTATCAACAGCCTCACTAAACACAAATTCCAGGGTATTAATGTCGATTTTAATGAAATTAAAGACCGCAACAGTAAAGAGTACCTTACCTTTTTGCAGGAGCTTTACAAAGCCTTACATGCCAAAAACTTACTGGTAACCCAAAACGTAATTGCCGATGATGAAGCTTATGATTTGGTTAAGCTGCAGCATTATAACGACTTCCTTTTTGTGATGGCCATTGATGAGCATTATGATGCCACCAATGCCGGCGACCTGTCAAACCAGCACTGGGTTGAACAGATACTGGATGACGTTTGCAGCAAGGTACCCAGTGAAAAGGTTATTTTAACTTTTGCCGCCGGCGGATATGACTGGCCAGAAAAGAGTGTTGGTCACGCTATAGGTTACCAACAAGCCATCAGTACCGCCCAGGAGAAAAAAAGCAAGATCATTTTTGATCCCCTGTCTGCCAACCTGCACTTTAATTATGTTGATCAGGATAGTCTTGCCCATACCATTTATTTTACGGATGCCGCCACCAATTTTAATGTGATCCGCATGGCCGATGACTGGGCTACCGGTGGCGTGGCACTGTGGCGCCTGGGATCTGAGGATCCGCGTTTATGGTCGTATTTCCAGAAAAATCTTTCCATCGACTCTTTAAGAAAAACGGGTATCGATCTGAAAAAATTAACCACGGTAGGTTTAAATAACCGGGTGAACGTTGATTATGATGGCGAAGGCGAAGTGCTTGACTTGATCACCACCCCAACAACAGGCCAAATAGATGTAAAACTGGATACCAGCAGCTATACCATTACCAATCAACAATATATTAAACTGCCTACTAAGTACGTGATACGTCGCTATGGCTACGCGCCTAAAAAAGTAGTTTTAACTTTTGACGATGGCCCCGATCCAGACTTTACGCCACGTATTTTAGATATCCTCAAAAAAGAAAACGTACCGGCAGCCTTCTTTGTGGTGGGCTCCATGGCCGAAAAGAACATGCAACTGGTACGGCGTGAGTATGAAGAAGGTTATGAAATTGGTAACCATACGTTCTTCCACCCCGATATTTCAACCATCAGTCTTGACCGCGTTATTTTAGAGCTTAACTCCACCCGTAAGCTCATTGAATCTATAACTGGCCGAAGCACCATCCTGTTCAGACCGCCATTTAACGCCGATGCCGAGCCGCAAACACTGGCCGAGGTTATCCCGGTTGCGGAAAGCCGCAGACAAAGTTATATTACCATTGGCGAATCTATTGATCCATGGGACTGGCAACCCGGTGTAACAGCCGACAGTATTATTGCCCGCACCATCAGGCAAAAAGATAATGGATCGATGATCTTGCTGCATGACGCCGGTGGTGATACCCGCGAAGAAACGGTAAAGGCATTGCCCGAAATTATCCATTTCTTTAAATCGCACGGTTACCAGTTTACTACCATTGCCGATGTATTGGGCAAAACCAAGGCCGACCTGATGCCACCTATACCAAACGACCCGCATACAGGTATCCTGGGGCCGGTATATGATGTTGCCGTACACGGTTATTATTACATTAACTGGATACTGATCTATATATTTTTATCGGCTATATTCCTGGCTATTGGCCGTATTGTTTTAATTGGCATACTGGCTGTAAGGCAACATAGCGAAAATAAAAAGATGGTAAAAGCACGTGGTGACCATTTCCCGTTGCCACCTGTGAGCATCATTGTGCCTGCCTACAACGAAGAAGTGAATGCTGTTGCTACGATACAAAGCTTATTAAAAACAGAATATCCTTCATTCGAGATCATTTTTGTGGATGACGGCTCAAAAGATAAAACATTTGAAGTGGTTTCCGCGGCTTATGAAGGTAATCCGCTGGTTAAGATATTAACCAAACCAAACGGAGGCAAGGCATCGGCACTTAACTTTGGTATTACCCATGCGCAAAGTGATTATGTGGTTTGCATTGATGCCGATACACAGCTAAAAACCGATGCCATTTATCATTTAATGACCTACTTTACGGATGAAGAGATTGGCGCGGTAGCTGGTACGGTAAAAGTAGGTAACGAAACCAATATTATAACCCGTTGGCAGTCTATTGAGTACATTACGGCTCAAAATATGGATCGCCGGGCATTTGACCTCATCAACAGCATTACCGTAGTACCTGGGGCGATTGGAGCGTTCAGGAAATCGGCCATATTTAAGGCCGGTGGCTTTACCTATGATACGCTTGCCGAGGATTGCGATTTGACCATGCGTATATTAAAGCAAGGCTATATTGTAAAAAATTGCGCCGATGCTATTGCCTATACCGAAGCTCCCGAAACGGTGAATATGTTATTGAAACAGCGTTTCCGCTGGAGCTTTGGCGTAATACAAAGCTTCTGGAAAAACCGCGACGCCCTGTTTAACAAAAAGTATAAGTTTTTTGGGATGGTGGGCATGCCTAACATTTTGATTTTCCAAATCATATTGCCTTTGTTTTCACCACTGGCAGATCTGATGATGATATTCGCTCTTTTTGGCGCCAAGCCCGAGAAAATGCTGTTCTACTATGTAGCCTTCGTTTTGATCGATTTTATTGTGGGCATCATCGCTTTCCGTATGGAAAAAGAGGATTACCGAAAGCTTATTTACATTATCCCGCAGCGCTTTATGTGGCGTCAGCTGATGTATTATGTGCTATTTAAATCTATCAGAAAAGCCTTAAAAGGTGAACTTAGCGGTTGGGGTGTACTCAAACGCACGGGTAACGTTAAGGTGGAGAAAGAAAAGGAAACGTTGTAAAACTACAAACATTTAAGTACAGAGTCAAAAGCAATTGCAGGGTCAATTGAGTGTATACATATGCTCAATTATGCCATAAAATACGTTGAAAATTAAACGATATTGGCCGGTACCTATTTCTAACCAATGACCAATAAGATACCTGCAATGCGGCTTTCACGGCTCCGGTTCCTATTCATTTTATGTTTTGGCATATCCGCATTAACAACCCTGGCACAGGACAAGGGTGATGAGGATAAAACCATGGCCAACAGCGTTAAAACTCGTGATCAAAAGGCCATTGACGAAGCTATGAATGGCTGGTGGTCGGCCTCAATGAAAACACGGGATGCCCGGGTTGCCTGGTGGCAGGATGCCCGCTTTGGGATGTTTATACACTGGGGGATATACTCATTACCAGCCGGGGAGTGGGAAGGCAAAAACACAGGTGGTTATGCCGAGCATTTGATGCGCAAGGCCAAAATTCCCCGTTCAACTTACCTGGAGCTGGCACACCGGTTTGATCCCGTAAAATTTAATGCCGATAAATGGGTCCGGGCTGCAAAATATGCAGGTATGCGGTATCTGATCATTACAGCCAAGCACCATGATGGTTTTGCCATGTACAATTCGCAGGTTTCTGATTATAATATTGTGAAACAAACCGCCTGGAAACACGACCCTATGGTTGATCTGGCTGCGGCATGTAAAAAATACGGCATTAAGTTCGGCTTTTATTATTCGCACGCCTTTGACTGGGAACATCCGGATGCGCCCGGAAACGATTGGGATTACCAAAACCCAGGCGGCGATTTAAATTTGTTTGGCGGACGCGATTGGTACGATCTGCACCCGGAGTTATTGCCCAAAGCAGTTAATTATGTAAATAAAAAGGCCATCCCCCAGATAAAAGAACTCATCACCAAATATCATCCGGATATATTGTGGTTTGATACGCCTCAAAAGCTACCGCTATCAGAAAACATTCGCATTCTGAAGACCATCCGTGAAACCGACCCTAACGTTGTAGTGAACGGACGACTGGTACGGGGCGGCGGCAATTTACAGATGGGCGATTATAAAAACACCGGCGACCGCCCCGCAGAGTTTTTCCCGGCAAGCGGCGACTGGGAAGCTATACCCACCACCAATGAATCATACGGTTATTCGAAATTTGATAAAAGCCATAAACCTGTTAGTTTTTTTATCCGGTTACTGGCTAAAGCAGCATCGCGTGGGGGTAACCTCTTAATGAATATAGGTCCAATGGGTAATGGTGAGTTTGCACCTGAAGACACGGCCATTCTACAAGGTATAGGCCGGTGGATGAGTAAAAACTCGGCAAGTATTTATCAAACTAGTAAAACACCTTTACCCTATCAAAGCTGGGGCGTATCGACAAGAAGAAATAACCTGCTCTATCTGCATGTATTTAACTGGCCCAAAAATGGCCAATTGATAGTAGGCGGATTAAAAAGCAAGGTTAATAAAGTATGGCAGCTGGCTGATAAAAAAGAGTTGAAGTTTAACAGGATCGATCCTTTGGATATAGTTATCAACTTACCTGCTCAGGCTCCAGATACCAGTAATACGGTTCTGGTAATGGAAACCGCCGAGCCAATAGAGACCGATACGGTGCGCCTGTTAGCAAGCCATAAAACCACCAATCGTTTATTGGCATTTGACGCGCGTCTGGAAGGTAAAGGCTTTGGTTTTGGCGATGGAAAAACCAACAGCTATTATGTAGAAGGTTGGAAAAATACCCGCCAATCTGTAAATTGGGATTTCAGACTAATTGAGCCCGCCACCTATAAAGTACTTTTAAAGTACGTGGCTGATAATGTTGATGACGGCACTTATGAGTTGAGTATTGGTAGCTTTAAGGTAAAAAACACGATTGCCGCCATTCCTAAGGGCGCACAGGTTACAGAACATGTGTTGGGCACCGTAACCCTTGAGCCAGGTGTACATAGTTTAATCATTGCGCCGGTTGAAATAAAGGAAGCCGGCTTAATGAAGATATTAGAGGTACAGCTGATACCGGTGAGCTCAGAATAAGGAAATACAACTGCCTTAATCGCGCTCAATAAGACAAACCGCATAGGCTACCACACCTTCTTCGCGGCCAATAAAGCCCATTTGTTCGTTAGTGGTTGCTTTAATTGATATATCCTCCTCGCTGATAGACGCGGCTTCGGCTATATAGGTTTTCATGGCTGGTATATGCGGATTTATCTTGGGGGCCTCTAGGCACACCATAGCATCAATATTGCCAATACTAAAACCCTTTTCTTTGATCAGTACCACTACATGCTGTAATAATACCAGGCTGCTGATCCCCTTCCAGCGGTTGTCGGTATTGGAGAAATGAAAACCGATATCGCGTAAATTTGCGGCACCCAGCAAGGCATCACAAATAGCGTGTAACAATACATCGGCATCCGAATGGCCATAAGCGCCGGAATGGTGCTCTAACTTTACGCCGCCTAAAACAAAGGGGTGCTGCTCTTTTAACTGATGTACATCAAACCCAAAACCTACTTTTATCTTACCCATTATCTCCTGCCTACATTTGAGATACCACCAAAATTTGCCGACAAAGTAAAACGTAATGTATTAGCCAACGGACTATTTTGCTGACTGGCAGCCAGGTATGAAAAATCGAAATTAAAGATGTTATACTTCATACCTAAACCCAGGGTAAGGTAGTGTCTGTCGCCCTTATCCGGGTTTTCATAAAAATACCCGGCCCTAACCGCAAATTGATGGTTATACCAGTATTCAACACCTGGGGAAAAACTGATTTCTTTCAATTCTTCACTAAAGCCACCCGGAGCATCACCAAATGACTGGAAGATACCTGCCGGTACAGATACATCATCATCATGCCCTTTGATGATATTTCCGTTTGCATCACGTATGGGAGGTGTAGGCACCAATAATTTATTAATATCAAAAGTGGCGGTCAGCTCATTGGTTTCATCAAGCTCCCAGGTATTGGCCACACCCAATTTTAAATTGGTAGGTAAAAAGTATTTCGGTCCCACATCACTGTAGCCTATTTTTGTACCGATATTGGAGATATGCGCGCCAAAGGCAAAAAGATTAGCGCTGCCGTACGGTTTTTTGTAGAATAATGACACATCCGCAGCAATCGCGTTACCTGGTTTGTTAACCTGTCCCGATCCTTGTGCAAAAGATATACTTGATATGCTTGAGCGGATATAACGCAATGTTAATCCTAATGAAAGATTTTCGCCAAATTTACGGGCAAATGAACCATCTATTGAAAACTCATTAGGCGTATAAGTACCCTGATCATTTGACTGATCATCCGTTAATTGTACCGAGCCGTAATTAAAATAACGCATAGACGCTCCTATGGTATTACGGTCACTTAATTTATGGGCATAGCTCAGGTATGAAAGGCTGATATCAGGCACCAGGTGTCGTAACCAGGGGCTATAAGATAATGAAAGCGCGTCATTACTCTCCAGAAATGCGAGTTTAGACGGGTTCCAAAAATTCGCGTTAACATCTGGCGAAATAGCAACACCGGCATCACCCATTGCCCCTGAGCGCGAATCCGGAGATATATTTAAAAAAGGTACCTGAACGGGTATTGCCCTGATACTGCTACCATCAGTACTTGTGCCTACTGGGGTTTGTGCAATAACCGAAACTGGTAGCAGAAAGAGCACGGAATAAACAAAATAGCGAAAGGTAGAAAACTTCATTGGGTGAATTTAGCTTTAATAATTTAATTCATATACAGGTACGCCCAAAATTTACTCAGCATTTTTTAAGAACTATTGCAATAATTGCTCAATCAAAAAAAGCAAACTGGTGCAACTAATTTCAACAAATTTTCGTTCAAATGTCTGATAATAGTTTGAATTATTTTGAATAATGGTTTATACGCTGTAGCATTATACCCATTTTTTTCTAAATTTACCTTATAATATAACCGTAAAAATATGAAAATACTTTTTACTAAATCTGCTTTCGTGCTGTTGGCTGTAAGTGCCGTGGTAAGCAGCTGCAGTAAACAACACGAAACTTCGCAAAAAACCGGGATCACTTATAACGACAAAAACAATGGTGGTTATGTACGATTCAGGCAAACCCATCCCTCACCAGGGCCCGGTTTGGTGCCCATTGAAGGTGGTACTTTTGTGATGGGTGGCAGTGCAGACCAGGATGTTGCTTACGACTATAATAATGTAAAACGCAGGGTAACCGTTCCATCTTTTTACATGGATGAGACCGAAGTATCAAACCAGGATTGGCTTGATTATCTGCATTGGACAGCTATTACTTTTCCAAATGACAGGGAGTTATATTATGATGCTTTGCCCGATACATTGGTATGGCGCAAACCATTATCATACAATGAGCCTTACGTAGACAACTATCTGCGTCACCCCGCATTTCAGGATTATCCTGTAGTAGGTGTAACCTGGGATCAGGCGCAGGACTATTGTCAATGGCGTACCGACCGCACCAATGAGAATATCTTACGCGAATCGGGCCGTATGGTAGCCTGGAAAGATTTAAATGGTGGTAAAAACGGGCAACCAGCTGCATCAGCAGAACCGTACAATAACGACATGTATCTTAACGGTCAGCAAAGAGGACCTGGTTTTGACGGAAAGAAAATGATGCCGGACCTGAGTCCGAACGCACCGGCAGGTGCAGGCAAAGGTGGTAAACCAGTAAGGCCCGTACGGATGGAAGATGGTATACTGAAACAAGGCTACCGCCTGCCATCAGAGGCCGAATGGGAATACGCTGCGCTGGCATTGGCAGGCAATACCCAGTTTGAAAATATCGACGACGGCAAAATGTATCCATGGAATGGCCTGGGTGTACGCTCTGCCAAGAGTAAAACCCGGGGTTTAATAATGGCCAACTTTAAACGCGGTGCCGGCGATAACGCTGGTGTTGGAGGCTACCTGAATGATAAGGCTGATATCACCGCCCCAGTACGTTCATATGCACCAAACGATTTTGGTTTGTATAACATGGCTGGTAATGTAAATGAATGGGTTGCCGATACTTACCGCCAAACCTCATTTGAAGAGTTTGATGACTTTAACCCGTTCCGTGGTAACGAATACACCAATAAACGTTTAGCCGACCCATCAAAAGGCCTTTACGCCAAAGACAAATACGGTCGCCCAATTAAAGATCCGGCAAAAGCCAACAGAAAATTAAAATACAGTGAGCTTTTAGCCTTACAAGGCCAACGTCCGGATTCGACCAATGCAACAACAGCTGCCCCGGCAGCTAATGGCAGCGTGGCTGCTGCTAATGCTGCAAGTGCGAATGCACAATTAGCTGTTCGTAATTCGGGTAAAGCATTTAATCCCGATTTGAGGGGCGATAAAGACACCGTTAACCTGGCCTTGTACGGAAATACCACGCTTGTTAACAACCGTTCAAAAGTTTACAAGGGAGGTTCCTGGAACGATATGGCTTATTGGTTAAATCCGGCCAGCCGCCGCTTTATGGATCAGGATGAGGCCAGTGCCGAAGTTGGTTTCCGCTGCGCGATGACCCTGGTTGGCGCACCTGAAATTTATCCTACCGGCAAACCTCATTATGGGGTTAAAAAAGCTAAAGCTTTCAAGTCGAGATAACACAAGATCATTATAATCCTAAACAGAAGATGCCGTTCAATAACTGAACGGCATCTTCTGTTTATAACTACATTTACGGGCATCGGCCTTTAAGCATATTGTCCCATTTGTGAAGAAGCCGGTAGTCCTGAATTCATAACATTATAATAAACCACTATCTCTATAATAAAAGATTATTGGGCGGTCTATAATCTGCTTGCTTTTATTTTTCTGTTCGTAAGCCAGATATGGTAACCTGATAAAACTCTCTCTTTAACTAATAAAAAAAACCGGCCTTATGATAGGCCGGTTTTTTTATTTTGTTTTATAAATCAGGTTAATTAATAACCATCATTTTGTTTCAGGTTCTTGTTAGCGTTTATTTCTAACAAGGGTATAGGGAATACCAACCTTGGAGAGGTATAAGGCAAAGCACCTACATTTTGTTTCAAACGCTTGGCATCATGCAAAAAGAAACCACCTTCAAAAGCCAGCTCTAATCGCCTTTCTTTCAAGATCTGATCAAGGGTAACAGAAGTTAGCGCGGTTAGACCTGCACGGGCTCTGATCACGTTGATATCCTCAACAGGTGTTGCACCTGTTGATGTGCCCAGACGGAAATTTGCTTCGGCCCGTATCAAGTATAACTCAGCCAGGCGTATTACGCGTACATTGCCATATAAATTATCAAATTTATCAACCTGTAATGAGCCACCGGAATCCTCGTTGTAAACAGCAAGCCGTCCGTCTCCTTCTTCAAATTCATCCAGGAAGGTTGACCTAACTGAAATATCACCACGACCTGCATAATCAGACGAAGCGTAAAAGGTATTCAGGTCATTTACGCCTTGCTGAGCGGTTACCTGTATGGCAAAAATATCTTCTGTTGTATTATCAACATGAACCGCATTTTGGTTAGGAAAAGGAAATTCATCGGCATAGTTGGCAACCAAACTGTATGCCCCACTGCTAATAACTTTTGTAGCTTCTGTAACGGCTTTTGCATATTGTCCCTGTTGTAAATATATTCTGGCAAGTATGGCTGATGCAGCATAAGTATTGGCGTAAAAAGAAGTTGAAGTAGTCAGTTTTGTTTCAGCATCCGTAAGATCGGCTATAGCCTGGGCGTATACCTGCGCTACAGTTGACCGTGATGGATAAGAGTCAGTCCCGATAACTGTTGTTGGTTTCAATACTATCGGCACCGCTAAATTAACATTAGGATCGCCATCATTCCATGATTTACCAAATAAGCGGGCCATATCAAAATACATTAATCCGCGCAAAAATTTGGCTTGCCCTTCGTATGAGTTTTTATTGGCTGCGGTTGCCTTATCCAGGTTAGCCAATACATAATTAGCCTGATTATTTACCCGGTAAGCATCCAACCAATAATTATCAACATAACCGTTGTTTATAGTTACTCGCTGGTTTACCATTTCGGTAAGATCCTGAAAAGTCCCACTCCATTTAACTACGCTTTGGCTTGCCATCAGATCGGGCATTAAAAAAACATCGCCCCCATAAATATATGATAACCCAGCCCGGTTATATGCACCTATCAGGTTACTTTGTACATCTTTATCGGTTGTGATAGCATCGGTAGCATCTATCTGGTCATGTGGTTTTAAGTCTAATTGTTTTTTACAAGCGGTTAATGCTGTTATGGCGCTAACAACCGTAATGATTTTTATATATGATCTAAGTTTTTTCATCTCTACAATTATTAAATATTACAATCCTACGTTAACACCAAAAGTAATTGTACGCGGTTGTGGAGCCGAGTAAAAATCAACACCCTGATTGATAGTACTTGCCTGATAATCTGCGTTAACTTCCGGATCCCAGCCTTTATACTTGGTTATCAGGAACAGGTTGTAAGCGTTAACAAATACCCTTGCTCTATCCAGTTTAATTTTTGATAACACACTTTTAGGGATGTTATAACCCAAAGCAACCGTTTTACAACGCACGTATGAGCCGCCAGACAGATACCTGCTGGAAGGACTGGTACCGTTAGAATAAAACAAACGGGGTTCGGGTATATTGGTGATATCACCTGGTTTGTCCCAATACTTTAACTGATCAACAGTTTGGTTATCAAAGCCGTTACTGCCGTTGGCACTCATATACTGGCCTCCGCTATTGTAGATCTTATTTCCGAATGAACCCTGGAAGGTTACAGCCAGATCAAACCCTGCATAGCTAAAGGTATTAGTTATACCGCCTGTAACGGGTGGCGTTGGATTCCCTAGAACAACCGCGGATGCTTCGTTGTAATTATTTGTTTTACTGCGGTCAATAACCTTTCCATTGGCATCCTTGGTATTTTTATAATATAAGGCATCGCCATTAGCGGGGTCTACACCGGCATACTCGGGTCCGTAAAACACGCCTATAGGCTGTCCTTCAATTACCCTGTTTAAATCATTTGTACCAATAATTTGGCCATTTACATTGGTAACCACATTTTTGTTGTAAGCCAGGTTAAACGCGGTTGTCCACTTAAATTTACCAACAAAATTGTCTGATGATAAGGTTATCTCATAACCCCGGTTATATAATTTGCCCAGGTTTTGTGTTTGCGTGGCAATACCCAATGTTTGAGGTACATTCACATCAAGCAGGAGGTCGCGGGTATTTTTGCGGTAATAATCAAACGTAGCGTTTAAACGATTATTAAAAAAGCCTACTTCCAAACCTAAATCAAGTTGCGCTGTGGTTTCCCATTTCAGATTAGGATTAGCCAATTGATAAAAACGCTGACCCGGTACACCATTGTAGCCGGCATCGCCATAAAATAAGCCTAATGAAGCATAATTACCAATATCACCATTACCAGTTAAACCATAGCTGGCTTTCAACTTTAAATTGCTGAAAGTTTTGGAGTCCTTCAAAAAATCTTCCTGACTCAGTACCCAACCGGCAGACGCAGCAGGGAAATAACCATAGCGGTTTTTTTCGCTGAATCTGGAAGATCCCTGAGCAGTAGCACTTACTGTTAACAAGTATTTACTCTTGTAAGCATAGTTGGCTCTTGCAAAATAGGATACAAAACTATATTCAGACCGTTTGGAGTAGCCTCCAGATTTTACAGCCGCGTCAATAATTTGCTTATACGCGTCTGAAGGAAATTGCTGACCCTGAATATCGTTACCCGCATTATTATAATACTCATAACTTGTACCTGCCGTTGCATCTAAGGTATTATCCGCCCCGAAAGTATCCTTATAAGTAAAGTAATTGTTCACCGTAAAATGCGACACGGTAGTTTGGGTATTTTCACCAAATCCATTCGGTTGCCCGCTATTTCTCAAAGTGGCTACACCCTGGTAGGAGTCCTCATTCTGGTTAGTTTGATCTACGCCAAATTCCGACCGGAATGAAAGTTTTTTGAGGATCTGCCAGTTGCCATATACATTACCTAACGTGCGATAAACATTGGTATGGAAATAAGCATTATCAACATTAATTAAAGGATTATAATAAACCGGATAATTACCTGACTGCCCCGGAGGAGTGCCACTTATTAAACCACTACGGGGATCGATGATAGGAGTAATTGGCGACAATGCAACAATTTGCAATGGCGTGCCAAACGAGTTATCATTATCAATACGCTTGTTTAAAGTATGGGTAAAGTTTAAATTCATACCTACATCCAGGTTCTTATATACCTTGGTATTCAGGTTTATACGGCCCGACATCCTGATGAAGCCATTCCCTTTAAGTATACCTGTTTGATCAAGATATTGACCACCGATGTAATAGGTTGTTTTTTCGTTACCGCCGGATATATTCAAGTCATATATGGATTGCGGAGCATGTTGAAAAGCCTGTTTCTCCCAGTCGGTATTGGTTTTACCCCAATCCGTACTGCCCGCTGCATACCGGGTAAATCTACTTTCCACAAATGCTTTTTCGTCAGCTATAGCATCTTCAACTGTAGCGTAACCCAAATCCGGATTTAAAAAGTCTTGTTTACCAGCACCAATAGCAGCACGCTCTTCTAAGGCCATCCATTGGGTACTATTTAAAAACTCGCGATGGCGCGAAGGCTTGCTTGTGCCCCATTGCGCTGAAAAGTTAACCTTGGCATCACCTGCCTTACCCTTTTTTGTAGTAATGAGTAGTACACCATTTGATGCACGTGCACCGTATATAGCCGTAGCCGACGCATCTTTCAGGATCTGAACGGATTCAACATCATTAAAGTTGATATCCGCAAGCGGATCTGTACCGGCCGTTGTTGTTGAGATATCAGTACTGGTGGTAACAATACCGTCAATTACTACTAAAGGTTGTGTACCTGCCGAAATGGAAGCAGTACCACGGATGCTTATTTTGATACCCTGTCCCAGTTTACCATTATTGGCCTGGATGTTTACACCTGCCGCTTTACCTTGTATGGCTTGCTCAAGTGTAGTTACCGGAGTATTCTGTATCTCTTTTGATGATACTGTAGCGATAGATCCGGTTATAGCCTGTCTCTGTTGTGAACCATAACCAACTACTACAACTTCGGTAAGTTGTTTAGAATCTGACTCCAGTTGTACATTTAACGGTTTTCCATTGATAGGAAGTTCGGTTTCCTTAAATCCAAGGAATCTAAAAACCAGCACCTTTGCAGTAGCCGGAACCGTAAGGCTGTATGTGCCATTTACACCGGTTTGAGTGCCAACTCCCTGAGCCCCCTTCACAGTTACGCTTACCCCAGGTAAGGGCGAACCGTCTTTCTGATCTGTTACTTTACCTGTAATAACACGGCTTTGTGCTAAACCAAATGTAATACAAGAAAACAACAACAAAATTGTTAGTAAATTTTTCTTCATATAGTGAAATATTAAATTGAGAAAAGTAATTTAACAAAAAATGAATAAACAAACAATAAAAACCATAAAAAAGCGTTGGTTTTTTTGCAATTCACATCAAATAATGCCTAAAAAGTAGGTGACTTTTCTAAAACCCCATCAGGATCTGCCCCTTCTCTACTTTATCACCTGCCTTTACTTTTATACTCTTTATAGAAACATCTGCCGGCGATTTGATGATATTTTCCATTTTCATGGCTTCCAGTACCAACAGGTTATCACCCTTTTTAACTTCATCGCCTTCAGAGGCAAAAACTTTAAGTACCATACCAGGCATTGGGGCTTTTATTTCACTCACCCTGGTGCTGTTCAGGCTACTTAAGCCCAATTTATCCAGCAATACATCAAATTGATCTTTGGCGGTTATGGAATAAGTATTGGCGTTTATTTTAATCTCGGCAGTTTTATCAGAGCTGTTAAAACTAACCACTTCTACCCGGTACGATCTGTTGCTTTCAATAACGTGGTATATCCCCTCTCCAATATGCTTAATATCCGGCTCAATTTTGGTATTGTTCACCAACAGGTTCTCCCCTGTCCGGTTAACTTCAATATCATGCCGGTTATTTACCTTGAGTTGATACATTCGTTTTGAATATTAGGAAATAAAGTGGTTAAAAGCTGTTTTTAGGAAACAATCATTATAAAGTTATCAATTATTATCTTCAATAACAATTATATAAAACACCTATCTAGTGTTTTTATTGAGTAAATATATATTGGATAAGATTTGCGCCCATTTTTAAGGCTTTTAAGCG
>Ga0105239_10003205_pt1 | contig 20231 bp, 17 predicted proteins | sample KBSC44metaG_FD_92761 | JGI IMG/M metagenome (GOLD analysis project Ga0105239, IMG submission 92761) | Corn rhizosphere microbial communities from Kellogg Biological Station, Michigan, USA - KBS C4-4 metaG | ecosystem: Host-associated > Plants > Roots > Rhizosphere > Soil | place: Michigan, USA... | reverse complement strand
GGTTGTTTTTGTGGTTTTGGTCTGGGTTGTTGTTGGTGGGGTGGGGTGGGTTGGGGGGTGTGGGGGAAGCGAAGGGGGGGGGGGGGGGGGGGGGGGGGGGGGAGCAGCCTAACGAAACATAGCGGATCAGCCGCATAACTGCTCACACGCGTGGGTTAAAGGGGGTATAATGATGCCTGGCTGTGGCTCCTAGCAAGTGTGAACATTCAACGGGTGAAAAAGCCGTCATCTGTCCAGGAGCAGTAGGTGAGGATAAAATGTATAACACAATATAACTATTCTTTCCCTTTCAGTGAGGAAGATAATCATCGACAACGCGGAATCGTAGGTATGTGAGAGTCCCATTTACAGACCTGCAAGATAAAAGTGCACAAGCCTCCTGAAACCCTCAGCCTTATCCAGTCGGGAGCTAAATCAACTAGCGCTGGAAGATGGAGTTCACCACGTCAGCAGCGAAATTCAAAAACAGGGGCGCTATTTAGAGCTCGAAACATGTTGACAAAGTAAGATCGAGAACCCCCTTTCCTTATCCCGGCCAATCAATCTGTGTTGAATATCTGGATAGTATCGATTCAACATAGGCTCTCTCTCGAATTTAGGTCCCAGAGATCTCAGAACACCACCGCTAGACCACTGACGGACGAATGGGAGGCATACCCGCATTTCTTGGCCGTATCGATGAAAACCTTGCACGTTAAGGTGTTCTGGGTAAAATAATAGCCACGATGACCGCAGCCTCGTCACTGCGATGTCATTGGGGAGTGCAAAATATGGGGTATGCCTGCAAGTCAAGAAAGATGAGGCCACCATAAAATAAGCTGGTCCTCGGATATAATTGAAGAAGCACGGTAATTATTACAACCCCCGAGCCTGAATCTTACATAGGTTTGTTCAGTCCTAGGCACTGAGCCTCTGCTAAGCTGCGTCTTCTGCAGGGCGACCTCGCACTGAGAGGTCCCGGTCAGACCATGGTTTCCAAGTCCTCTACGGCGCGTCAGGCTTACGACTGCTGAGGTCCCAGGATAGTTGAATCGGAACAGAAACATGGGGGAAGACACCCAAACACCTTGGCGCCAATGCGCCGGACTGCTCAGCCAAGAGCTTCTCCCGATGCATTCCCTGTCGACGGAAGAAAGTGCTCCATGGCATATTTAAGACGATATTCGTCAAGTCGTGTTGGGTCTCCGAGAACGACGAGCTTCCCTCCTCACGAACATAGCTTCGATTCTCGCTTTCACGAGTACTCACTCGCCTTTGAAATTCAGAAAACCGCGAAACAAAACGCCTTACTTACCGCCTGCTCTCAGCATCGACTTCATCATGAATTGTCCCTCTAGGACAGACGACGTTGAATTAGAACATCCAACGTGGAACCAGAACCCGCCTTTCTTGGCGGCCGATCTGACAACATGCCAGGACCTCAATGGGATCGCCAACTCGAGAGAGCATAGAGGCTCCAGCGACGATGGGGTCGACTGCTTGTCTTCGAATGTCAAGGCGACGCTCTTCGAAAAGCCTCCGGATGCTGTTTGCTCGCTGTCGACCTGGGCGAGGGTCTGTGGTGAGTTTCGACCGTGTGTCACTTCAACTGTTTGATCCATGGCCGTTGAATCTGCTCTATTCTACTGGCCCGAAGCCCAGTAACCTGGATGAAGGACTTCGTTACTGACCAGGTCGTCCGTGTAGGACACACCTCGCCCCTCAAGACGATTGCCAATGGTGATGGCAGCAATCGTCTCACAACAGCCCCAGGGAATTCCAGCTCTGCTCTGTCCTCCCTCTGGAGCTGGGCTACCTGGGGCCTTTCCGTCGCCTTCACCTCGTTCTTTCTCTCCACTCTTGGGAGAAACTTTATTGTGAATTTCGGACAATTTGGTAGGTCCATCGCCCCAGGCCAATTTTTCAAACCATCCCCCCCACGCTGGCTAACCCAGAGAATGTGATTTCAGCGAAGGAGTCAAATGTGCAAATCGCGGCGCCTGTGCGCAAAAGGTCAACTTGTCCGGGTACCAACGTGAACGAGGATCTCTACAATACTCCACTTCACGTCGGTGCCGTCTTCATCATCCTGTTCGTTTCGACTATGGCATGCTCGTTCGCTCTTCTGGCAGCCCGTTTCCCAAGCTTCAAACTTCCACGGCGCTTCTTCTTCATTATTCGTCATTTCGGCACCGGGGTTCTCATAGCGACGGCTTTCGTCCATCTGCTTCCCACCGCCTTCATCTCGCTCGGAGATCCATGCTTGTCTGGCTTTTGGACCACCGACTATCCGGCAATGCCGGGTGCAATCGCCTTGGCGGGCATATTCCTGGTTATTCTAGTGGAGATGATCTTTCACCCGTGTCGACAGATCCGCCCTGAATCGAAAACAAAATCCACAGAGGGCCATATTTCAACCGAGAACGAGGCCGATGCCGCTAATACTAGCAATCTCCCAATTAGCCCTACAGGACCACTGCGAGACATGGGTGTTCTGGTCGGCCGAACTTCAAGCATTGGCCGTAGCCTCACGCGGGTCAACGATCGTCGCGATATGGACCATATTGCACCTACGGAGATCCCTACAGACAAGGAACAGCAGTTGACTGTGCTGGCCCAACACGGTCCTGGTGCATTATCCATGAGTACCCTGACTCCGGACCAGCGACTGCGGAAGGCCAGGTTACAATGTGTTCTCCTCGAAGTTGGTATCCTCTTCCACAGTATTTTCATTGGCATGGCCCTTAGCGTCTCGATCGGCAGCGAGTTCGTGATACTTCTGATTGCAATTGCCTTCCATCGTAAGTAGAATACAGCAGCCAAAGTTCGAGAGACCATATCTGGCTGACCATTGATGATTTGGGGGATTCAAGAAACATTCGAAGGCCTCGCTCTGGGATCCCGCATCGCTGGCATCGACTGGCCGGAAAAGACGTGGCAGCCGTGGCTGATGGCGCTCGCGTATGGCTGCACGTAGGTCTCCTTCTCCCATCCAGGGCAAATATCACAACTCCGTCTCTCGCTCAAGGGGGCCAGATTCTAACACTCTTCCCCGCGCAGGACCCCCATTGGCCAAGCGATCGGCCTCGCCACACACTCACTGTACAGTCCGAATTCCGAGACGGGCCTCCTGGTCGTGGGCACCATGAACGCGATCTCGGCGGGGCTGTTGACGTTCGCGTCGCTGGTCGAGCTGCTCTCCGAGGATTTCCTCAGCGACAACAGCTGGAACGACTTGCGCGGCAAGAATCGTGTCTTCGCCTCCCTGCTCGTCTTCTTCGGCGCCTTTGCCATGAGTCTTGTCGGTGCCTGGGCGTAAGTACTAAGTGATCTCGTTGGCGAGGGCGGTCTCGTGTGAATAGGCCCACGGTTTTTAGCGGAACACTCGATGTACTGTGTAGAACTGGTGGGTCTGCTTTTCAATGTACCACGAGAGAACGCCTCGACAGATAACCATCCCAAACATGTCAACCTCAGGAATGTCGCCCGGACGATTGAGGAACATTATGCCTGAGAATGCCCCCTAACCCCAGTCATTCGTTTAACAGCCTCTTCAATTCGTCTCTACCCTTGACTAGTCTCGACCTAGTCAAGTTAAAGAGCCAGAGAAAGCTATCTAGGTTCTCTATTCTTTAGCCATCATTTCAATATATGCATCATATATATATGCCGAACTATACTTGTTTCCTTACCATTTTCATTCAGAAAAGGGACCGACGCCGGACCACTGGCCGATGCTGCAAAATATTCGTAAGACAAAATTTAGCGAGCGAATTCCGTCCTGTTCATCCACCCAAGGCACGACTTCAGCCTTACAGCACCTTCTCTAAGCTGCCTGTTTCCCCTACTCCTTCTCTCCCTAGTTCTTTCCAAGGTTAAGAACTCCAGCTATAAGACGAGAGAAAGAGCTCTATCATATCATTGAATCGGTACAACTCTCTGTGCATACAAAGAGAGAGAAATTTTGTACAGCCTTGTGCAGGCAAAATTCCCCTCCTCTCCGCCCCTCCACTGGACTTTTGCTGAACCTCTCACCGGTCTCCTTTGCGAACTTAGAGAGCTCTCTTAGTCTTTTTGTACAAATATCTCGATATCTTACCTGAAATACACCCCCATTTTCTCAAACATTGCTTTCCGTGACTAAATGGTTGACCTGATATCCGTTACACCTCAGCCGACTGGGGCGTTCGATCAGGCTGAGCCTACCTCCGAGGAGTATGAGCTTCGTACTCCGTCCGATCAATCCTCGGCAAACGCAGAAGACGCTAGCGTGGAGGAATTTTTAGACGACACTTGTGATATAGGGATTTTGACGTTTACTCCAAACCCAACTGAAGGATGGGACTGTCGGTGGCAGCGCCTTGAGAATAATCACCAGCTCCAAACTCTGGGGCTGCCTGAAGGAGACTCAACGCAGGGCAACGCACAGTCCCCACTTGTCACGCCTTCCATCCGACTTTTGCTGGCCTAGGGTACGTCGGCCGGCCTCGTATCTGGGCTGAAGACTCTCGGGTACTCAATTCCCCGCGAGTTTTTTGAGAACCACGCTCGAAACGACCGATCCGTTGGGGAGAACGGCACTTGCGGATCTGCATATAACGTTAGGTGGTCTCGAGTTGCTGAGCAAGATCAATTCCAATGGCGTATCAGCCAGAGACTCCAATCGGGAAAATTATACAATTTAGAAACCAAGACAGATCCCGACAAACTTAGATTGACGCATGAAAAATACAGACAACTCCCAAAGATATATCGATCCTACATCTCACTCGACAGTGAAATTACTTTCTCCGTCAGGCGGACGGAGGATCTGGAGAAGGATGGTAAGATAGTGAAGCATGCAGCAATGGAATCGGTATCCTTTCATGCCCTCTCGCCCCTGCCTTCCGATCTGGACCGGCCATCTGAAGGAGTCGATCACGCTGGCGCAATCAGCGGATTACCCGTTCAAGGTATATTCCTTTTCGATGCCCCTCGACAGTATTCGAAGACTTCCAGGAAATACACCTGATTCAGGTTTCAAGAGGAGGTATCTTCGACTCTGGAAGGCTTCAATTGCTTTCAATCGGGCAGGGCACGATTTATCGTGCGCATGAAGTCTTTAAGGACGGCGAGGCTGACGGCGGCTCAGATCTGGAAATGCTTCCCTCTCTTATTGTTTCACGGCCTAGTTAGTGGCGAGCGAGAGGTTTTGGCCAGTGTCAATACGATGCTGGACGATGTTGACCTTATGATGGCGGACGACAACAGCCTCAAGAGACAGATCGGAAATTGGAGGAGAATCTACGGGATGTGGAAAAGCCGCCTGTACGGGGTTCGATCCTGGGCAAATGAAACAAAGCGCAACATGCAACTTGCTCGAGCCATCCCTATGAGACCTGGCGAACAGGTCAATATGGCGGGAAACGCGAATTGGTCGGTCTTGGAGCGAGACATTGAGAAGCTGTGCGTTGACGCCGACCTGGGTTTGAAGCGATTTGAATCCACCTTCGGAGCCCTCATGGCCACCATGAGCATCGTTGAGAGCCAAGTAGCGATAAAGGAAGCTGCGGAGGTATCAAAATTGACAAAATTGGCCTTCTTTTTCATTCCACTGACGTTGGTCGCTGGTGTCTTTGGGATGAATCTAGCTGTGAGTATTTCTTCTCACCGAGTGTCCAACCCCCCGCTGATCAGATCACGCGTCAGGATTTCGATTCGAATGGTGACAACAAATTAAGTGCTTGGTTGTGAGCCTCGTCTTCTGCGGGATTGCTCATCGTTACGTACGCCGTCCTATATCTGAGCGAGATCATTTCGCTGGTTGCAGAAGTTCCGCGGTGGTACCAACGCGTAGGCTGGAATGTCGCCTTCATCGACCTTATCCTTTATATACTCGAGTCTTCGATCGGTGCCATTATCACACTGATCTTCCTGGGCTGCTTTGCAGCAAGCAGTATTGCCATCTGGACTGTGTGCGTCAAGACGCATATGCCTGCTGTGGGACTGGCTTTCGTTGGATTTGCCGTTCTTTTATCGGTGACATATGGATTCTTGGGGATGCATATCTTATCGAAAGAGGACGAAGTCTCAGGACCGGCCATTGTAACCGCAAAAACGTTCGTTATACAAGCCTATTGGACGGGTGGGGTGTTCACGATTTGGGCAATATGTGGTAAGACGGACATTTCGCGTGCTAAAAAGATTGGCACGAGCGTAGCGATGGGATTTGGACTGATCATATGCTTTTGTTTCGTGTTTGCCTACGTTTTGGCGCCCTTGAAGTCAGGATCTCAGCAGGGGAAAGGAAAAGCTAAAGAGACGGACAACAAGAGAAGTGCATCTGACTCCCCCACGACCTGGGAGGGAGAACCCTCCGGCTGGTCCGCCTTTGCTGGCGGACCGAGTAACAGGCGAGGAGCCACCACTCGGAGCCTAAGTCGGACCTCTATCTTTGAGTGAATGGTATAGACATTTTGCCGAAGGAAAGAACATATGTTCCACGGTCAGGCATTTCGAATGCGCAGTGAATGAAGGCCTTTCTCTTTCCTTTATAATAAATACTTTACTAAAGTGCTGATCATTTGGGAGGTATATGCCTCCCGATTCCTGAACAGGCTTTGCACTTGCTCTGTCCTGTATCACAGCGCACTTCAGGAGCGGAAGAGAGCGAGTCTTCAGTCGACTAAATGCTGTAGTCGTTAACGGGAGAGCAAGGCGGCGGGGGACAAGTTGGCGAAAGAGTAGTTGAAGGACGACTGTTATGTATGTCTAAATCCAGGCAATATTTATAGATCTAAATCATTACAAGGATGATTTATCTACTAGTATGACATCCATAGCTATTCATTCCCGGTTTCCCGGTGCTTATATCTCGTGATTTTCTAGCGTGATGGTCCTCCTTTGCTACCTACTTATTACTCACCTAACTAGCACGAATGGGTTCGGTTTCTGGTACATACTACATAGATGTTGGGACAGAAATTCAATCCCGTTTGAAACGACCTTATGCTCGGCCGTACCGACTACGTCATGCTGTAGAACTGGAGGCCAACCACTACACTGAAGGACACACTTCATCTTGATCCCTTGAAATCGGTTTCCGCCGCAAACGAGCCGAACATTGAATCCCAAAATTGAGAAACAAACCAGGGCAGCAGGAACCAGAAATGCCCAACTCCACAGCGATGGCACACGCACCGACGCACGAAACACATCTCAAGTACCTGCGGCAAGCGCTCTCGCTGGCACGACTGTCCGAGCCCAAACCGACCAACTTCCGGGTCGGGTGCGTCATCGTGTCGTACGGCTCGGGCTCGGGCTCCGAGGCCGGCGGCAGTGGTGGCGGCGGAACAGTGCTCTCGACCGGCTACACGCTGGAGCTGGAGGGGAACACGCACGCGGAGCAGTGCGCGCTGACGAAGCTGGCGCGGGCGCACGGGATCGCGGAGGAGGCGGAGCAGCTGGGCCAGCTGGGCCAGGCGGTGCTGGGCCCCGAGGTCGCCGCCGTGCTGTACACGACGCTCGAGCCGTGCGGGTTGCGCCTCAGCGGGAACATGCCGTGTGTGGAGCGGATTATTGCTACGAGGGTGGGCGGTGGGGGAGTGGGTGTGAGGAAGGTTGTTTTTGGAGCGAGGGAGCCTGGCACCTTTGTTCAGGATTCGAAGAGTTTGCAGAGGCTTGACCAGGCCGGCGTCGAGTGGGAGTTTGTGCCGGGGCTTGATGAGGAGATCTTGAGCGTTGCTATGGAGGGTCATGTTAAGCAGGATGGCGAGGGCGAGGGCACTTCACGGGCAGGGGATGCGGAGCCCAGAGAGTCACGACAGGCGCCGCAGCAGGGTACCAATGTGGACGATATCAGCCCTGAAGAACGGAGACGACAGGAAGCTCTACCACGAAATCCGAAGAAGAGAATGATGGAGGTCGACGTTCCTTCCTGATCGCTCTACAAAGTTGTACGAGTGAGTAAATCAGAATGAGCGGCACTGGCCGTTCTCATATGTTCATTTTGGACGTCTGGGCGTCCGGTCATCATGTCTGATCGTCTGTTGAGGCTTTAAACAAATCGGGAATCAATCGATGCGAGCTCCCTCCAAGCCTCTACGCTTGACTGGCATATTTGATGCTGTCAGGTTGTTGGATAGTCGTATCTTGTTACTGCTGACCTTGACCTGAGAGCGCGATTTTTTCAGTCGTCGCCTCGCCACCATGACTGGAACAGAGGACTTGGTTACTAGGTAGTTGGAAAAGGATCCAAGTAGAACTCCTTTGAGAGAGCTGCGTCCACGCGTGCCCACAACACATAGAGTCGGTGCCAGCTCGTCAATCTAAAGTCGGAAGATGTTAGCCAGGTACTCTGAGTAAAGAGAGCATCGCTCATCATGGACTTACTGCTCCAAGGATTAAATGTTTCGGGCTCTTGCAATGGATAACCTCAATCATACACCTCACTTGTAGCGTTGTCTTTCTGACCAATTTGACGAAGTTTTGAGTAATGTCCTCAATTGCACGTAGCCTCTCCATTTGCCTCTTCGTCGTATTCCTGGCGTCCACCGAGCCAGTTAAACTCTCGACTTCGGTAGCAGGAATGTACCTGTTCTTGCTGTCCAAGCCGATGCTAGTACCCCCGCCTTGGGTTGTTTGCCGTGTGAGAGTAGCCATCACTTCGGAAGCGTCCTTACCAGCCTGGGTACCTTCGGCCTGGAGTACCTCCCTGTCGGCTTCGGTCATTTTCCCGGCATTCTCATCCTCGATTGCGTAAATAGCAAGTAAAGTATCGCCATCTCGTAGCATGGTCCCAACCACCCATTCCATGGCATACATGGCCTCAACGCTAAGATCGCTGCAGACCAAATACAACCTTGCTGTCCGTTCACCAGCCTCAGCTAGTTGGTTAAAGTGAACCCAGTCACCTCGCAACACTATTCGTACGTGGCGATCGTGGACTCGGGAGTCAAGTGGGGATATGTTGAGGGCGAGGCTTTTGGCTTTCCTGATTGCCGCTTGGGCTTCATCTTCGTCTTCATCCTCAACCGATGTGGTGACTGATGGAGGGCTGACAAAATTGTTCTCCGGTCGTACCTCCGGTTTTCCCTCAGTGAGGCTTTCGCCTGTAGGACTTGTAATCGAGATCGAAGGCTCAAGAAGGGATTTCACGGATTGCGTTGTTGCTGACGGTCTTCTTTCGGTTTCTGGGGAGGCTATGTCCGCAGAGTCGGGTGATTTTAGATCGTCTGTCTGGCCAGTATCTGATGTTTTACGTCTTCCTGGACGGCCTCTAGTCTCGTCCTCATCACTACTGGGCGACATGACATCGTCATCGCTGGATTCAACCAAGGCTTCTTCTTGGCCATTTGTGTCAATCGGAACCCGGCCGTGTCCCTCCTCAGAGTCGTCGGTTGCCACAGTGGAGAAGCTACTTGACTTGTTAGAGAGTCTGCGGTGAGCCTGATCGTCCACAACGGTGCCAGATTGGGTGGTCAATGGTCTGATAGGGGCAGAAGGGGTGAGCAAACTAGAGGGCTTTGGGGCTTCAGACTTGCGTGACCTAGAAGCGGGTGATCTTGAATGCGAAGGTCCCCCAGAAGAGCTGTGGTTCAGATTGGAGGATGTGGGTAAATTTAGCGCAGCGAAGTCTCCTGATATAGCTGCAGCCATAGCAGAGCCTGAGCCCTCACGAGGTCGTTTACTTTCGCCTTGTGACCGTGGAGCGGCTCCTGCGCTAGAGGGAATTGAGGCCATGTCGAATTGATAATTTTGTTCAAACCCACGTTTATCATCATCCTCAACCTTTGGAAGGCCTGTGGGTCTTTCGTGCTCGGAAGAAGTTCGCTGTCGAGTACCATGTGGAACACTTTTTGTGAGGACAGGTGAACCAGGCTTGCTCGAGTGAGGAGAAGTATATGTGGATGGATCGGAAGGGTCGAGCTGAATTGATCTCCGTCTCGCACCAGATTGAGGGCTAGTGAGTCCGCCATCCAGGCCGACTGAAGATCCAAGCCTAGGAGCACGTGTGGGAGAATCGACGTCTAGCATGCTTCTGACTGGAGGAGGGGTTGCAGTTCGAGCAGAGGTTCCCACGTTGGGCATGGGACTAGTGGGGCGTTTGCGATCGAGAGCAGCGATGACTTCTCGGTTCTCTTCATCTAGTAGAGCCTCGAGACTCATAGGAGCTCGGGCTTTGGAAGATGGGCGTGCCATGCTGAAACTGGTGGGAGAAGGAATATGGTAACAAAATGTTATAAACAATGAGAATGTAAAAGGAAGAATGTACTAAATAGAGCAGAAGACATGAATATTGAAAGATGGCGACGCCCATGAAACCGCAACGCAGGCACGCGAGGGCAAAGAAGTCTTGGATTCAGCAATGGATAGCGAGAGGTGAAGGAAGACCAAATGTATGGCGTACGAGTAGCAGGCAAATCCGCTTCTTGGCCGTGCGGGCACGTGTGGGGTTGGCCGATGATTCAAATGGAAGGAAGGCCCAAAGGCAAAGGCTGAGCACAGCCGCCTTGCCCAGAGTTTCGGGTTACAAATCGCGACTAGGGGGGTTCGAGCTCGCACATATTGAAACCAGATCGAAGGATAGAGGATGGTACCTAATTACGAGTAGCGGAACAGTGGCTCGATTCGAGGGCACTTGTGAGGAGGGTGAGTAAAGTAAAGTACCTAATTCCGTCCAGTCCATAGAGCCTATTGTGATGGTCCCATGGACGAGCCTTGAGGTGCCAATGGTGGGGGTCATCCTTGTCGATACCCTTATCCTTATCCTTATCGATAGCGATAGCGATCATGCCAAGACTATGTCAGCCATTTCACATGTCACAAGTCACGGGACCCCGCCCCAACTGCCACCTCCAGCCCTCCAACTCCCTCACACTCAGCTCCCCCAATTATCTCCTCCTCCCTACCCCCATAACCAATAACGAGAAAACCTGCACCATGTCCGTTTGATCAAGCTTGTGTGGCTCCTACGATGACCTTATGCAGCACACCTTCTAGCTCCCGCCTGCATCTCATCCTCGAACAGCTCTTCAGCTCAATCATTGGCCACTCGTGTACCATGCAACCCTCCCAAATCCAAAAGAATCGTCGGCATCAGCCTTGGGCCTAGCCGTCGTTTGGATAACCACGGGTAACCTTGGAAATGCTGCTGCTGACTTACGTAGCTTCCAGCTTCCAGCTTCCAGGCTTTTACCATGCATCCACTTCAAGCTACAAATTCCCCAGCCTTCCCATTTTCTAGCCCCCCAGCCCTGAACATCCTCTCCACCCCATCGCCTTGTGTCTCTGTCGCGAGAATGCCCCTCTCACCGCTATCACTTGTGCCATTGACGATATTAGCTTATTTGTTTTCGATATCAGGTGCTCAGAGTCCATGTGGGACAGATCAGAACCCATATTGTGCCGGCAATGACCTCTTTGAGCAGATCTGCTGCAGTTATCCTAATGTATGTTACTGGGCAAACCGAGATGGTCAGCCAGCATGTTGTCCTTATGGACAGGTTTGTGATGGAGTTGCCCCGTATACCACCCGCACTACAATTATCGCTCCATCGACTATTACCAGCATTCGTCCAACTACGATAACCACTGCACCTCCACTCTCAACCATTACGAGTTATGTTAGTGGTGGAGGCATTGTGGTCGTTACAGTGACGAATCCTCCACAGACCATCACCTCCTACATTTCAGGCTGGTGTGAAAATGGCCCTTGCCAAACAGTGACTTCTGGAGTGGGAGGGGTCTATTCTACCATCACCTCGGGTGTCGTTGGAGTGTATTCCACGGTGACTCAGGAGGTTGGCCAAGCCTTTTCCAGCGTCTCAGGCGTTTTGGTCGGTAACGGTGCCGAAAGAACGACAACTTCGGCAAGTTGGATACTTGTTATAGGTGTCGTTTTGCATGTTGCTTGGAACGCCTGTAGCTAGACCTGTGAATGTGCCGAAAGGACGCCATTGGTCAAAATCGACTTTCGCCTCTGGCCGTTGGATGGCCACACACCACTTGAGATGATTGGCCATCAATGACCCTCCAATCAATATCCGAGATATTACACAGGATCTACTACATCGCCTAAGAAGCAGAGTTTTGGCAGCCTTGAGAATTGTTCTCACAGAGCGGGCTCAGGATGTTCGTTGGATCTCGCACAAGCCCTGACTATGGGAGTCGCCGTCCGCCGATTGATACCGAGTCAGGAAAGGGGGTGCATTCTAGTTCGACAAACGCCTCAGATGGACGGAGCAAGTCGAGATGTACACCACCTTGCACATCCGGAATGGGAACGCTACCTTCCCTATAGCGTGGTTGGAATATTTGCAAGTCTGCATGGAAACCATGAAGCATCAGACTCTGTCTTACTTGACGCAACATGGAAAAACCACACTTATCGTCATGGTTGATTCTATCCCGGGTAAGTTGAAAAAAATTCAAGGGTTATCTTGGAAATGGAAGTTACATTGTTGTGCTTCTGATCAAATGGAGTCGGGCGAGGAGAATGGCTCATTCTGGCGGACGTGCTAACGCAATGAAGCGAGGCCAGATAGTCTCTTCAGTTTCTTCATAATAATACACTTCTCCGTGCACCTAACAGGCTGCTTTTAATTTCAAATCGACAGCAGAAATTTCCAATACTTCGTGATTGAAGAGACAGACTATTTCAAATTGGGTTGCTAGCCACTTCATCTCCTCTCTGCAGCTTCCTCTTCTTCGATTGTTTTGGGCACCGACACGAAGACGGGTACAGTAACGCTGTTCAAATTTCTCAAAGCCTACAACGAAGGGCAAGGTGGTCCGACCAGTCAGTGTATGAAAATCATGCGAGTCATTCGGAGGTAACTCATACCTTGGCAAAGGGTCCATCAGAAGGCACGTCGCCGTTCCATCGATCCTCGAGCTTTGAGATCCTCTGACCATCGGGAGTCAAATGAACCAGTATTTTAGAGTCGACAACCTGCTCCGTGCCGATGCCCTTGACCTTGTAACGCGTCTTGAGGCTCAGTTCGATTGGATTGCCGCCTTTCACGACCTCGAAGTGCTGCTGGTGGATCTCGCTCATGGAGGCCTTCAAGCCATACCACTGTGCCTCATACTGCTTGCGACCCTCGGCTATGGTCAATGGGTCATGGAAACTGGCGTCATCCGTCCACAGGGCCAGTTTGCGCTTCGTGGGAAACCCCGCGAAAAGGTCTAGAACGGAATTCGTGATCAGGGACTGCTGCATGTCGAGCAAGGAAGAAGAGCTGGCTGGTAGGGAGGTCTGGAAGTTATAGTCGGAGGGGGTGGTAGATGGAGCAGACATGATGGGCCGGACTTGTGTTGGCGATATTAGCCCTGTTGAAGGAGCTGTTGCTGCTTTCCTCACCACTCTTGGAAATGTCTCGAACACTGTTGGCGGGATAATGGACAAGACTCGTACAGACATAGCACGCGGTTTGAAATAAAAGATGTTCACACACAGCAGTCGTCGAAAGAATAATAAATACGCTAAATCGATATGCTGATCATATCAAAATAAAGTTCATGACACCAGCACTTCCAGCACACGGACAATTCACACACGATCTGGGGTCAACCTGAGAAAGGTGCGAGTACAGACATGATCAAACCCGTCCAATCCACAACATATGCAATGCAAAAGCACGAGGATGGCCTTGGAGAGCGACAGAAGTGGTGATGAAATATCAAAAGACTATGACGCTGATGGCGGCCAGGCGGCATGATGTCAACTTGGAGCATTCCTGGCGTCTGCTGGCCCCACCCATCCCCTGAGTTTGGACAGAGGGAGTACTTCCGTTGTACACGGTTTAGATCGATCTTGACATTTATGGGCCTGTGGGCTTTCTCCAGATCGTGGCTTGTGTTGGCTAGGATTAATTGCTCAGCATGGGAAGCCAATAGGACCTGGGTCCAAGCTAAGTGAGAAGGCTCCAACTCAGAGTCTTCTTTGACTTTAGTGCGTGGTAGCCTCGTCGCACCGCCTTCCTTTCGCATTGACGGTGACGAACTACACACAGTTTCACAACGTTCTCTCTTTCTGCCTAGTGTATATTCCGTACATGGCGGGTTCTGCGATGAGTCTACGAAAGGTGGCTTAAATCAAAGCGAAATAGGGATGTCAGCTCCGAAGTGCTCCCAATGCTCCACCGTATCTGATAGTGCAAGATGGAAGTGACGTCAAAAACTCCAAAACGCGTTTCTCCGACTTCAAACGTGAACCGCGTCCTTTTGGTCGCCCCAAAGTCACTTCCTACTAGCCTTTATTTTTGTTGACGCCTGTACTCAATTTACAATCATTTTCAGTAGCCTTCCGGTTTCCCCTACCCTTGATATCTTGCTCTTACCACTTCCCTCAAACCCCTAATCAGGAAGACAAACTATCTCTCCTTCTTGTCTGCAACAATCCTCGAAGACTCAGTCAGCCATGGCTCGCAAATCGAAATCCAAAGCGCCGGTCGACCCGGTCTTCTCTGAGGACTCGGAATCTGAAAATGAGCAAGGCAACGATGACATCAGCGTCGACGAGCCGCCCACGACCATCGACCCATACGGGGTCCTCTCCGTCACACGTGCCGCAACCGCCGAAGAAATCAAAACCGCTTACCGCAAACTCGCGTTGAAGCACCACCCGGACAAAGTCAGGCCCGAGGAGCGAGACGCTGCCAACCAGAAGTTCCAAGAGATAGCATTCGCGTACGCGATCCTGAGCGACGAGCGGCGCCGCAAGCGCTACGATGCCACGGGCAACACGGCGGAGTCGGCGAACGTGGACGACGAGGACTTCAACTGGACCGAGTTCTTCCGCGACATGTCGGCGCAGGTGGTCAGTGGCGAGTTGATTGAGCAGGTCAAGCGCGAGTATCAGGGTACCGAGGAGGAGCGGCAGGACGTGCTGGCTGCGTATGAGGATTCGGAGGGTGATATGGATGCGGTGTTTGAGAGCGTCATGTGCTCCGAGGTGCTGGTGGACGAGGAGCGGTTCAGGAAGATTATCGATGATTCGATCGCCAAGGGCGAGGTCCAGGCTTACGGGAAGTATGTGAAGGAAGGCAAGAAAACCCGCGAGAAGAGGAGGGCCAGGGCGAAAGACGAGGAGGCCGAGGCAATGGAGCTTGCGGAGGAGTTGGGGATCAAAAACAAGCTGTTTGGCAATGGCACGAAAGACAGCGCAGGCAAGAAGAGCACGGGCAAGAAGAAGACGGGCAAATGCAAGGGTAACGGTGACGGTGACGGCGACACCGATGGCCTCATGGCGCTGATCCAACAACGGCAGAAATCGCGGGCTCAGAATTTCTTCGACGATCTCGAGGCCAAGTATGGCGGCGGCAGCAAGCGGAAAGCCGTCGACGAACCGCCCGAAGAGGCATTTCAGAAGAATGCAAAGAAGGGCAGGAAGAGTGCAAAGGCTTGAAATGATCTCTTGGTGCCTACGGGTATGGTATCGCTTCTAGCCAGCACGATGCCAGGGGCGATTTGGGTACTCTTCTCCTAACGACACGAAGGGCTTCTGGCAACATTACGTACAGCATAGCGAGGGCTGAATTTTATGGGGTTTCGAGGGCATCTAAGATTTGACTACGGCAAAGGAAGAGAGCGAGGTTTTTGGCTTCTGACGGGCGTGCTCAAGCTGGCGTTGTTGCTGTGGAACAGCATTCCCTTAGATACGCAATGGTTGACCAGCTACATATGGAGTTCCGATATATCACACACGTTGGGCTGGGCTGGGCTGACAGCAGGCTTCGTTTTCCATATCCACCTTCCTCTGATATAGTACCTAGATCAGGTGCTACAGCTACAACAAGCAGAAGAACCGTACACTAATAGAGGGTGGCGGCATAAAGCACGATAGGTGGCTCCGCATCAATTGCAACGGAAGCGAGAGCGAGGTGAGGCGAGGCGATGCCATGCTATACCCATGCAATGCTATGCATGGAATCTTCTGTTCCAAACAGGTTCTATGCGTTCGAATGGGCTATGGAGAATGGATTGGATGATTATCAGGCGACGCACACAGAAGGTGCATGGATGGTGGCGATGGCATGTTGCACGCTAACCACCCCTCCTTGTGTCATGACTCTTGACGACTGTGCGTTATCGTTGTAGTCACATCAGACACCTGAGTCACTGACTGATTGACTGGCACCACCTTATCGACTGCGAGGTAGCCTGCCTACCTAGTTACTGCTGCTGCTCGTACTCCAGCGGTCGGCCGGCCTTACACGTACTTTGGTGACGCGAATGCGATGCACGTAATACTGGCTGGGTCATATCGTGATACGGAGTACTGAAAGCCACGGCATCGTGAATTTGTGATTGGTATCCGGAGTATCGGAGTTTCTCTAGCATGCCAATGATAGGAATCATATGTAGGTATGTAGGATACACGGGAGGATTAGGACGGTCAAGGTCGTAATATCACTGCATCTGGCTGACTCCAAAGTTCAGCGTACTCGGAGGATTTAAGTGCTTGCAGCTACCAGCTGACTAGAACGCTCAGACGCTCAGACAATCACTCGACTTGGCCATGTTTAAATTTGGCCTGGTCTTGTAGCTATTTGTGAGCTCATTTTAAGATTGCTACAGGCCTGCCGAGGCGATGGAAACCACGATCCGATGAAGGGGGCTTCGGGCACTAGAAACACCAGCGAAGACACCAAGATTCTCCTGATGGGCTCCTACATAATTAGCTGTGAAGGGCACCTGGCACTCACCTGGTCGTTGGTGTCAATTCTGAGCCTCGGATTTAAAGATTGCCTACCAGGACTCGGCCTGCCGTGTTGCCCCGGGCGGGCTGCGGGCTGCAGCATGCTGCAGCATCTGTAATAGACTCCAAAGCGGGCCCTGGTGGAAAAGGCAAACGGACAGGGTACAGGCGATGGAGACGCGCCACCGGTTAGAGAAGAGGAGTCCATGCCAAAAACGATAAGATTGGGCCACCCAGCAAAAAAAAAAAGTGAGATGGGCTCGACGAGGCCATGGGAACCAAAATGACTAGCAACCACCCGTACTCCGTACTCCGTACAAAGTTCAGAAATGTCTCTGTTTCAAACACGTGTAGCATGGGGTGTGGGAGGTGATGATTGTGAATGGGAGGCGTGGGATAGAGGCGTAGCATGGGGTGTCTTGTTGGGTGGTTTCTCAAACCATAGGTACGGATAGGATACTAGGCAGACATGGCATGCCAGTGTCTGAGAGAATTACTTTTGTTTGCAGGACGAATGGTTCGGGCCAGATGGTTCGGGAGGAATGTTGATCGTGTAGGGAATGGTAGGACACAGATTTGTTTGCAACCCTTGGGCCTCTGTGTGTAGCAAAGAGCTTAGAAGGGGAAGCAGCGGCACACTCGTAACCAACAGAAAGACGGAATTGGGGCCTTGGTGCCCGTGGGTGACATTTTGAAGGCTGACAGGGGCTTTGGGATAGCCGGAGGGAAGTGGAGTGGACTGGATGGAATGGAAAGTTTCCAACTAAAATGTTAGCCTAGCAAACTGGGAGAGCGAGCGTATTGGTTTGGTACTCCCTACTCCGTCCTGAGAAGCTCCCAGTTGAGAGAAGAAGAAGAAAGCCTGGTAGACGTGGGTATAACCGGGGCAAGCGAGTGATATTTTAGTACCAACTGGCAAGGGATGGTAGTCAAGGCTAGTGGTATGGAGCACGCAGTATCCGTACGAGTACAGACTCGTAAAAGGCTACCATGAATAAGAGTAATGATGATAGCCTGCATTCCTGGAAACGAAGCATGACTCGAGGATCGACACATGTCAATGTGGTCTGAGGAGTCATATACGTACAATCTTGGGTAGGAATTTATGACTGGTAGAGGTCGAATGCCAGAGCAACCTGGGTGGAAAGGGAAGAAAGGGAGGCTGAAACGAATGTATAATTCACCAGGAGAAGTAAGTCGTCGCAGTCTTCATTCCATGGGCAGAGGAGGAGGGTGAGGGAGTGCCAGTGAGCAGGTACTCCGTCCTCGGTCTAACTACCTTGGGTACTGACTAACTAGAAAGTCCTAGTGGCAGGCGCGGATGTGGAAAGGAAAACAGGGCAGTCGCGGGTGAGAAGATGGAAGGATGGAAGGAAACAAGCAGTACTTACTCCGTACGAGTATCGGCCAGTAGTCAGTGGGTGTTACCTACCATTACCAGTACCAACGCACGAGTAAGTGAGTGAGGCTTCAAGGCCAACTGGAAAGAACGACGCTACGGAAGGAGAACAGCCGCGCCTGCCCTTTCCAGTTGCCCAGTAGGAGTGGGCTCGGCTGTGGCTCAGCATTGCTACGGAGCAGTTGCGATCACCCATCTTTGTTGCCCTTGCCCACTTCCCACCCGTAACTGCCCAGTAAGAGTGCCCACCCACACTACTACCGTCTACTGTCTACTGCCTACTGCCTACTGGCACTGGCGCTGGCGCTGGCACTTGCCCTCCGAGTCTCTTCCTGCCCATTTGCCCTCTGCTCGGACGCTCCTGCTCTCTGACGCTCTTCCACTCGCGCCAAGCCCCAGGTCCATCCCCTTTCAAAATTTCTACTGCTTGAAACCTCCTCGCCCAACTGCGCCTTTCTTTCTCGCATTCATACCATCACATCACATCCTCATTGCGCCTCTTCTTCGCGTAAAGAGGTCCAACTGGTACGGTCAACCCTCAGAGTTGTCGTGCCTTGATTCCCTCATTCCTAGGGTTTCTTTCTGATTCTCTCGCCGCACTCGCTGCCCATTCCACCTCCACAGGCTCGGAATCTTGCAGTGCTTTGCAAACTTGCGAATCTCCTCTCAAACTTCCAACCGAAAAAGCCTTCTTTTTCATCCGGATTTCTGTCTCCACCAGCTCAAGAGCGGCTTCCGTTCACTCGAGACAGTCGCCGCTTCGTGGTCACACTTGAGAAAAAGTCATCTTTCATCAATTCCACTGCCTGCGGGTCCGGGTGACTTTTTTTTCCCATTTGGCATTTCCACTGCCTTGTCGGGCTTTGTCATCCGCGTCGTTTCAGCCTCCCAGTCAACCTCGACGTCTGAGCCATCTGCCCTCGCTCGCATCCATCAATTCTGATGACATCCACTCCCCACCGATCTTCTTCCACTCGAGTACCCAAGTCTCAACCTCCTTCTGCGACCGGATCGAATTTGGCTAATCCAAGCCGAACCTCGTTTCCAACCGCCTCCAAGCCGGCTTCCTCGACACCAAATGCATCCGAGCCCAACAACATGTCTGCAGCAGTTGGAGGTGCTCCCCCAGCCCATGGTCATAGCGACTCCGTAAATGGAAGACCTCCTACTATTCCCGCAATTCCCTCGGTCAACGGCGCCGTCGCAGTGCCTGACCATCTAAGAAAGCCTTCCAATGCCGCCCCCTCTGGAGGTGCAACCGGCTTCACCAACGGTGGCGCACAGCATAACTCACAAACCAAGATTCAATTCGGCTCCCTCCCCACTGGCAATCACAATCCTGCTCCAGCGGTTGGAACACCTCATCAAAATACTGCCAACCTCAGTGTGAACCAACTAAATCCTAGAGTTCCCTCGCCCTCAAATTCTCCCTCGCCCATCCCTCAGCCTGCCTCCGTCAGTGGTGGACGTCCTCCTTCCACATTCCAAGGACAAGGCAATGGCTACCAATTTGGTCAAATCCCTAGCGAAGCCAACGATCCAAGTGTAAGCTCACATTCTGTCCCCTACCCATTCCATAAAAGCGCCGCTGACACATATCAGAGCCTTGCTCGTGGCGTTGCTGCACTACAGTTTGGTCCACCACAAGAACATATGAGACGTGGCTCTGCCCAGTCTATTCACAGCGATGCAGGCAACCCAGGCTTACCAACTGGCCCTAGCCGTGGTGGCTTCGGTGGACCACAGGGTCGTGGACGAGGCTTTAATCCCTCCTACAACCCACAGATGCCCTATTCTCCTAACCACACTTTCCGTCCCCAAAACAACGGACGCAATATGCAAGGGGGCTATCAGGGTCGTGGCCAGCAAGTGCCCTACACTGGATCCCCCGCCATGGGTACGCGCAGCCCAGCGCTTGTACACGCTCAACCCGGAACTCCCAACATGGGACCAGTACACATGATGACACAGGTGCCCGGACAGAATGGTGGATTTTATCAAGGAGGACCCCAACATGTAAACAACCACCACCCATCGTCATTTTCTTCTCGCGAGCCTGCAAGGGAAAGAGGTAAATCTACAAGAGGCCGTGGTCGTGCCAATCGTGGCAACGGCCGTGGCAAAGGCTCTGGTAGAGGTGGTCATGAGGAAGGACCATTTTACAGCAAAGAT
>Ga0105239_10003204_pt1 | contig 20231 bp, 23 predicted proteins | sample KBSC44metaG_FD_92761 | JGI IMG/M metagenome (GOLD analysis project Ga0105239, IMG submission 92761) | Corn rhizosphere microbial communities from Kellogg Biological Station, Michigan, USA - KBS C4-4 metaG | ecosystem: Host-associated > Plants > Roots > Rhizosphere > Soil | place: Michigan, USA... | reverse complement strand
TCGGGTGTTGATTCACTGTTTCGCCGGATGTGAGACCGCAGACGTGCTTGCGGCGGTGGGCTTGGAATTCCGCGACATCATGCCCGAGCGCGTGGGGGATTTTCCGAGGGTAAGACCGGCCTTCACGGCAACGGACGCCTTGCGTGCGCTGTCGCGCGAAGCGGGAGTTGTATCGATTGCGGCTGCGGACGTAGCCGAAGGCAAATCGATATCTCCCGAGGATGCATCGCGGGTTGCAACCGCTGCTGGCCGAATCAGCGCGGCACTGGAGTTTATCTATGGCCATTGACCCGAAGGATGAGGCAGTGGTCAAGCTTGATACGTACAGGGCTAGACGTGTTGGTCAGATGTTGGTGTCTGGCGCAGATCCTGAGTTTGATGTTGATCCGAAGGATGCGCTGCTTGATGTGCAAGAATTGGATGGGCGGCAATTGTTGGATGATTTCGAGAAGTTCAACTCGAAGTTTGCCACCGCGCCGTTCGATCCGGCGGGCGACCGGTTCCGGTTCTACCCCGGCGGCCTTACGATTTGGTCGGGTTTCCCGGGCTCTGGCAAGACCACATTGCTGAGGCAGTTCGTTTGCCAATGCCTGGCACGTGGAAGCTCGGTGTTCCAGGCCAGTCTGGAGGAGCATCCGCGCAACGTGCTCATCAACCTCGCAGCCGTTGCCGCAGGTCGTCAGTTGCCCACGGCAAATCAACTGCAGTGGTTCATCGATGTCTACGGTCCGCGATTCCGGCTCTGGTCTCACGTAGGACTCGCAAAGCATCGGCAATTGCTGGCTGTAATCCGCAAGCTGGCTACTCAGGGAGTCAAGCACGCTATCATTGATTCACTGATGTGCATGGATGTGGCAAACGATGATTTCGAATCGCAACGGCAATTCGCAAACCTTGCGATAGCGACAGCACAGGCGTCTAACATCCATATTCACTTGGTTGCACATCCGAGAAAACTCGTGAGTGCGGATCAAGAGCCTGATATCAACGATGTTGCGGGTGCCCGCGAGTTAGGCGGAATTGCCGATAACGTGTTGTTTGTGCGGCGTTCCAAGAACGAGGGAGCAGTGTGCAAAGACTCGACGCCCATGCTGATCGCGATCCGTAAACAGCGCCACGGCTCAGGCGAGATCGGCGATGTTGTCGGGTGGTATCACCGGCCGATACGCCAGTTCAGCATTGAACAGTTCGCAGAACCAATCCGTTATCTGCCCGAGGCGGCATACCGATGAAGTGGCTTCCTCCCAACGGCTCGACTCAACGTACCTCCTGCGGCACCTACTGTGTCGTGGAAGCGGTGACCGACCATTGGATCGCCTACCAGCTCGGACCGACGACGGGTGAGGACTTGGGTTGGGCCAAAACGGATGCAGAGGCCCGCGAGATCTGCGAAGACCGCGCACGCTACCTCAACAGCGTGAGGAGGGCAGGGTAATGCGCCTGACCCCCGAACAATACCAGCGCATCAGCAGCCAGATCCGACATCGGATCGCCAACCCGCTGGAGTTCCGGCCCGCTCCGGAGGTGCTTAACCGGAAGCTGTCGAAATACCGGAATGAGCGGATCGAGGCTCAAGGACAGCGATTCGATAGCAAGCGGGAGTACGAAGCGTTCAAAGCGTTTGAGCTGCAGCGCCTCGCCGGGGAGATCCGCAGTTGCGTGAGGCAGGTGAGCTTCCAGCTCCCCGGCACCAAACGCCGGATCCGTGTTGATTTCATGGTGGTGGAGAACGATGGAATGGTCCACTGGTACGACGCGAAGGGATTCGAGACTCAGGCCTGGAACCTCAAAAGGGCCCAGGTCAAAGACGCATTCGGCATCCATATTCAACTGATTTGAGGCTCACGTGAAAATCCAATTCGATACGCCCCTGACCGGTACAGACCAGAACGGCAATACGGTCACGCTGACTGCCGCTCAGATCGCCGCGTTGAGTTACGTGGTACTGCTCGACACCGTGAATCCACCGGTGAAGAAATACCCGGTGCCCGTCGCGAACATCAACAATGCCACTGCGAACGCGAACGGCTCGAAGCATGTCACGGTCACGGATGCCGACCTGGAGGTAACCATCGCCTTGGATACGCCGTATTTCATTGAGATCCAGGACGCGCTGGGCAACGCGGTTGCCACGACCGCCGTCCTGAATTACGAGGACATTCTGACGCCGGGGCCCGTCCAAAACCCTACTGTGTCCTGATCTGCGGCTGGCCTTCGTGGATCAGGAAGTGGATACCGTTTCATACCAAATGCGGCTGCTAGGAGGGTGGCCGTGATCCCCCGAGGCACCACGTACGTGAGCTCACCCTGCAAGCGTCTCCACCGGGGAGAACGGTACCTCAGTAATCGAGGCTGTGTGGACTGCCAGCGCATGGCATCCCTGCAGCGACGAATAAATATGCGCAAGAAGTGAATGTTTATGCGCCTATCACGTCTGTATTGCTCGAAATGCCAGGCGGAGACCATCCACATCAGTTTTGCCTGCTGTCACTGCCAGACGCGATTCGTGGTTGCTGCCATGGTGCCTCGGCTTTCGGACATCACGGGTCAATCGCTTACGGACGAACGCCGAAAGCGGGGAGGGCGCAGTACGAAGCTTAATCCACGTCGCGCCTTGAGTGCGGCCTCCTGAACCGGTAGAAGCATCTCCATGCGTTACGTCGACATGCATAAGCTTGCCCACCAGGGATGCCATGATGTGGCTCCCAAGGCCTGGCACATCGTTCCCAAGGTCACCGGCGACTATGATCTGGACGCCACGATCGGCCATAGCTCCAACAAGGACATGGCTCGGAAGCTTGAGATGTACACGGGCCGCGGATCCTACGGTCCTCGTACCGGCTACAGCGTATATGGCCCCAATGGCGGCGATGATTGACGGTCGTCCAGTCCAGGAAGATGACGAACAGTCGGAAGAAGAACCCACCCTATAGATCATTGATTTACAGTTGAATACAACATGGCGGGAGGAGCTCCGAAAGGTAACCGGAACGCGGCAAAGCCGAGATTATGGGAAGGTGCGATACGCAGAGGTTTGGCAAAAGATCGTGCGCGTCTGCATCGGATTGCTGAGAAAGTTCTGGAGGCTGCAGAAAACGGCGATGCATGGGCCATTACCGAGGTACGCAATACCCTGGATGGCAAGCCGCGCGAGTTCAAGGAGATTCACAAGACTATCGAGCGTCGGTTGAGTTATGCCGAGCGCCTTGAGAAAGAGGCAGCCGCTGCCGCTGCGCGATCTCCAACAGAAGCTGTGGACCGCACCGTACAGTAGTCGCTACATCGTCTGGAGTGAGGCCAGGCAGACCAACCCCGATTCCGATCTCTGTCTCGTCGATCGCTTCTTCTTGCTCACTCAAGTACTGCATCGGCTAGATGCGGACCGAAGCGAATGGCTGTATCAGCGCTGTCGTGAGGTGGAGCAGGCTCCCTACGGATACATCGACATCTGGGCCCGCGAGCACTACAAGTCGACCATCATCACTTTTGCGGGTGCGATTCAGGAGATCCTGCGAGACCCTGAGATCACGATAGGCCTTTTCTCGCACACCAAGCCGATCGCCAAGGCATTTCTCTCGCAGGTGAAGCGGGAGTTCGAGGCCAACGAGGACCTGAAAGACCTGTTTCCCGAGATCCTGTGGTCGGATCCGGAGAAAGAGGCGCCGTCGTGGTCACTGGATGGCGGGATCGTGGTCAAGCGCCAGGGAAACCCCAAGGAAGCCACCATCGAAGCCCATGGTTTGGTCGACGGCCAGCCGACAAGCCGGCACTTCAAGCTGCGTATCTACGACGATGTGGTCACCCCTGAGAGCGTGAACACACCAGAGCAGATCCAGAAGACGACTGAGGCCTGGGAGTTGTCGAACAATCTGGGTGCTGAGGGTGGACACGAGCAGATCATCGGTACCCGCTATCACCACGCCGACACCTACCAGGCCATCATCGATCGCGGCGCCGCAGTGCTGCGTAAGTATGCCTGTACGGTCGACGGCTCACTGGATGGTGAGCCGGTGCTGTGGTCCAAGGCTTATCTCCAGGAGAAATTGACCAAGCAGGGTGATGCGACATTCTCATGCCAGAACCTTTGCTCGCCGCTCGCCGGCAAGCAACGCATGTTCAATATCCAGGATGTGCGTATTTACGAGTGCCGACCCGAAACTCTGATGGTATTCATCATGATCGACCCGGGTAGGTCCAAGAAGAAGGATTCAGCCCATACCGCCATGGTGGTGTTGGGACTGGATGCGGCGGGCAACAAATATCTGCTAGATGGGTTCGATCACAAAATGGACCTCCTTGAGCGCTGGCGCCGGATGCGCGATCTCTACCACACCTGGCGCCGAGAGCCTGGTGTCCAGGGCGTCAAGGTCGGATATGAGCGGTATGGTGCGATTGCGGATCTGGACTTCTTTGAACTCCAGATGCGCGTGCCGAACGAGGGTGGCTATTTCGAGATCGTGGAACTGGAGTGGCCTCACGATGGACTCGGCAGCAAGACAGACCGCGTGCAGCGGCTCACCCCTGACCTGCGCACGCATAGGTTCTATGTTCCCTATGCCACCGACCCTGAAAACCTTACCAGCGTTCAGCAGCGCATGAGAGATGCGGGGTATGAATATCGCATCAGCCGGCGTATCCGGAAGATGGACGGAGACAAGCAGATTTACGATCTGACCGAGCGCCTGAAGCTCCAGATCAGCTTCTTTCCGTTTGGAGACCGAGTAGACGTGGTGGACGCGCTCTCACGCATCTATGACATGGAGCCCATGCCTCCGTCGGCACCGGTGCAGATCGAAGACATCGAGCCAGACGTTGTTTGAGGCCGGCGAAACCGGTAGAAGCGAGCCATGGCTGTCTACGTCATACCCCCAACTCTCGGTCGCCCTGTCACCTATCGCAGCTTCTCGTGGCTCGAGATGGCCGAGCGCGCCTGGGGGGCTGAGTTCCGCCAACCCGACCATGGGATCTATCAGTTCTCGGATGGTCGTCGCTTCGACAGCACTGACATGTACCAGACGGGTATCTATCGTCGCCCGGGTACAGGTCCGTGAGCGACGGTCAACTCATCCTTGAGCGCGGTGATCCCAACGAAGCGCTCGACCTCTACAAGGCACAGCAGGTGCTGGAAACGTTGTGCCAGCACTATCCCATGCATCTATGGCAGGTGAGCTTCCAAGGGCGCGTGCTGGTCGTGCGCCACGGGCTCATATCAGCGGCTGTGCGCCAGCATCTCTCACGGGATGGCTTCGGATTCGTGCTCAAGCACCTGGACAGCTACAGCGCCTCAGAGCTGGCCAGGAACGCTGTTATGGCCGGCGGCACGATGCTGGAAGCGTTCGGATACAAACGCGGTGCGTGGGACGGTAGTGATCCGGTGATCCCCTCGACGTTCAAACCGCGCCGGCCGGAGACCTTCAATTGACGATGTTCACGCTGATTGCTGGAGCATTTTCGGTTGGATTATGTTTGTATCCGATCCTTGAGTTCGTTGATTGGCTGAGGCGTCCTTAGATGGCTTGGCAAGTCACCGACCCACGCATAACCCCGCCGCACATCCACGATCCAGACAGCGGGGATACAGAACTCTGGTACGCCGGCAAGGAAGACGATGACTTGTCGGACGATGCGGGAGAGGATGACAGCGACGGTCGACCCAACTGGGACCGTATGGCCAAGGATGCCTTCCGGGATTCCACCACCTACGTCGATACAAACTACCGCAAGAAGTGGGAAGATTCGCTCCGGGCCTTCAACAACGAGCATCCTCAGGACTCCAAGTACAACATGGATGTCTTCCGGAAGCGCTCACACTCGTACGTCCCCAAGACACGCGCAGTGATCCGAAAGAACGAGGCAGCAGCGGCAGCGGCTTTCTTCTCGAACCTCGATACAGTGTCGATTCAGGCCGCCAACCAGGCTGATCAGGCCCAGCGCGTCTCCGCCGAGGTGATGCAGCAGATCATCCAGTATCGGCTCACGCATACCATTCCCTGGTTCCAGATCGTGTGCGGTGCGCTCCAAGACGCACAGACTCAATCAGCCTGCATCGCCCATATCCACTGGCGGTTCGTGGCCCGCGGCAAGGATATGCAGATCATGGAGGACAGGCCCTGCATCGATTTGATCCCGATGGAGAACATACGGTTTCACCCAGCAGCCGATTGGGTCGATCCTCTAAATGCATCGCCCTACGTTATTCACCTGATGCCGATGTACGTAGGCGATGTGAAGGATCGGATGTCCCGGCCCGATCCAAAGGGACAGACCTGGAAACGGTATCCAGACAGTGTCTTCCGGTACTACATGGATTCGGAAAATAACTCAACACGCCAGACCCGTCTGCGTCTGGCCGAAGATCCGACACGCGCACGCTCACGTATCTCGGATTACGACATCGTCTGGGTGCATCGGCACATTCACCGCTACAAGGGTACGGATGTCGAGTGGTACACGCTGCAGTCCGATCGTCGGCTCACAGACCCAAGGCCTCTGGTCCGGACGGTGTTTCACGGTCAACGTCCGTATGTCATGGGCAAGGCCATCCTCGAAACCCACAAGGCATTGCCGATGTCAGTGCCAGAGCTCGGACGCGGGCTGCAAGATGACCTGAACGACACCCGGAACCAGCGCAACGACAACGTCAAGCTGGTCTTGAACAAGCGCTTCTACGTGAAGCGCGGCGCCAATGTCGATCTTCCGTCGTTGATTCGCAACGTGCCTGGAGGCATCACGCAGGTCAACGACATTGAGAAGGATGTGAAGGAGAGCGCCTGGACTGACGTGACACAGTCCGCCTACCTCGAGGAAGATCGCATCACAGGAAACTTCGATGAGCTGCTGGGAAACTTCAACCCACTCCAGGTAGCTCAGCAGAGAACCCCCCGAGAGTCCGAGCGCACCATGCTTGCGCTGCAGACTCCGTCGAATCTGTTGACGGAGTACATGCTGAAAACGTTCGTCGAGACGTTCGTGCTGCCGGTGGTGCGGCAACTCGTGCTCCTTGAGCAGAATTACGAGACCGATCAGCGGGTGCTCGCTCTGGCAGGAGAAAAGGCCAAGATCCGACAGAAGTTCGGCATTGACCAGATGATCGACAGTCTTCTGGAACAGGAGCTGACGACCCAGATCAACGTGGGGATGGGTGCGACCGATCCAGCCATGAAGCTGCAGAGGTTCGTGTTCGGCGTGGGAAACATTGCCAAGATTGCCGCAAAGCCGCCGCCGGGCATCAACATCACGGAAATCTATAAGGAAGTCTTCGCGCTATCGGGTTATCAGGATGGATCCCGGTTCCTGTCTCAAGGAGATCCCGAGAAGATCCAACTGCAACAGCAGTTACAGCAGCTCATGAAGGCCTACAAGACAAAGATCGGCGACAAGGAGCAGGGAAACATTCTGAAGTTCCGCGCTCAGCGTGAGAAGAATTTCACCGATCTTCTGAAACAGGGTCGGGAGCACGAGCATGAAAAAGTGCTGAAGCTTGCCGACCACATCATGACACTCGATCAGCAGTCCAATCAGGCGGCCATGAATCCTCCGGAGCCTGTAAATGCCGCTTGATCAGGATGAGCCCAATGTCCGTGTTGCGGAATTCGGCCGGCGTGTCGAGCTGTTTCTTCAGGACGACATCGGATCCTATCTTCTCAGTCGTGCCAACGAGCATAGCGAGCAGGCGATCCGGGAATTCAAATCGGCGGACCCTTTCAATTCCGCTCAGATCGCGGCGATACAGAGAAAATTGCTGACGGCTGACAACTTTATCGCGTGGCTTCAGGATGCTGTCGATGTAGGGCAATCGGCGCTCGAGCAACTGAAGCAGGAGAATTCTGATGGCTAAAAAGAAAACCGACATTGACGCCAACGCTCAGGCACGTGAGTCGGAGACGCTGTCGCGCGAAGAAAAAGAAACGCAACTTCAAGAGCATGATCGGCAGATTGCCGCGGCTATCGGCACGCGGAATCAGGAACAGGTCGATCGACGCAACGCGATTGCCAATCGCGCAGACGAGCAGGAAGACCGCCAGACCATCGATTTCGACGGGGACAAACTCATCGAAGATGACCCGACGGAGGCGGCAGCGGCGCGCGCTGAGGCTGAAGCCGAGGAAGAGCGACAGAGGCTGGAGACCGAAGCCAACGAGCGCGCGGCCCGCGAGGATCAGGAAGCAGGTGCGGTTCGCGCTGAACCGAAGAAGTACAGACTCAAAGTCAACGGCAAGGAAGTGGAGCTCACCGAAGAGGAAGTCCTGGAGCGTGCGCAGAAGGTCGAAAGTGCCGATGAGTATTTGCAAACGGCCAAAAAAGCGGTAGAAGCAAGTCTGGCGCGGGGCCCATCGCAAGACGGCCCGGCGAGTCACGAGGAAGACGTGACCGAGGACACCCTCACCTCGGCTCTCCAGGGGGATCCGGAAGCGATCAGAAAGATCGCACAGCGGCTCAAGGCACCATCCACAGTAACTCCGGACGTGCTCACCGCTGTCGACGATCGCATGAGTTTCCGGGACGCCGTGAATTGGTTTCGCGGTGAGTACAAAGACATCGTCAGCGATCCGATGGCCTACCAACTGGTCGTCGCCGAAGACACGAGGCTCGCAAGAGATGAGCCTTCTCTCGGCTACCAGGCCCGCCTGAAAAAGGCTGGTGACAAGGTCAAAGGCTGGCTCTCTGAGAAGACGAAGTCCGCGACTCCCCCGAATCCAAAGCTCGAGCGCAAGGCCTCGGTCCTTCCAATCCCACAAGCCGGCGGTCGGCAGGTGGTGAGAGAGGAGGACGAAGAGGAGGAACCGGTGGAGAGCGTGATCGACAAGATGGCCCGGGCCCGGCATCAGGGCGGCGCCGTTCGACATCTCCCCACAGCGATCGTCAGAAAACAGTAGACACACGACACCGCCATCGTGTGGCTGGAGTTACACGATGGCCGGTCAGGTTTGGGCAGTCAATTCACTCGGTGGCTACTTGTACAGCCGCCAGCTCTCCAATGTGCTCCGTGGTGCGGTACAGCCGCTCACCAAGTTCCGTCAGTTCTGCGACGTGCACGACGCCTCTCAGCAAGGCAAGAAGAAGGGCGATATCTTCACCTTCGACGTGTATTCGGATGTCGCGACCGCAGGCGCGGTGCTGGTAGAGACAAACACTGTCCCTGAGACCAACTTCACGGTCGTTCAGGGCACGTTGACCATCACCGAAGCGGCAAACAGCGTTCCCTTCTCGGGGAAGCTCGACAATCTGTCGAAGTTCCCGGTGACCCAGATCATTGAAAAGGTGCTGAAGAACGACTGCGTGAAGTTCCTGGACCGACTGGCATGGACGCAGTTCAACCAGACGCTGTTGCGGGCGATTGCCTCATCCGGCACCGACACCGCAGCCATCCAGCTCTACACCAACGGAACGGTCACCGGCACGAATAACGTCGCCTACAACAATGGTCACGCGAAATCGATCGTGGACACCATGAAGGAGCGCAACATTCCGGCTTACCTGGCGGATGACTACTACTCGCTCGCCTGGCCGACGACGTTGCGCACGTTCAAAAACAACCTGGAGACCATCCACCAGTATTCGTCAACCGGACTGCAGCTCATCATGAACGGTGAGATCGGCCGGTATGAGAACGTGCGATACGTCGAGCAGACCAACATCGCCAAGGGTACCGGCACAGACGGCATCACCCAGACCACCTGGACCAACGGAAAGTCCGACTGGATATTCTTCTTTGGCAATGACACGGTGGCGGAGGCGATTGCCGTGCCGGAAGAGATGCGCGGCAAGATTCCATCTGACTACGGACGATCCAAGGGCGTCGCGTGGTACTACCTCGGAGGCATGGGCATCGTGCACGCGAGCACTTCCGCCGCGGGCAACGCCCGTATCGTGAAGTGGGACAGTCAGGCGTAAATAAAGCCGGTCAGGGCGGGCCTGCCCCCGCGTGACATCAGGCGCAATACGGCCGGGAGGCGGCCCACGGAGAGTTGAGTATGGCGACCAAGAACATGGCGTACGACCATCCGGCGTACACCTCGGTTCACAACGATTCCTTCGCGATTGCTGCGGGATCCGGTGCGGCATCGGTTCCGAAGTTCATCGCGTTCACGGCAATGGCTGTCAAGTCGGTAACCCTGAAACCCCAGGTGGCGAGCACGTCCGCGGATGTGGCCAGTCTCATCCAGATTTCCGGCACCACGACCACCACCTATGGTCTGGGTACCACCGGGTCGGCCGCGACCGTATTCTCCAACTATTTGCCCGGCAGTGCGGCGAATCTGGCGCAGGGTGACACGTACTACGTGGTAAAGGGGACGGACGCGACCTTGACGCTGGCAGGTGTCATCGAGACGGTGATCACCCCGCTTGCGAATGTGACTCAGTAAGGGGAAAGAGATGGCGAAGTATCCAGATGAGGGCACTTTTCCGGCAAGCGGCGGTGAGGTGCTTGATCGTGCCGGTATCAAGGACACCGGCTACCTTGATAAGAAGGGCACGCCAATGGGTCAGAGCGTGACCCCGACAAGCCTTTCAGGCCACGTCTTCAACCAGCTTCCACCGGGAGATAACATCGGAGAGCAGTCAGTGGCGGATATCAAGCGGACCGACTCCATGAAGGTCAAGACCGTGACCGATATGGGTTATCCGGGCGATGGGTGGACCTGATGGGCCTGATCCAGGAAAAGTTTCAGGTTGAATTCCCCGACAAGAAGGGGAACCACGAGTGGGTTGAGCCTTCCAGTGCGCGCCGATCCAAGTCGGCGCCGTCCTACTTCAATTGTTTGCCGCCCGGCGACAACATCGGAGATCAGCAGATCATCGACAACCCGGCAATCCCCCGGGTGATGTCGGGAGAAACCGATGTGACGAAAGACTGGAACGAACCAGCCGTCAAGAACGGATACAAGCGATTCGACGTAAAGCCAACCGACGATGCCTATACCGCCGAGCACGTGGATACCTTCTACGGAGAGGCAAAGTCGGGGTCCGATGTCGGATTCGTCGAACGTGGGAATCTGCTCGACCGAATTTGACTTCGGTTTCTGAACCGGTAGAAGCGGGTCCATGACATGGGATCCGCATGCCCGCCAGGGCTTTGAATCACGCAAGATCCGCTGGGAGATCGTCCCCTACACTCGTGGAAAGGGTATCGATCTCGGATGCGGCATCCAGAAAACCTTCGATCACTTCATCGGCATAGACAGTTGTCGTGATCAGGAGCTTTTCGGTCATCTGATCAGGCCAGACATCCGCTGCCCCGCAGAAGACCTGTCGATCTTTGCCACCGGCTCATTCGACTTCGCCTTCTCCTCCCATCTTCTCGAGCACTACCCCTACGAACTCGTGCCTGCTGTGCTCAAAGAGTGGCTGCGTGTTGTCAAACAAGGCGGATATCTGCTGCTGTATCTGCCTGATGAGAATCAGTATCCGAAGCTCGGAGAGCCTGGAGCGAATGCGGATCACAAATGGAACGTGAATCAGGCGCGCGTGCTGGAGGCGATGCCCGACGGATTCGACCTCGTCGACTACCAGGTGAGGGATCAGGACGATGAGTATTCGCTGTATTTCGTGTTCCAGAAGACCAGCGTCGGCCGCGACCTGTCGTATCAGGAGCGCACACGCCCGGAGAAATCCGTGGCTGTTATCCGATACGGAGCCTTCGGAGACCTCATGCAGGCCTCCAGCGTATTCGCCGGCCTCAAGCGTCAGGGTTATCACGTCACGCTCTTCTCCTCTCCCCCCGGATGCGATGTGGTCTCGCATGATCCCAACATAGATCGCCACATTTTGCAGGACAAGGATCAGGTTCCGAACGCCCAACTGGGTGAGTACTGGGCATATTGGAAGCAGAAGTTCGACAAGTTCGTGAACCTGTCCGAATCGGTCGAGGGCTCATTTCTCGCGATGCCCGGTCGTGTGCAGCACGAATGGCCGCCGGCCCTGCGCCACAAATACATGAATGTGAACTACCTGCAGCACGCTCACGAGCTCTCGGGAATCCCGGATAATATCGATGTCCGGTTCTACGCGACGGACGAGGAGAAGCGCTGGGCGAAGCAGATGCGCGCCACCATGGGCAAGACCGTCCTGCTCTGGCAGCTCTCAGGCTCTTCCCGCATGCACAAGACCTATCCATATCTGGATGAGATCGTCGCCCGGCTGATGATCTCCTATCCTGACGTGCATGTTGTCCTGACCGGTGGACCTGAGTGCGCGGAACTTGAATCGGGTTGGGAAGAGGAGCCGCGGGTTCATCGCACCAGCGGAAAGTGGTCGATCCGACAGACGCTCGCTTTCCTCGAGCAAGCTGACGTGCTCGTCGGCGCCGAAACGGGCGTCATGAATGCTGCAGCCTGTCTGCCGCAACCGAAGATCGTATTTCTGTCTCATTCCACGAGAAACAACCTGACACGCGACTGGACTAACACTGTTTCTCTTTCGGCACCCAAGGTCAGTTGCCCGGGCCGAGGAGACAATGAAGCGCCAGCATGTCACATGCTGCACTTCACGTTCGAGCACTGTCGAAAAGGCGATAAAAAGGGCGTTGCGGTATGCATGGAGGAGATCCATCCCGCTCTGACCTGGGATGCCATTCAGACCGCAATACTCAAGGGAAAGGCCAGAAAGCCTATGCTTCAGGTGGTGGGAGCGTAAATGGCGCTTTCCAACTCATTCTCCTTCACTGTCACCGCTACGGATGTGATCCGAGAGGCGATGCTCAATATCGGAGCGATCGGAGAAGCCGAGGTCCCCACCGCTCAAGAGTTCATCGACTGCCAGCGAAAGCTCAACATGCTCATCAAGCAATGGATGGGTACGCAGGACTTCGCTCCAGGCCTGAAGATGTGGACGCGGCAAAGGGGGGATCTGTTTCTATCTTCAACTCAGGGCGTCTATCAGCTCGGACCTACAGGTGATAACTGGGCTGGAGGATGCGCAGCTCTTCCGAATGCGAATTTCGGACAGCAGCAACTTTCCGGAACAACTTCGGCTGGATCAGCCGTGCTCAATTTTGGAGCAGGGAAAGTCGGAAATTTCACAACTGGAGACTTTGTTGTTGTGCAAGTTTCCAGCGGAGATATCTTCTCCTCGACTGTCGCCAGTATAAATTCAGGTGCCGGCACCGTAACGATGAATGCGGTGCTTCCTGCCGGTGTCACGGCGGCCTCGAATTCCTATGTGTGGAACTACACGGTAAAAGCCCAGAGGCCTCTGGCGATCGTTACGGCCGTTCTACGGGATTCTCAGAACAACGATATTTCTCTGAATGTGATGACGTTGCAGGACTACGAGAACCTTCCGACCAAAGCAATGCCGACCTATCTGGGAGATCCGACCGCCTGGTACTACGAGAGCCAGATCGGATCAGACCAGTACAGTCCGGTGATTACCGGAGGAGGTCGTTTTTACACTGATGTGGCTGGTGCTCAGGATGTGACCAAGCGTATCCACTGTGTGTACCTGCGTCCGGTGATGGACATCGTCAATCCGGGCGACAACTTTGAGTATCCGCAGCAGTGGTACCGAGCTTTGTCATGGGGGCTCTCACGAGAAATTGTCCCCATGTTCGACGCGGAGTGGGATTCCAGTTCCGACCTGAACTATCGGGAATCCGTGGCAATGGCACGCCAAGCGGATGTGGAAACCACATCGCTGTACTTCCAGGCAAACGAGGACAATCCGTGATTACGCTCAAGGTAGTCCCGTTGTTTGGAGCAAGCACTCGTTCCAAGAGCGCCGTGGTTACCGTTCAGCGCAGGCTCAATTGCTATTTCGAGCAGAGAAAGGACGGCGATAAAACGAAAATCGCCTGTTATGGGACGCCCGGTCTGTCCCCTGCGTTCCAGTTGAGCACGCCTGTAGGATTACCGGTCCGAGGATGGTTGGGAACTCAGTCCTCACTGTATGTAGTCACGTATAACCAGTTCCAGTCGGTATCCGCTTCAGGGTCCGCATTGTTCACGGCGTCACTCACAGGATCATCCGCCGGAAATGTATCCATCGCAATCAATGCAGGATTCACCCAGGTGTTGGTAGCTGATGGCGTATCGGGTTATATATATACGCCAGCGTCATCGACTTTCACGACCATCGGTGCGTCTTTTCCAAACGGGGCTAGAACACTGACATTCGTGTCAAACTTCTTTGTTGCCGAACAACCCGGGACACAGAACTTCTGGGTTTCAAACGCGAATGACGGTTCCACGTGGAACTCCCTTGCGTTTGCTGCCGCATCTCAATACTCCGACGGAATTGTCGCGGTTGATAATCTGTCAGGAAATCTCATCGCGTTTTGCCAACTTCACACGGAGTATTGGGCTCCTACCGGAGCAACACCGGTTCCATTCGCTCCGATCACGTCAGCTACCAATGAATACGGATTGGCTGCGGTGTTTTCCAGGGGCCGTGTCAATCAGACCATCATCTTCCTGGCTCAGAATCGGGAAGGACAGGTTCAGTTTGTTCAGTTGAACGGATTCAATGCCCAGGTGATCTCTGATGCGGACATAGAGAACATCATCAACTCATTCTCTACCGTGTCAGATGCTGTATGCATGGTGTACGGAACGGATACGCACAAGTTCTATCAGTGCACATTCCCGAATGCCAACCGGTCATTCCTTTATGACACGGCCACTAATCTTTGGTCGGAAGTTCAGACAGGTCCCTCTGTTACTCCAACCCGGCATTGGGGAAATTTGTCGACTTACTACGCCGGTCAGACTCTGATTTCGGACTACGCGACGAATCAGGTCTACACGATGTCAGCTAATCAGTACACAGACAACGGACAGACCATCATCCGGGAAGTGTCTACCCGTCACATCCTGTCATCTTTCAACCGGGTTCGTATCCCCATGCTTTATCTGGATATGGAGACCGGCGTAGGTCTTCAGACAGGCCAGGGGTCCAACCCTCAGATAATGCTTCAGTACTCCAAGGATAACGGCCGTACGTGGTCAGCCGAGCGCTGGGTGTCTCTGGGAGGGGTCGGTCAGTATCTTACGCGCGCGATCTGGCGCCGTTTCGGATCGACCCGGGATGCCACATGGAAGATCCGGATGAGTGATCCGGTAAAGTTTGTGATTACGGAAGGGGCCATCAAGCTCAGACAGAAAGTAACGAGGGCAGCCGCATGAGTCTGTCCGCGATTCCAACCGACAATCGTGTTACCGATTCACAGGGAAGATTCACTTCTCTGTGGCAATCGTGGATCGAGAGTGTCAATTACTGGCTGCGTCCTGTCGGGCAGAGCGGCGCAACCACGTCGAGACCGGTCGACAGTTCTCGCATTCCGCTCTACATCGGACAGACCTATTTTGACACCACGTTGGGAAAACCTGTCTGGGTGAAGAGCCGGAATCCGACCGTGTGGTGTGATGCGACCGGAGCATCGGTCTGATGCGTAATTTTCTGCTCATGGGGCGGGGAATCGATGTGAATCCACTGATGCTCCAGATCACACGACAGCCTCAACTGTGGAAGTCCGATACGTATCTCAGGGATTACCCTCAAGGACCGTTCGAGGATGTGGACACCATCTTTCTGAGATTTCCGCCAGCTTCCGTCACTGAGTTGGAGCGATCCCAGAGGGATCAGCACGAATGCATCAACATGGATGGCATGATCCATCTTCCGGCCGCACGCAAGCTCATCTTCAACCTGATGGCAGCGATAGAGGGCGAGCGTCTGGGCCGATGCATGATTAACCGCATTCGCCCCGGTGGACGGATCTTTCCTCACGCAGATACCCCCGCTCACGCCAATTATTGGGATCGACACCACATCGTGCTCAAAGGACTGCCCGGCGCTCAATTCCGATGTGGTGATGAGACAGTGCAGATGGGAACCGGAGAAGTCTGGTTCTTCCGCAATGAGCTGGAACACGAGGTGGTCAACAACTCGGCCGAAGACCGACTGCACCTGATCGTGGACATCCGAACATCTCACTTCGAGTTCAAGGGGGCGTTGCCGACGCAGCCTCTATGATTACCTTCTGTGTAGAAAACCTGACCGAGTGTCTGGAGGAGTTGAAGGAACTCTTTCCCCAGCATTGGGAGGAACTGGCACTCAATAAGGACACGGTTCCTTTGGATCCTCAATACGAGGAGTATCTGAGGCGGGATTCAGTCGGTCAGGTGTTGTTCGTGGCGGGTCGTGAGTCAGGATCGATCGTCGCGTACTTTGTAGGATTTGTCGCGCCAGGACTTCACTACAAAACCTGTCTCACACTGACGATGGACATTTTCTATGTCTTGCCCGCGTATCGGAAAGGGTCGGCGGGAGTGAAGCTCTTCCGCACGGTTGAGCACGAAGCCAGGCGTCGCGGTGTTCAGAGAGTCTTCATGGGATCGAAGCTTCACAAGGATTCCTCGGCGCTGTTCCAGCGTCTCGGATATGAGCCTGCTGAGGTGTATCACACCAAATGGTTGGGAGAATGACATGGTTGCAGCGGCAGTAATCGGAGCGGCGGCGATCGGAGCGGCCGGGAGCGCAGTGGCCGGGAGTGAATCTGCCAGCACCACGAGGGATGCTACGAACGCATCCATTGCCGAACAGAATTCAGCGCTAGGTCAGCAGGCGCAGTTGTCAGCACCCTATCGGGCTCTGGGGCAGAGCGCTGTTCCGACTCTGCAGAACCTTCTGGGACTGACACCCGGAAGCAATCCCCAAGCAGCATTGGCTGCAACACCCGGATATCAGTTCGCACTGAATCAAGGATTGGACGCCACGAAGAATGCTGCCGCCGCATCCGGAATGCTGCTGTCAGGAAACACCCTGGAAGGTTTGTCCCGATACACGACGGGACTCGCCGACCAGACCTATCAGCAGCAGGTCGGAAACCTCGAGAACGTGGTAGGCCTCGGCCAGGCCGCTGCTGCAGGCCAGGCCGCGAACATCGGCAACGCCGCGTCCACCATCTCCGGGAATCTCATCAACCAGGGGAACACCCTGGCGGGGATAGACGCCAACACCATTGCCGGAATCACCAAGAGTGTGGGTAATGCCGCCAACAATTACACCACCTTGTCGACACTTCAGGATCTGAATAGTCCTGGATACTCTGTCGCCGGAACGCCGTCAACGATGTCTGCGGGCGATGGCTATACCTTCAACACCGGATATCCGTAATGGCATTCGATCCCTCCATCATCAGTCAGATTCCTGACTATGCACCCGACCCGGTAGCGGCGAAGGAGAAAGCCTTCACGCTGGCGGATCTGGTCAATACCAATGAGATGAACAAACTTCGCCTGGGTCAGGCCAGGCAGGATCAGTCCGACCAGGCCCGGGCGAGGGATATTCTCAAGACCGCCAGTTACTCCACCCCCGATGGAGTGATGAAGACTGCAGAAAAACTTACCCAAGCGGGTATGCCCGGCGAGGCGATGAAGTTCATGCAGACCGCTCAGTCGTATCAGAGCGATGAGATTGAGAGGCAGACTCAACAGTTGCAACTGGCCGGTGCTCAACAGGATGCAATCGCCGGCACGCTGGATAACGTATACGGGCAACTGGAGCAGATGAGGGCTCAGGGTGCTACGCCCGCTATGCTGGACGCCGCGGCGGCGAAACTGGTCATTCCAGCCATGCAGAACCTGGCACAGCAGAACCCCCAGCTTGTACCGGTAGTCCAGAAGTTTGCGCAGAATCCTCAGAACCTCACGTACAACGGTATCCGATCGGCCGAGGCCGCAAGCAATCGCGGCCAACAGATGATCAAGAGCCGTCTGGATGAATTGAGGGCAACCACCAGTGCAAAGACGGAAGAGGAACGCGAGCGCCACGACCGTCAAATGGAATCTCAGGGACAGACGCGGCTGGAGCAGTCTCAGGAGAAGGTGGACATCCAACGTGGGAAAGATGGTGGCTTGACCGCCGAGAGTACCGACTCACTGGCCGAGCAGGCCATGGCCGGTGACACCTCGGCACTGACCGGACTGAAACCCGCCGACAAGATCAAAGTGCGCAACCGCATGGCGGACCTGCAGCAGATCCGCGGACTCACCGGTGCCGATCAGGCTGCGGCCAATGCGCAATTCACGGGCGTAAAGGCCGGTGAGCGCACTCTGGGGACCCGCCAGGCCAACGTCGATATGGCCGTCCAGGAGGCCCAGAACATCCTGCCGATCGTCCGCGAGGCCTCGGCGAAGGTTCCACGAGGTGCCTTTGTCCCGTGGAACAAGCTGTTTCAGATCGCAGAGCGCGGATCATCCAACAAGGATCTTCTCGCGTTCGCTCAGGCAGCGAAATCCTTCGCGAACATCTACACCCGGGCGACAGTGCCAGGCGCCAGCGCGGTCGCCGACCGTGAAGCGGCGGTTGAGCACCTGCCCACCTTTACCGATCAGGAGAGCTTTGAGGCGGTGCTGAGCATCATGGAGCGCGAGATGCAGGCCGCGAAGCAATCGCCTCAGCAGGTCCGCGCGGATATGGGACGGGCTATTACAGGCAGAAGTGAAGCACCTCCGTCACCTGGCCAGACCGCCACTCCCGGAGCTCCGCCAGCCGGTGCTGCATCTGTCGGACAGCCTGCTCCCAAGGTCGTCAATTGGAATGACCTGAAATAATGGACGTGCAACTGCCCAATGGAGAGATTCTGCGCGGTGTACCGGAGGGTGCGACCAAGCAGCAGATTGCGGAAAAACTGAAGGCCAACGGTGTCGAGATCCCTGCCGATTGGTTAGGAGAAAAAAAGTCGAACTACAAAGGCCCCAGTGATCTGCAAAAAGAGCTCATCACAGAGCCGTTCATTCATTCGGTCACCGGCATGGCGGGTGGATTGGCGGGTGGATTGGCCTATTTGGGAGGATTGGCGACAGGAGATACAGACAAGGCGCAACGATGGCAACAAGCTACTCAACAGGCATTGACCTATCAACCCCGATCTGAGCTGGGTCAGAAAATAGTCAGCGGTGCTGATTATCCATTTCGGAAACTTGGGGAGGGCGCTGATGTAGGCGGCAGAAAGGTTGCCGAAATCACCGGAAGCCCATTGCTTGGTGCAGCTACCAATGTCGGATTGAACATGGCGCCTGCCCTCCTGGGAAAGGGTGCTGGTATGCTGAGGACAGCAGCTCGAGCCGAAGAGGCGGCTGCCACTGCGACACCCAGTACTGTTCGTGGCGCCATGAATGCGCCTACACCGGAGGCTACGGCCCGTGCCTTTGTCCGCAATCGCACTTCTCTGGATTGGGATTATCTTTCTGCTCGCACGAAAGAAACCCTCACGCAAATTGCACAGGACTCCACGAGACTCGATAACCTCGATCCCCACGCGCTGGAACGGCAAGCCCGACTGGAAAAACTGGGTCTCCCGGCTACCCGAGGACAGATAACCCGGGATCTCGCGCAACTGACACGCGAGGAAAATCTCACAAAGAGCGAAGCCGGAGTTCCGATCCGGAACATTAACGCCGAGCAGGATCGGGTGTTGCATGAGCATCTGAATACTCTGCGAGGCGAGACCGGTGGCAAAGCACAGACGCGCTCTCAGGTCGGCGAATCGGTACAGAGTGCCGCTCGCGGAAAGCTGGATACATTGCGCCGGGACTATCAGGAGGCGTATCGGGCAGCAAAAGAGTCTGGTGCGCTTCAGGAGCCCGCTGATGTCTCGGATCTGAAATCCTGGCTGAAGAATCCCACCAACCGTCGCAACGCCGGCTATCTGTCGAAAGCGATCGAGGATTACGAGAACAGAGGCGAGCAGGGCCGCTTCATCCCCAAGGATCACGTCTCGATCAACAATCTCGAGGAGATTCGCAAGGAAGCGACCGCAAACACGAAGAAACCCGGACCTGAAGGGCATTTCGCCAAGGAGGCCGTGAAGGTCATTGATGAGATCCTCGATAAGTCAGGCGGTGACCTCTACAAAGATGCCCGCGGTAAGTTCAGGGCGGTCAAGGATGAGTTTGATCGACAGGGACGTGTTGCCGGATTGGTCAAGCAGAAGGGGATGTCCCGCGATAGGGCTGTCGCGCTGGAAGATACGTTCGACAATGTCGTACGCCGTGGGTCAAATGAGCAACTGGTTGCGGTACGTGAGACTCTGACGAAAGGGGGAACTCCGGAGACTCAAGCCAGGGGCACTCAGGCGTGGAAAGATCTGCAAGCCGCCACGATCGATTATCTGAAGGATTCTGCTGCAGGCAAGCGGGCCATACCGGGAGAGAACAACCAGCTCCAGTTTAACTCCACATTCCTCGATGCGCTTTACGACCTCGACAAGGATGGGAAGCTCGATACTC
>Ga0105239_10003203_pt1 | contig 20233 bp, 22 predicted proteins | sample KBSC44metaG_FD_92761 | JGI IMG/M metagenome (GOLD analysis project Ga0105239, IMG submission 92761) | Corn rhizosphere microbial communities from Kellogg Biological Station, Michigan, USA - KBS C4-4 metaG | ecosystem: Host-associated > Plants > Roots > Rhizosphere > Soil | place: Michigan, USA... | reverse complement strand
TCCGGCATGGGCAACCTGGTGCTGACAGCTCTCACTACACTCAGCAACCAGCAATTCCTGATGATCGGTACGGACTCGGCCACCCTGACGGAAGAGCAGATCACAGCCGCCATGGGTCCCTCCACTGCGATCAGTTCCTGGCGTACCACACGTACCTGGAAGGCGCAGAATACAGGCTCCATCGCCACGGCTCAGCTGACCTTTGATCTTACAGGCCTCTCGCTCAAGGGAGGTACCACTGCCAGCAATTACTGGCTGCTGGTCGATCCGGACGGTGATGGTAATTTTCTCACGGGTACTACACATTTCTACCAGGCCGCCAGCATTACCTCCAATAAGATAGTATTCGCCTCCGTATCGCTGACAAACAACGCTGTCTTTACCTTACTGACCAAGCCGTCCTCTACTGCCATACTGGCTTCCACGTGGCTGGATTTTACGGCCCGTACGCAACAGAACACAGTCTCGCTGGATTGGACGATACCACATGAGGAGAATATGCTCCATTACGACATCGAACGCTCTGCCAATGCCAACGACTATATGCGTGTAGGCAGCCAGGCGGCCAGACAAAGCGATGCCACGGTTCAATATTCCTATGTTGACCGGCCCGGCGCCGGTACCTGGTACTATCGCATCAAGGCGGTAGATATGGACGGACAAGGATCCTATAGTCCCGTTCGCACGGTCACCCTGAGCGCTACGGCGCGGCAATTCCTGCGCCTGGGATCCAACCCCATCGTGGGCGGACGTCTGCAGCTGAACATCGATCTGTCGGAAAACAATACGGTCCTGGTCCGCATTACGGACCGACAGGGTAAAGGGCTTGTACAACGGCGGTATGCGCTCCCGCCGGGCGGCAGCACGGTTGCCATCGATATGAGCGGCTATCCTGCAGGATTATATTTTGTACAGGTACGAACCACAGCGGACAGCAAGACCCTGTCATTCTTACAATAAAAGTTTAGCATGGCCGGCCGGAGCCGCAGGATGCGGCTCGTCCGAAGGACAGACGGAAATTGGGCTATTTTTTTTGAGAAGACCAATTTCCGTACGTTTTTAATGAAATTGAACGAAATTGGCGCATGATTTTTCGTATCGCCCGCCGCCCATACGGTCTGCTGATGGCAGTCGTATTCTTATGCTCTGTATCGGCCCTCGCACAAAGAGGCCCGCTCTTCCGTGACCCATCCCAACCCATGGCAGTCCGGGTCAATGACCTGCTCACGCAGCTTACCGACTCGGAAAAAGTCTCCTTACTGGGTTATCGCAGCAGGCCGGTGGAAAGACTTTCCATCCCCGCCTACAACTGGTGGAACGAAGCCCTGCACGGTGTCGCGAGGGCGGGCGACGCCACGATGTTCCCACAGGCCATCGGCATGGCAGCGACTTTTGACCCCTCCCTTTTGCAACAGGCGGGCAGCTATATCTCTACCGAAGCAAGGGCCAAATACAACCTTTCGGCAGGGGTCGGAAGACCACAGCAATATATGGGGCTGACCTTTTGGTCCCCCAATATCAATATCTTCCGCGACCCCCGATGGGGACGTGGACAGGAGACGTATGGTGAAGATCCCTACCTCACGGCCTCGATGGGTGTAGCTTTTGTCCATGGCATACAGGGCAGTGGAGATCCGCAGACTGGACAGTATTTGAAAGCAACCGCCTGCGCCAAACATTTTGCCGTACACAGCGGCCCCGAGGCCAACCGGCATACATTCGACGCCATCGTCGATGAGAAAGACCTGCGGGAGACCTACCTTTACGCCTTTAAAAAGCTGGTGGACTCCGGCGTGGAATCCGTCATGTGCGCGTACAACCGGGTCAATGGCGAACCCTGTTGCTCAGGACCTACCCTGCTGCATACTATACTGAGGGACGAATGGAAGTTTAAAGGACATGTAGTGACGGATTGCGGAGCGCTGGATGATATCTTTGAAAGACACAAAGCGCTGGATGGTCCCGTGGCTACCGCGGCAGCAGCTATCAAGGCAGGTGTGAACCTGGACTGCTCCAACGTACTGCAAAAAGATGCGCTGCAGGCCGTCCGACAGGGTCTGCTGACACATGCCGATCTGGATTCTGCACTCGCCCCCCTGCTACGCACACAGATAAAGCTTGGTTTCTTCGACAGCAGGGATCATAACCCTTATAGCTCTTATGGAGCAGACAGCATTCATAGCGCGGCACACATAGCCCTTGCAAGAGCCATGGCGCAAAAAAGCATGGTATTGTTGAAAAATGAAAAGGCAGCGCTCCCCATCGCTTTGGATAAGATCCATTCCATCATGATCACAGGCCCTAACGCCTATTCCTTCGACGCCCTCTCCGGCAACTATCACGGCGTGGCATCACATATGGTGAGCTTTGTAGAAGGCATCACCTCTGTCGCCGGCCCGGGCACCCGTATAGAATATGACCAGGGCAGCGATTATTCCGACACTACTCATTTTGGGGGCACCTGGGCAGCCTCCAATGCAGATCTGACCATTGCCGTTATTGGCCTCACACCAGTGATGGAAGGAGAAGAAGGCGATGCCTTCCTCGCCCCGCATGGAGGCGACAAGCTGGACCTCAATCTGCCGGCAGCACACATCGCCTATATAAAGGCCCTGCGCAAAAGCATTCGTACAAAGCCCCTCATCGCCGTCGTCACAGCAGGCAGCTCTATAGATCTCTCCACTATCGAGCCGTACGTCGATGCCATCATCCTCGCCTGGTATCCCGGTGAGCAGGGCGGCAATGCGCTTGCCGATATCGTGTTTGGTAAGGTATCCCCTTCAGGACACCTGCCCGTCACCTTCTATCGCAGCCTCAATGACCTCCCCTCCTATAAGGACTACGGTATGAAAGGCAGAACGTACAGGTATTATAATGGTCCCGTACAATATCCGTTCGGGTATGGCCTCAGCTATACCTCCTTTGGCTATAACTGGCAACAACAGCCAAAGAGCAGCTACACCATCAAAGACACCATCAGCTTTGCTGTTTCCGTTTCCAACACAGGAACCACGGATGGCGATGAAGTGGTACAGGCCTATATCGAATATCCCTCCTCCGACAGGATGCCGCTGAAAGAGCTAAAAGCATTTCAACGCCTGTCTGTCCAAAAGGGTCAGACCCGCAGTCTGCGTTTATCCATTCCCGCCAGCGACCTTCGGAAATGGGACCTGGCCACGGGCAAATGGAAGCTTTATCCAGGCACGTATAAGATAATTTTGGGCAGTCATTCAAAAGATGAGAAATTGACAGGTACTTTCTCCGTCAAATAGAAAGCCGGACCTTTCTCTTCTCCAGCCAGCCCGTCAACATCACAATGAGGAATGCATAAAGCATGGATTTGACAAGGCCGACGCCATCCGTACGCAGGTTTTCAGGCAGCCGCCACCGGTCGCCCATAAGATGGTAAATAGCGAAGTGAATATTTGGAAGGAGGTAACAGGTCAGCGTACTTGTGCCGGCCGGACGGATCAGCCGATACCACTCCTTTCGGCCTTTAAGATCCATAAGCCAGGCCAGCAGCGCAAAGGTTGCAATGCTGATACCCATACTGATCAGTATCCAGGCGGGCGTTCCCCGCAGCTTGGAAATACCCCAATAAGGACGGAGCCAAAATCCCGCCACCGTGGCCAGCACAGCAAATACCAGCAGGATCCACAGGCTTTGAACAGCCTTGTCCTTCTCCACACCCTGACGGTATATAATGGCAACCAGCACCCCTCCCATCGTAAGGGAAGGCAATGAGCCGCTGCCCACTATCCAGAAAAAATTGCGGATGGGTTTCAACATCACAAGCATCTTAGCGCTATCCGCAATACACAAGCTTATAAAAAAGAAAAAGGCCAGCCATAGCACAGGCTGACGGCCCCTTGTCCATAAATAAAGACAGCCGCATATCAGGTAACACCAGCCGATAAGCCCCAGTATCCCATACCAATGAGGTTTCATCCAAATGATTTGTTCCTCGCCTTGCCCTTTGTATACGATCGCAAGGAACACCAATAACAGTATACCCGACCATTGAAATGCACGCTTCTTATTCTTCGTCATCTCCCGCGGATAATCCAGCCACACGAGGAAAAAGGCGATAGTGGCCAGTAAAAGCCACCAGTATTTGGGAATGAGAGCGCCCTCTTTTACATAATTTTCGTAATTGACATCGTAAATGCCCATTATCAGCAAGGCAAGACTGCGAACGAGTATATGGATCAGGGTACTCTTACGCGAATATCCCTTTGCTTCCCTGTTGGCAATGGCAAAAGGAATGGAAAGACCGACAATAAAAAGAAAGGCGGGAAATACGACATCCGCCAGCCCCATCCTGTCCTCCATCTCACCGGCATGCTCCAGCCATGAAGGCACATCCTTTAGCGATATAAGATCGTTTACAAAGATCATCAGCAGCATGGTCAATGCCCTGAATGCGTCCACGGAAGCCAGCCGGCGGGTCACCGTTGTCATAATAATGTTTTCTCTCCTTAAAGAAATTTCTTCCAATAGAATAACCAGTCGATCATACGACTGGTGTAGCCATACTCATTGTCAAACCAGGCGATCAGCTTGAGATGAGATCCTACCACCGAGGTCAGCGTACCATCGATGAGGCAGGAATGAGTATTGCTCTTGATGTCCAGTGATACCAGCGGCTCTTCGGTAAAGTCGATAATGCCTTTATATTCATGATGAGCTGCCTTGCTGAACAGGGAATTGATCTCCTGCACAGTGACAGGGCGCTTCATCTGCACCGTAAAATCTGCCATGGCGCCATTGGCCACCGGTACCCTCGTCGATACAGCCGCGATCCTTCCTTGCAGCGCCGGCATCAACCGTTCCAGGCTTACAGCCAGGTCTATCTCCACCGGGATGATCGATTCGGCCGCCGCCCTGCCCCTCCTGAATTGCTTATGCGGCGCATCCACCAGCTCCTGACGCGAAGTATAGGAGTGCAGGATGTTCAAATGCGCCGACTGGATACCAATGGAGTTCAACAGGTACAATATATGCGTCGAACAGTTGGTCATACATCCACCGGGCGAAATGACAAAACTATCCGAAGTCAGGACATGCTGGTTAAACCCATAGATAAGTAAAGGAATATCGGGCGTACCCGTTGTCGATAAGAGCACCTTCCGGGCTCCCGCATCCAGATGCAGACCTGCGCCCTCTCCATGAGAGAATCTTCCGGAGCATTCCAGCACGATGTCCACACCCAGCTGTTTCCAGGGCAGCCGCACCGGGTCTGCCTCCCGAAATACAGCAATCTCCTTGCCCGCCGCCAGCAATTTGCCTTCACGCAACTCTACAGGTCCCGGCAGCGTACCGTATACAGAATCATAACGGAAAAGATATACCAGGTTCTCCGTATCCATAATATCATTCACCGCCACAAGATCTACGCCGGGAAGATGCAGAAGCCTCCTGCCTAACAACCGTCCTATACGCCCCATACCATTGATTGCCACACGCATGATGGGAAAGATTGAAATGAATCGCAAATATCGCACATTAAGTCAAATTCCCCCTTAAAGAAACGTAAGGTATTTATTTATTATATTTGCAACAGCCGATCCGCAGGCCCTGTAATGCTGACAATAACCGTTTACATTATTGTTACTATGCTTCCTGCATCGAAATATAAGCCCCCATCTTTTAACAGGATACTGGTCATCGATGACCTTCCTATCACCTCTTTGGGATTTCAAGCGATCTTTCGACGCATCAACCCATCCGCCCTCGTCGAATATTCCGAGAACATCTTCTCCGCGCTGTCATCAGGGCCCCATGACAATACCCTGTTCGACCTTATTATTACAGGATCGCTGCAGGAAAATTTTTCCGAGCGGCTTCAGCAGGCAGTCGCCGAGCTAAAGAAAAAATTCGGTGACTCCAGGGTTATGATCTACTCCAGTTCCTACGACCCCGTCATCATCGAAAAAATGGAGGCCGCCGGCATCGACGCCTATGTCCATAGGTCTGAACCCATCGAAGAGATTGGCAGGGTTTATTGCAAACTTGTGAAAGGAGAACGCTATGTTTCGGAAATATTCCATACCCTGTACTACGAGTACGAGCAGAGAACGCGTAAATGATCACAACATCATATCCAGCGTATCTTCCCTTTTCCGGAAATAAAAGGCATCTAAAACGTATAGACAGCCCATGATCAAGCCAAAGGCTCCTATAAGCCAGGTAATGCCTTCAGCCCGGATAAAAGGACTGTATAGCAAGGTCCCGCCAAAAATAACCGACAATATTCCCACGAGCAATATGAACCGCCAGCCTCTGACCACCCGCCGCAACGAAAGAGCCGCCAGTATCTTCAATATGCCTACCAGTAATATCCAGATGCCGATGAGATAATCCAAAAGGATAAAGGACAGCAGTGGATTGATGAGCAGCAAAAGAGCAAAGAGAAAATCAAGGATACTCTCTATCTGCATCCAAAGGTTTTCCTGCGGATATTTCTTATTGACGACGATGACAGCCTGTAACAGGATGCCATTGATCAGCAACCCCGCTCCCGCATACTTGGCCAGTTTTACATAGCTGCTAAGGGGATGGAGAAAGGCCATCACCCCTATGACCAGGAACACCACGCCCACTGTCATTAACAATACCCAGATAGAAGATCTTTTTCGCATAGGTAGAAGATTAAGTGGAAGATATGGAAAAAACCCTTTACCTTTGAAGTCATCAGATGATATGATGAAATCGATCAGCCACCTTCAACGACATTCTTTGGCAGACGCCGTCGTCAGCCGGCTGCAGCAGGAGCTGTCGCTGGGAGAATACCAGCCTGGAGAAAAATTGCCATCGGAGCCCGAACTGATGGAGAAGTTCGGCGTAGGCCGCAGCACCATCAGGGAAGCGATTCGTATACTGGCTAATGTAGGACAGCTCAGCGTCCGGCAGGGCTCCGGTACTTTTGTAGAGCAGCAGACAGGTATTGCAGAACCGTTGTCTGTCCGTCTGAAAAGAGCCGACACAAAGGACCTCGACGAAGTAAGACAGCTCCTGGAGATGAAGATAGCCGAAAAGGCCGCTCTCCATCGCAGTAAAAAGGACATCGAAAAAATGAGAACGCTCCTGAAGAAAAGGAGCGAAGCAGCAAAAGCCGGGGACACGGAAGCCGCAATATTGGCCGATATCCAGTTCCATGTGGCCATTGCAGCCGCCAGCCGCAACGATGTGCTGGCAGATCTTTACAAAACTTTTTCAGAACACCTGACCCGGCATTTCCGTCACCTCCACCACAACACCGAAGCATTTATCCGCACCCAAAGCTGGCATGAATCACTGTTAAAAAGCATCGTCGACCAGGACCCCGAAAAAGCCTGGCACTGGTCCTCGAAGATCGTAGCACACTAAAATAACGAGTCCCATGTCGAACACAGTCGTAAAAGAACAGATAGCTGTCACAAAGGACATTGCCCAAAAAACTGTTTTTTCTATCCTGGTAGCCATCAGCATTTCCCATCTGCTGAATGATACCATGCAATCCCTCATCCCCTCCACCTATCCCATATTAAAGACATCCCTGCACCTGGACTTCGGACAGCTGGGTCTGATAACCTTCTGCTTTCAGCTGACCGCCAGCCTGCTCCAGCCTTTCGTGGGACTGTATACGGATAAAAGGCCGCAGCCTTATTCCCTCGCCATCGGGATGTGCTTTACCCTGTTTGGACTGGTGCTGCTATCCCGGGCTGCCAGCTTCCCGATGGTGCTCGTTTCGGTCGCTCTGGTAGGCATCGGCTCTTCCATCTTTCATCCGGAAGCCTCCCGGCTGGCCTATCTTGCATCAGGGGGACGCAGAGGCCTGGCGCAATCCCTTTTTCAGGTAGGCGGTAATGCCGGCAGCTCGCTGGGTCCTCTCCTCGCCGCCCAGATCATCGCCCCTTACGGGCAGTCCCGCATCATATGGTTCTCCCTGGCCGCCCTTCTGGCCATCGGTGTCCTCCTGCGTACAGGCAACTGGTACAGCCGGAACCTCAGCCGTAAAGGCAAAAAAGCCGCCGGCACGACGGATATCCATCCAGCCCTTACAAAGAAAAAAGTAGCCTTCGCCCTGGTGATCCTGCTCGTGCTTATTTTTTCAAAATATTTCTACATGGCCAGCATGACCAGCTATTATACCTTTTTCCTCATGGATAAGTTCCATGTCTCCGTGGCCAGCGCCCAGATGCATCTCTTTATCTTTCTCTTTTCCGTCGCGGCAGGAACGGTCCTTGGCGGCCCCATCGGCGACCGCATCGGCCGTAAATATGTCATTTGGTTCTCTATCCTGGGAGTAGCTCCATTCACCCTCTTGCTGCCTTATGCTAATCTATTCTGGACCAGCGTATTGACCGTATTTATTGGAGTGATCCTGGCATCTGCCTTTTCGGCTATTCTCGTATATGCCCAGGAGCTGGTGCCCGGTAAGGTGGGAATGATCGCGGGATTGTTCTTTGGTCTGGCCTTCGGAATGGGAGGTATCGGAGCGGCTGTACTGGGCAAGCTGGCAGACCATACCAGCATCAGCTATGTCTTTCGCCTTTGCGCCTTTCTGCCCCTGCTGGGATTGCTCACCGGCCTGCTGCCCAATGTTGAAAAGCCGGCCCGCCCTGACAGGCCCTAAAATCGAGAAGCCATCCGGGTGGATGGCTTCAAACGATTGCTTGCCAATATAAAAAAGCTTACTTAGCCTTAGTAGTGTCCTTCTTGGTAGTGTCCTTAGGTGCCATTGTAGAATCTTTCTTGACAGTAGAGTCGGTGATAGTTGTCTTAACAGAATCCTTCACTGTAGTAGAATCTTGCTTAGTCTCAGTGCTGGAGCTGTTATTACAAGCTGCGAAAGCGCCGATTGCAAGTACGAAAAAGAACTTTTTCATGTTTAAATTTTTGATTTTAATTGAATGGTTTCCAGTTAATACTCATCTCACAAAAAAGTAACCCGCCATTTTCAGCGTTTTCTATATATTTTAATTAATAATATATAAAATTCACAGATTGATACCCCATGGAAGTATTTTTAGATTTTTTGTCCCTATCTTGGGTTACGATTCTTAAATTCCTGTATTAAACATTAGCATCAGCGTGAGGACCGTTACCAACGAACAGCAATTATTGCAAGGACTGGCTCAGAATGACAGAAAGGCCATAGAAACCATTTATAAACAACATTATAACATGGTACAGTCCTTGATCCTTAATAACAACGGATCTCCCGACGACGCCAGGGATATTTTTCAGGAAGCCATGATCGTGCTGTACGAAAAAGTGAAGACGGGTTCCTTTGAATTGAACTGTCTGATAAAGACCTACCTCTATTCCGTATGCCGCCGTCTATGGCTCAAACGCCTGAGTCAGTTGCAACGGATCTCTCCTGAAGTGGAAAAACTCGAAGAGACCGTATCCGTAGAAGAAGACCTGGAACTGCACGAACAAAAGAACATGGATTTCCAGGTAATGGAAAAGTCGATGAAGCACCTGGGGGAGCCCTGTAAAAGCCTTTTGGAGGCCTATTACCTTCAAAAGAAGAACATGGTGGAAATAGCCGTCAGCTTTGGGTACACCAACGCAGACAATGCGAAGAACCAGAAGTACAAGTGCCTCATGCGCCTGAAGAAATTATTTAAGGAGTATAAAAAATAGCAGCGTAATGAATGAGATAACCATATTGGACGCCATCGAACGATACATCCGGGGTGAAATGCTGCCGGAAGAGAGGGTGTTCTTCGAACAGCTGCGGAAAAGCAACCCCAGCGTGGACCAGATGGTTGTGGAGCACACGATCTTTCTCCATGACATGAACCAATACGGCGAGACCAAAGAATTAAAGTCCCGCCTGCACGAGATCCATTCCGCCCTCGTAGAGTCAGGAGAGATCAACGAACTGCGCCCGGCCAAGGTCATAACCCTTTGGAAAAAATACAAACGGGTAGTTGGGGTGGCGGCCGCCATTGCCGGCATCACGGCCCTGAGCATCAGCAGCATCGTTTCCTATGTAGCGCCCAAGGGTGATTATAAAAGGGTAGAAATGCTGAACAGGATCCTTTCAGCTCAGGAGAGAAAAGTGAACCAGCTATCCATTAAGCTCGACAGTAACAACGCTGCCATTATAGAAGCCACCCGTCCATATCCCTACCACACAGGCGGCACAGGCTTTCTTATCGACCAAAAAGGCTACCTCCTGACCAATGCCCACGTAGTAAAAGGAGCCAGCCGTATTGGAGTACAGAATAGTACAGGCGAATATAAAGTTCGTCTTGTTTATATCAATGACACAACTGACCTGGCCGTGCTGAAGATCGAGGACAGCAGCTTCAAGGCCCCGGCCATCCCTTATAGCATCAGCAAGACGGGCATGGAACTGGGCGAAGAGATATTTACCTTGGGCTATCCCCGTAATGAGATCGTGTATGGTAAAGGCTATATGAGCGCCAGGACAGGTTACAATGGAGACACAGTCACCTGCCAGATCACCGTTCCTGCCAATCCCGGCAACAGCGGAACACCCGTACTGAACAAGGACGGAGATGTTGTAGGCATCATCCAGGGTACAGAACAGAATGCACAAGGTTTTGTCTTCGCCATTCGTAGCAAGAACGTCTTCCAGGCCCTGACTGCCATGAAGAATGACAGCACCCTGTTGAAGAATGACAGCACTATAAGCCGCATACGGCTGCCGCTCGCATCCTCCCTCAAAGGATTGGATCGCGAACATCAGATCCAGAAGATCCAGGACTGTATCTTCATCGTAAAGAGATAATGAAAAAGAGGCCGTCTTCTTAAGAAAAAATATAGCCGACCTCTTTTTCCGCATCATGTCCTGACTGGCTTCGCCAATCAGGGAGAAGGGGCTTGCGCGCCCCTTTTTTCTTAATATATCTTCGAAGGATATTCCCCCTTCGCAATTAGCGCATTCAGACTGGCCTGCACCTCCGGAGCATCTTCCTTATAAGTCACCCCAAACCATTTGGCGCCGGTAGGGATCACTTTAATAGAACCCTTTCCTTCCTGTATGAACTTGTCCCCAATAATAGGGATAAAGAACTCGGCCTTGGGATTGCTTCCCTGCTCTTTCAGGAACTCCCCAAAGATCTTTTCGGTATACGTAAACATAGAAGGCGAAAAACACCAGAAGTTCATGGACACCTTCGAGTCAAAAGGCACTTCAAATTTCTTATCCCCTTCTTCGTAGGTGATCTTGCCATTCTCCTCATAGATCTTCGTACGCTCCGCTATGGATACCAGGTTGTTGTTCGCATCCACCTGGCAGACGCCCCGGCTCACGGTACCATTGTCGGACAAGGTCTTGGCCAGCTCATACCCGATGATGGCATACACATCGTCCTTCACATCCTTTGTGAGGAATGCAACCGCCTTCTCAAACGCATCCCTGCCATAGAAATCATCCGCATTGATCACCGCAAAAGGCTCCTTAACGGCATCCTTGGCGCAAAGAACAGCATGTGCCGTTCCCCAGGGCTTAGTACGCTCCGCAGGCACGGGGAAGCTGCCCGTAAAAGAGCGAAGGTCCTGATATACATAGTCCAGTTCCACCTTGTCCTTCCACTTTGGCTCGAATATGTTCTTAAAATCCCCGGCAAAATCTTTGCGTATAATAAACACTACCTTTTTAAACCCCGCACGAACTGCATCATAAATGGAGTAATCCATGATTGTCTCTCCATTCGGGCCAAAACCCTGTATTTGTTTCATACTGCCGTATCTTGAAGCCATACCGGCCGCAAGGATCAAAAGTGTTGGTTGCATTTATCGTATTTTTAAAAAATTTTCACGAAAATAAAACAATACTCATAGACAATGGACAATTTATTAATGGATATTTTAATGAAAACCCCATTTAATTATCCATTATCTATTGACAATGTAAATTTACAAGAGCTGGACAAGCTCCCAATCCAAATGGATGTGCTTCGCCTGGATAAGATACATCCTGTCATTTCCGGTAATAAATGGTTCAAGCTGAAAGAATACCTCGCTATCGCCATCACCGAAGGCCGCCGCCACCTGGTCACCTTCGGCGGAGCCTGGTCCAATCACATCATCGCAACTGCCTGTGCTGCCCATTACGCAGGTCTCGCCTCCACGGGTATTATCAGGGGTGAAAGACCAGCCAACCCTTCTCCCACACTCCGTGGCGCGGAAGAATATGGTATGCAACTGGAATTTATCAGCCGGTCGGCATACAGCCAAAAGGAAGAGCCAGCATTCCTCGCCAGCCTGACAGCCCGCTATCCCGATGCAATCATCATTCCAGAAGGTGGAGCGGGCCAGCCGGGGATCAAAGGCAGCATGGAAATATTACGACAGATAGACAGCAGCCTTTATTCTCATATCCTGTGCGCCGTCGGTACGGGCACTACTTACAAAGGACTGATGGCAGCCGCAGCCCCGGGACAGGAAGTAATAGGCATTTCGGTGTTGACTCCCCCCTATCATTTCGGAGGATATGCACGACATACCCCCGAACTGCTGGATTTCATGAATAGCTGGTATCATACTACGGGTATACCCTCGGACATCGTCTATACAGGCAAGCTGTTCTATGCAGCGATGGATATGGTCCGTAAAGGCCTTTTTCCACCCAACGCGCGCTTATTATTGATACACAGTGGAGGATTGCAGGGCAACCGGTCGCTCCCGCCGGGGACTTTACATTTTTAGACGTTTCCGGGCACGGCCGGATATTAATTAGGCCCCAAATTTGGTTGTAAATAGTCTTTTTATAAAACATCTTTATTAAAGATTCGTTATGCCTGGTATGCGCAGGATCCTGGTCTTTTTGTTCATAAGTCTCTCTTTTTCATCCATTGTCCGGTCTCAGGATACCCTTCCCAGGTTCACCGTTGCCGCCAAAGGCCCGGGGAAGATACTCGTCAGCTGGCACAATCGATATCACAATGTCTCCCAGATCAGCATCCAGCGGAGCACCGACAGCCTTAAATATTTCACCACCCTGCTGACCGTTCCGGATCCCACACTGCCCGAGAATGGAGCAATGGACAACAAAGCCAGCCATCCCAATTTCTACTACCGGCTCTTTATCGTACTGGATGAGGGAAAATATCTTTTTACATCCTCCCACAGACCCCAGTCCAACACAGGGGTCACGCCTGCTGCACAAAAGGAAGACATCGACGAGTCCGATGCGATACTGACCCGCTCAGACCAGCGCCTTCTCTTCGCCGACCCGAAAGGTAAACCACAGGTGACAGGCCCTTCTTCTATAAAAGGAGTAGGTCTCCGTGACATTGATGTACAGCACACGGTATATATCAAAAAAGGGAACGCCGTAGTGGGACAGATCCCTGGCAGCAGGCTCCGCGCCTTCCGGGATTCCATGCTCGCAAAGACAAAGGATACCCTTCTTTTCATCGACGGGGACAGCGTACAGATCAGACCCTTTGTTCCAAAAGAAACATATCGCGTATCGTCTTACGTATTCACCGGTAAATACGGGAATATACATCTGGCCCTGCCCGATGCGGGAAGAAGACATTACGCCGTCAAATTCTACGACGACAACAGTAAATTGCTGTTTGAGCTAGCCTCGATTAAAGCTACCAGCCTCATCGTGGATAAAAGTAATTTTCTGCACGCGGGTTGGTTCAGGTTCGAACTCTACGAGGATGGACAGCTGAAGGAAAAAAATAAGCTGTTTATTCCAAAGGATTTTTAGCCCCGGCCAAAAGAATTCCAACTCCTTGTCGGATCATTCCGAAAGTCTCCTGAGCTCTACATTAAAGACTTCTTCAAACCTGCGTCTTACTTCCTCTTTGACCTCTTCCATCGGCAGGGTGCGCCCCAGCTCCTTTTCCAGCGAGGTCACCTGCTTGTCCTGTATGCCGCAGGGAATGATATTCCCAAAATAATCCAGGTCCGTATTCACATTAAAAGCAAATCCATGCATGGTGATCCACCGGCTGCAGCGAACCCCTATGGCGCAGATCTTACGTTCTCTCCCTTTCACGCCGGACTCTATCCATACCCCCGTCTCACCCTGACTCCTGTCACCCTGAATGCCATAGGTCTTCAATACCAGGATAATGACCTCTTCCAGGTTACGCAGATACTTTCCAATATCCGTAAAGAATCTTTCCAGGTCCAGGATGGGATAACCCACTATCTGCCCTGGTCCGTGAAATGTGATGTCCCCTCCCCTGTTGGTCTGGAAAAAATCAATGCCCTTCTCTTTCATATGGACCTCGTCGATGAGCACATTCTCCATATGCCCGCTCTTGCCCAAAGTATATACAGGCGGATGCTCTACAAAAAGAAGATAATTGGAAGTGGCAAGCCCTCTGGCTTCCACAGTATCGGGATGGTCTGTCAACCGTCCCTCGGGGTGATCCGTCAATCGCCGGAGCTCGGTTTTTATCCGGACATTCTCCTGCAGCAATGACTCCTGGTAGTCCCATACCTGCTTATACTCCGCCCGGCCCAGGTCCTTGAAAAACACTTCTTGCATGGCCGCAATTTACGATTTCCCGGGGGAATGCCCCTCTTACCGGCAGCCCTCCTGGATTTGGCAGCAGAATAGTACCTTTGCGCCATGAGCAACCGGGAATTAGATAAGGAGCTGGAGGAAGGCCTGCCGTCGGACAGTTCGGAAGAGCTGTACGAGCGCCTGAACCTGAAAGTGGACAAGGGCCAGGAACCTCTACGTATAGACAAATTCCTGGCGCGGCGCATCGAGAACGCCTCCCGCAACAAGATCCAGAAGGCATTGGAAGCCGGCATGGTCCTGGTCAACAACAAACAGGTACAGCCTAACTACAAGATCCGCCCGCAGGACGAGATCATCATGTACTCCGAAAAGGAAGCTCCCGGCGAAGAGATCATCCCCGAAGAGATGCCCCTCAATATACATTATGAGGACGAAGAGGTGCTCATCATCAACAAGCCCCCCGGCCTGGTGGTACACCCCGCCAGCGGCAATTACTCCGGCACCCTGATCAATGGCGTGGCCTGGTACCTGCAACAAAAGAACCATGGCATCAACGAGACCAACCTGCCCCGCTTCGGCCTCGTCCACCGCATCGACAAAAACACCAGCGGACTCATGGTCCTGGCCAAGACGGAAAAAGCCGTTCGCAGCCTGGCCAAACAATTCTTCGACCACACTGTCCGGCGGCAATACCTTGCCCTGGTATGGGGTGACCTCGTCGAAGACAATGGCACCATCGTTGCCCACGTGGGAAGACACCAGCGCTTTCGCAAGCTATTCGACGCCTACCCCGATGGCGAGCATGGCAAAGAAGCCATCACCCATTATAAAGTACTGGAAAGATTCGGTTATACCACCCTGGTACAATGCGTACTGGAGACAGGCCGCACCCACCAGATCCGGGTACATATGCAGCATATAGGACATCCGCTTTTCAATGACGACACCTACGGAGGAGATAAGATCGTAAAGGGCACCGTTTTTAGCAAATACCGGCAGTTCGTAGACAACTGCTTTGCCATCTGCCCGCGCCATGCCCTGCATGCAAAGACCATCGGCTTTACCCATCCCGGAACAGGAAAGGAAATACTTTTTGAGAGCGAGCTGCCCAATGATATGCAACAGCTCATCGAAAAATGGAGAGGCTATACAAGGAATAGGTTGCAGTAATCACGCCGCCGCATAAACCATATGTGTATGGCTACTATAAAATTCACATATGCGCTTAAACGATTTTTCCCGGGCTTAAAGGATACGCCCGCAAAAGGGAATACCCTCGCAGAAATATTTCATGCTGCGGAAGAGAGCTTTCCGGGCATCCGGAGCTATCTGCTTGACGAGCAGGGCAGGCTGCGGCAGCATGTCAATATTTTCATCGACGGCAATCTGATAAAAGACCGGAATGATCTGAATGATCCATTCTCCGACAACAGTGAGATCTATATCATGCAGGCCTTATCCGGGGGATAACGAACGTTAATTGCACGCGAAATGACCCGAGCTTGCGAGAGCCATGATACCACTAAAAAGACATTAACTCATCATGAATAAACAAACTATTTTATTGGGCACTCGCAAGGGGCTGATCGCCTATCACAGGTCAAACAGCCGCTGGGCAGTAGAAAATCTCTCCTTCGAAGGTCAACCCGTCTCTATCGCCTATAGCGATCCCCGCAACGGCACCTGGTGGGCCTGTCTCGATCATGGTCATTGGGGGGTGAAACTGCACCGGTCGACAGACAGAGGTGAAAATTGGGAAGAGGTGCCGGCGCCCGCCTATCCCGAAGGGGAGGAAGTAAAGGATGGCGTGCCGGCCGCCACCCGCTATATTTGGGCGATGTCGCATGGCGGGAAACATTATCTTTCCAAACTATGGCTAGGCACCGATCCCGGCGGTTTATTTATAAGCGAGGACGGAGGGGACAGCTTCCAACTGGTGGAATCGTTGTGGCAGCACCCATCCCGTAAGACAGGATGGATGGGCGGAGGACGGGATCAGCCAGGCATTCATTCCATTGTCGTTGATCCAAGGAATGAGGATCACCTGCACATCGGCATCAGTTGTGCCGGCGTGTTTGAAACGATGGACGGAGGCAGAAGCTGGGAAGTACGGAATAAAGGTTTACGGGCCGACTTTCTACCGGACCCCGCCTCTGATATAGGACATGACCCCCATATTCTTGTCGCAGCCCCCACCGACCCCGATACGCTCTGGCAGCAAAATCACTGTGGTATTTTCCGTTCCGTCAACGGTGGAATGAGCTGGCAGGAGGTGAGCCAGCCCGAGGGACCCGCACGCTTTGGATTCGCCATCACCGTTGCCGATGACAACCCGGACCAGGCATGGGTAGCACCCGCTGACAGCGATATGGTCCGCACGGCCATCAAAGGCGCGCTCTGCATTTGCAGGACGGATGACGGAGGTAAGAATTGGAAAGACCTTAGGAATGGACTGCCACAGGAAAACTGTTTCGATATCGTTTATCGTCATGCGCTGGCAAGCTCAGGTGAGACAGTAGCTTTTGGCACCACTACTGGCAATCTGTTCTTCTCTCCTGACAGAGGAGAATGCTGGGAGACGCTGAATAATTATCTGCCGATGATATACTCCGTTCAGTTTACGGACTAGCGCGGGAAGCTCATCTTATAATCCACTTTCACCCTGCCCCGGGAAATATCATCCAGCTTGCCTTTTAATAGTTTCCGCTTCAGGGGCTTCAGATAGTCGATGAATAGCTTACCCTCGATGTGATCGTATTCGTGCAGGATGATACGGGCGGTGATGCCGTTGAAGGTCCTTGTATGGGGCTCGAAATTTTCATCTTCATATTCCAGCGTCACTTCCTCGTTGCGATAAATATCCTCCCTTATTTTGGGAATGCTGAGACATCCCTCATTATAGGCCCACTCTTCGCCATTCAACTTTACGATATGCGCATTGATGAACACCTGCTTGATACCGGGGCCGTCCGGGTATTTGTCCTTTTCATCCTCATCCAGGTTCTCAAATACCTGGGTGGAGTCCACTACAAAAAGACGTAGATCCCGGTTGATCTGTGGAGCAGCCAGCCCCACGCCGCTGCTATAGTACATCGTTTCCCACATGTCCTCTATCAACTTTTGCAAACCAGGATGATCCGGTGTAATGTCCTTGCCCACCGTACGCAGGATCGGATCGCCATAAGCCACAATCGGTAAAATCATAATTGAGCGCAATTTAATCGAAAAATAATTAATCATCCCCCGGCGGCCCGAACCTTCCGGGACCCCTTGTTATCTCTGCAGCTTCTCCAGGTACTCCTGCAGCATGATCGTGGCGGCGATCTCATCCACCAGCGCCTTGTTCCGCCGCTGTTTTTTCTTCAGGCCCATATCGATCATCGCCCTGGATGCCATTTTGGAGGTATATCGCTCGTCCACGGTGAGCAATGGCATCGCCGGGAATTCTTTCTGAAGCCGTGCCAGCAGCTCTCGCACCAAAGGAGTGGCATGAGTGTCGCTGTCATCCCAGTTCTTCGGTTCTCCTACCAGCACCAGCTCCACGGCCTCTTTTTTAAAATAGTCCTTTAAAAAAGCTATCAGCTTCGGCGACTCCACAGTAGTCAATCCGCTGGCAATTATCTGCAAGGGATCCGTTACTGCGATACCGGTACGCTTGAGACCATAGTCGATTGCCATGATTCGGGGCATGTTAACTGTTGTTTTGGATGAATATTTCAGGCGAACATGTCGGCAGCACCGGGCTCGAAGCCCCGTCCAGCCCGCCGGCCCGGGTGATAAAATAGTCTAACTTATGATGCAGGGCAGTATAATATTGCAAAGCCAGGTCCATATCATCTATCCGGGAATGAAGCGCATCTACCGTGATAGCATGAGCGATATCGATGACCTGTACGTCCGCCAGCAGCGTGGACAATAGCTCCTTCGCCTTTACAGATCCATAAGCCTTCGTCAACCAGTAACCGGCCACCTGTACAGTATAATTCGTAATAAAGGCCTGTACCCTCCCCTTCACCGCCCACTCCATCAGCTGGCGGGCGGTCCTGTCTTTTTTCAAGGCAAAATCCAGCAGCACATCCGTGTCTAAAAAGATCCTAAACGCCATATCTCGCCTCCATATTAAAACTGGCCGGAGCTTCGGTCGCCGCCTCCCCCAACCCATCCACCAGGTCTACGATATTCTTCCGCTGCAAGGGCTTGGTCACTGTCCTGAAGTAGCTTTCCACCAGCTCCGATACACTCATCTGCTTGCTGGCAGCATATGCCTTCATGGATCCTACCAGTTCAGCATCGATGGTAAGGTTGAGTCGTTCCTTCATGAGGCAAATATACGCATAAAATTAAATCATGCGCATAAATTTTACCCGATAATCCCAGCTTGGTGAAGGCAAAGGTCAGCAATGACAAAGACGGCAAAAACAACGCTGGCAATCCCGTTGGCAGTCATAAAAGCCAGGTTCACCCGGCTAAGGTCATTAGGTTTGACGAGGATATGCTGATAGATAAGCATTCCTATAAAGACGGCTATTCCGCCCCAGTACAGCCATCCAAAGCCGCCGTAAATACCAGCCGCCGCCACGCAGGCAGTGCTCAGCACATGCAGCAGTTCGGACACCCGGAGCGCCTTGGCCTTTCCCAGCCAGGACGGCATGGAATACAGCTTTTGAGTTCGGTCGAATTCTTCATCCTGCAGAGCATAGATAATGTCGAAGCCGCTGACCCAGAAAATAACCGCAAAGGAAAAAAGCAGGGGCAGCAGGGCAAAATGACCCGTTACAGCCAGGAAGGCCCCAATGGGCGCCAGGGATAATCCCACTCCCAGCACCAGGTGACAAAGGGGAGTAAACCGCTTGGTATAGCTATAGCCCAGCACAACAGCCAGGGCGACAAAAGAAAGGGCAAAACACAGGGGATTGATAAACCAGGTGCAGGCTATAAACGCCAGACAGTTGAAGATGACAAACCGCAGCGCGCTATTCTTGGAAATGATCCCGGCCGGTATCTCCCGTATGGCCGTGCGCGGATTGAGCGCATCCCATTTTGCATCCAGCCAGCGGTTGAAGGCCATGGCCGCGCTCCGGGCAAAGATCATGCAGGCAATCACGAGGGCGAACCTCGTTGCTATCTGTACACCATTATGCGGAGCCCATCTCCAGTAATCGGACTCACCATGAGGCCCGAAAAGCATCGGCCACCCACGCAAAGGCGACAAAACCACATGCCATCCGGGCTGCCAGGACCAATACACCTGGATCACCCCCAAAAAGAACCCGATCATCGCAAACGGCATCGCGAAAATGGTATGGGAAAAACGTATCAGGCTCAGATAGCTCTTCACTTTACTCATAATGTATCAAATCTATAGTTTCTTGCCAGTTCCCACAGGACAACCCCTGCGGCAATGGAAATATTCAACGAATGCTTCATCCCCCACTGGGGTATCTCTACGCTGCCATCACAAAACTTTAACGCTTCCTCCCCTACGCCGCTGACCTCATTCCCGAATACAACAACCGTCTTTCCGGAATGTTGTTGGGCCATCTCCTGCAGCGGTATGCTGTTCTCTACCTGTTCTACCGCAAATATCCGATACCCCTCCTCCTTCAGCTTCTTCAACGCCTCCCGTATATCCTGGAAATATTTCCAGTCCACGGTCTCGGTAGCTCCCAGCGCGGTCTTCTGTATATCCCGGTGCGGAGGCTGCGGCGTGTATCCGCAGAGATAGATCCCCTGTATGAGACAAGCGTCTGCCGTCCGGAACACGCTTCCTACATTGTG